>VTLG01007456.1_pt1 | contig 106710 bp, 118 predicted proteins | sample 4694571 | NCBI WGS metagenome assembly VTLG01 (sample SAMN12604809, study PRJNA352737) | marine metagenome | biome: ENVO:00000447; feature: ENVO:00000209|ENVO:00000569|ENVO:01000036; material: ENVO:00002151; isolation source: viral sequences binned using virsorter ... | reverse complement strand
ACCTGTAATATAACGTTCAGGGCCATTGTGTCCCATAGGTGCATCATTACCCATACTCCAAACTTCTTTTCCTCCTTCTGCTAATTGTTGAGCAAGAATAACTACACTTGGAGAATCAGTTGTGGTATACAAAATATCATTGTTATGATTCGCAAGAACTTTAGCTGCATCCATATCTTTTGGAGGATCGAACCATGAGTTAATCCACACTATAGAAACTTCTATATCTGGATTGACAGATTGAGCTCCTAGAGTTAGAGCATTAATGTTACGAATAATTTCTGGAATTGGATGTGAACCTACGACACCAATCTTATTAGTTTTAGTCAACATTCCTGCTGCAATCCCTGTAAGATATCGTGCTTGGAATGAATGACAAACGTAGTTATCTAAGTTTGAATCATTACCTTTATATCCTGTGGCATGCATAAAAATTGTATCGGGATATTTGTTTGATGCCCTCACCATACCTTCCATAAAACCAAAAGATGTTCCGAAAACAATATCATGTTTTCGTGCAAGTTTACTGAAAACTTTTTCACTATCTGCTTCTGCAACAGATTCTACCATCGTTACTTTATATCCGTGTTTTGTTAAGGATTCAAATCCTTGTGAGTGTCGCATTGACCACCCACCATCATTTTTTGGCCCCACTAGAACATAACCAACTGAAGGTAATTTCTTACCAACTGTACTTATACTAAAAGCTGCAAACAATGCAACCACTGCCACTAGGGCTACTATTTTCTTCATTTAAACTCCTTCCGAGTTAAATTGTTAAACAGGAGTATTCCACCAATGCTCCCAAGGAAAATGAATCCAGATATCTTCTGAATCCTTCGCACATTCCTGTGCATAATAATGAGGTTCAAAATTACACTCATTATTCCACCAAAGAACAGCAAACCGGACATCTACACCGTTTGCTCTCTCTGTAATAAAAGTTTTAATTTTATGAAAAGTTTCACCAGAGTCACACACATCATCAACAATTAAAACACGTTTATCAGTTTTTCTTGGTAAATAATCTTCCCATTCTGGAAAATCTCTTAATGCTGCTTTAATTGGTTTGAAAGGTTTTTGTAACCAATGACTCATCATGACTCCTGGTAAGAGTCCTCCCCTTGATATACCTACTATAACATCAGGGTCGAATTTTGCGAGAACAATCTCTCTACAAAGAGTGTTCACATCTCTTCGCATTTCTTTCCAATCATACCATTTTTTAATCATGAATATACCTCAAAGAGCCTTCCGCTCCCAATAATTTTATTTAGTAGTTATTAAAATTGTTCCTCTTCTGTTGAACCTTTAATCGCACTAAGATCTGAACTTCCTGTACATAATTGTCCAATCTGATCAAAATAACTAGCACCAACCTCCCGTTGATGTTTGACTGCTGTAAATCCTCTTTCTTGTGCTGCAAATTCCTTTTCTTGAAGTTCAACAAAACCAGACATACCAGTATCCCTATACTTTTCAGATAGTTCAAACATACCATAATTCAAAGAATGAAATCCTGCTAGAGTTATGAATTGATATTTTACATCCAGATCTCCTAGTTCATCTTTGAAAGTTCTAATCTCTTTATCACTCAATTTTGCTTTCCAGTTGAATGATGGTGAACAGTTGTATGCAAATAACATATTTGGATATATTGATCTAATATCTTGTACAAATTCTCTACATTCTCCAATGTCAGGGTTTCCTGTTTCCATCCATAACAGATCACAATATTCTCCATACGCCAAACCTCTTGCTACCGCTTGATCCATTCCAGCTTTTGTTCTGAAAAATCCTTCTTCAGTTCTTTCACCCGTCATAAATTTACGATCTTGTCCGTCACTATCAGTCTGTAACAATGCACCAGATAGAGCATCAGTTCTTGCAATAATTACAGTTGGTACATCCATAATGTCTGCGGCTAATCTTGAGGCTATAAGTTTGTTAATCATATCTTGAGTAGGAACTAAAACCTTTCCTCCCATGTGCCCACACTTTTTAGCAGATGATAGTTGGTCCTCTAAATGTATCCCTGATGCACCAGCCTCAATTAATGCTTTTACTAATTCATGTGTATTGAGAACTCCTCCAAATCCTGACTCCGCATCAGCTACAATTGGAAGAAAATAATCTATCCATTTGTGATGTAATGGTGTCTTATCTTCCATTCTTTGGATTTGATCCGCACGTTGAAATGTATTGTTGATTCTTTTAACTATTGTGGGAACACTGCTGACTGCATATAATGATTGATCAGGATACATTTGTAGACTATCATTCGCATCACCAGCGACTTGCCATCCAGAAAGATATACTGAATCGAGTCCTGCTTTTGCCTGTTGCATTGCTTGATTGCCTGTCAACGCACCTAATGCACTAACGTATTTTTTAGTATGTAATATGTCCCAGAGCTTTTCTGATCCAATTTTTGCGAGCGTATATTCTATCTTCAAGGAACCGCTTAATGATTTGACTTCACTGTGAGAATAAGGTCGTGTCACATGTTTAAAACGGTCACGATTCCACCATTTCATTTTATCCATTTTATATGTTCTTTCTTTGGTGAGGGTTTACAATGATATGTATAAGATTAGGATTTTTGAAGTTTGACATGTTTATTTATCTCCAATAATGAGGGCTATCGTGTTCTGGTACTCTTTCCCAATCATGATAAGGATTTGACGTCTCTTTATCAAGTCCTCCCTGTTCTGGATCTAAAAACTGTTTTTTATATCTCCATTCTAAATAATCTGCTGAACTTATAGGGTCATGTTTAGCTGGCTCATCTGTCAAATTTTCAATCATTGTGTTTCTTGCTGGGCCTATAAAATGTGCTATTGTATATCTTGATCTATTCATTGATTTATTGACTACTCTATGTGGAATGGATTTTAATAAATCATTTGTCCACCTTTGAAACATGTCTGCTACCATAACAGTAATAGAATTTTCTACTACAGGAACATCAACCCATTCATCTTTATAATAAATTTGTAATCCCTCACAGTCATCATTATATAATAGTGTCATTGTATCGAAATCAGAATGCTCTCCACATCTTAATTGATTTTCCTTTATGGGAATGTCCCACCCAGGGTAATGAATAAACCTCATACCATTTATTGCATTTAAATGCTTTTCAACAAAGTGTCCTTTAGGAATTTTTAGAATACTTTCAAATCTATAGAGTATTTCATGGACAATGAGTGTACTGATTCTATAAATTTTATCAGCATATTCTTTAAATCCTTCCACCTCTTTCGGCCAATACTGTTCTGGCATCTTACTTATATCAACGAAATTAAAGGTTTCTTTCATATCCCCAGGATTATCTATAACTAATTTTTCTTGTTCTGGCCAAATATATCCAATATTTTTAAAGTTTAATATTTGGGAATATTTCTTCTTAGTTTTCATAGGAAGAGCAAAAAATTCTTGTGTCTTTTCATGCAAAGCATCGAAATCAGGTTTCCAACCCACCAGGTTTCCTGTAAAAATAGCTACACCAGTTGTGGTAAATGCGTTATACATTTTTTCTTCAACGTCTGGGTCATAGAAGTTAATTATTGGTATAGTCATACTGCTGGATATTGTATATGTTTGTCTCTGGATATAGTAAACGTTCTTTCAGGATCTCCCACAAATTTCCATTCTATGGGATTTTCAAAATCTCCCTTTTCAAATTTAAGGTCATACATTCCCCACCTTTCCTTTATATATTTTAGATCTTCTTCAGTTCTTTCACCATCATTGATTTTAAGATAGGTGACGCACTCTTCATAAAAGAAATTCTTCCATTTTGCCGGTACATCAAACATGAGATTTTTTGAGGTTTCTTTAAAGTTATAAGACATATTTGAATAGTTCTTTTAAACTGCGTTTGTTCACAAAAGTCGTAATAGATCTTCTTTGTTTGGTGGGTCCTTCTACGCGGTGGACAACATCACCAGAGAATAGAACAACTCTATCTTTATAATTTTCAAAAGGTCTTCCATTTAATATCAACCCTCCCCCATCACAACAATTAATAGTAAATACTGTATTATCAGTATGTTCATTCATCCCCCCTCGACTTGTTTTCTTCTCTGGTGGAGTATAATTGATTATATGGGAATCCAGTTCATATTTTTTAAATATATGAAACAGTTTACTTCCAAATCTATATTTATATTCCCATCTCAATAGTTCTTTGATGATAACATTTAATGAAAGATGGTGTTTATGTAATAATTCTATTAATTTATTATCAGATATCACATTCTCTACTCGCATTTTATGAATATTAGAATATATTTTTAAATAATGAAATTTATTTGAGAATTGATTATAATGTTCTCTTATTAAATCCTTTTCTTCAAATTTGATATGATCAAAGACATCATCAAATGTTTTTCTTATTTCATCAGTTTTATTAAATTCTATAATTTTCATATATTCTCATTCTAAAAAACGTTTTCCCCTTTACACCATCTTTCCAGTAATTTGCACCACTATGTACACAATAGGGACTAAATGAAAGTAGGTCACCTGGATGGTAATTGAAATATTGATCAATATCCAATCCTTTCAACCAATTTTTATCTCTGATAACAATATGACAGAAATCATCACCAAAATCTTTTGGAGAACATGTGAGATCATTATGGTGTTTTAATGGTACTCCATAACAATCTCTCCATTCCATGTTTGAATAACCCTTTCCAAAAAATTTTTTAAACTTCCATTTATCCACGAATTTTGGTAAAAGACTAAACTTTTCTCTACTTCCAATTATATGCCATTCAGCCCCATTCTCCCAATCTGTAACCACATGCTGTTTAAATATTACAGTTCCTGCCCATTTATAAAAAGTATTCTCACAGTTAACATTTATAGGTACAAGAAATTGTCTAACAGGATAATTATCATGACGTATTTGCCCATCAATATGTGGTGCTGTTGGTGCATCATTATATAAGAGTTCTCCCCACAATTGTTCATACTTTAATTTGGGATACAATTTCTTTAATCCTTTCCACAAAAAAGGCTTATACTTTTTATAAAAAGAACTATTCCAATTTAGAGTTCTTCCAGCATAATCCTTTCCTTGAGTGCGAAATCCATTATCAGTATAATCATTCCAAATCTTTGAAATTTCATACTTATCAAAAAAAGATTCATAGAGTTCTGGCGGTTTCCAATGTGAGAAAAAATCATCCGTTTTATGATATACAAGTTCTTCTGCGCTTGGTGTCATTTTTTATTTTTTGTTGGTCTGATAGAGAATTTATCAACACCCCATTGTGCATCTCTTCCCCTATCCACTATTTCAATGTTGGGTCTTTTAGATTGAGTCTTTTTTGTTTCACGAGTCTTTTGTTTATCATCTGTCATCTCCTCATTATACTTTGGTCTACCCCAAGGCGGTCTATATGTAACATTATTGTCTCTTGCTTTGGATTTGTCTTTCTTCTTCTCTTCCAGTTCATCCTCAGAAATTAATTGTTCAACAAAAATCCCAACAACAACAATTCCATCTTTAATTATATCATTGTAGGTATAAAATCTTTCATCACCAAAAGATAATACTCCAGCATTAAATAATTTAAATTCTTCATGTGGTTCATAATACATTATTGAATTAGTTGAAGCCATTAAATTAAATATTGAACCCTGCCTCTCATTTCCAAGTAAAAATTTATATCTATTTTTAGGAAAATAATAAATTTCAAAACAGATTGTAACCTCATCCTCATTTATATTATTTTCCCTTCCATAAGTTTTTAATACATCTTGAATAGAATTTACATAATCATAAAATGGGGTCAAATCAATAGAATCTTCTTCAACGTCATTTTCTAATGGTCCCAATGAATAAAAAAATGTCACATTCTCGCTGCCTTTTACTATTTGTTCAAAGAAAGACACAATTCTTGAAGAATCCATCTGAATACATCTAACAAGTGTAGAAGAACTATCCGGTATAATACCAAGTTCATGATGAATTTGGAATTTTTGTGCTGAATGTTCAAATGACTTATATGGTTCTTTAAAAAAAGAATCATCTCTGAGAATAATTTTTGAATATTCTGTTAATGCTTTTAAATGTGCTTTTTGGTCTTCTGTAAATTTAAAATATTTAAAATTCATTTCTCTCCAACAATTCTAATAAAATATGGTCTTGGATCTTTAAGTGTTCCCTTAATTTTATTTATCAATCCGCGTCTAATTATTTTAGGTCTGCAAGATTCTGAAAGAATTATTTTAAATCCAGTTCTTTCAAATTTCTCTTTTGCTGACGAAGCACATTGTTTCCACCAATAGGGGTAATTCCCAGGATGCATTCCAGATAAAAATTTACATATTTCTGGTTCATACAAATTTCTCATATCCCAAAAATAATGATAAAATTTCCCACCCGGCTTTAACACTCTATAAGTTTCTTTCAGCCAAACTTCTGACCTTTTCCCCAACCAATGTAATACTCCAAATGAGGTAATACAGTCAAATTCATCATTTGATAATGTTTTCCATAATTTAATATCTTCTAAATTTCCAATAATATCTACATTTGGGAATTTTTGATTATCAATTCCCACTATATTTTCAGTCATTAAATCTTTTTTATAGGGCATGTCGCCACACCCCATATCCAAATGTTTTCCAGAGGGCATTACAAATCTTCCACCCTCCCATGTTATAACTCCATTACATATTAAAGTATCTTCCAATTCCAGATGGCTTGAATTATTCAAGCTGATGCCACATCTTGGAAGATGGTTGGTGGGAAGCTGACCAATAAAGTATCTTCCAATACCAGATGGCTCGAATTCAAATCCTTCATATACCTTCTTTTTTATATAATTTCCATAATATTCTGGCCAGTTTTTATTAATCTTTTTTCTAAAAGCTTTTCGATGTTTATCAATTTCTTGCCAGTAAGGAGAATCTACTCTATTTGATAATCCATAAAAACTTTCAATAAAAAGAACATGTTGGTCAACCATCCGTCTATAATTTTTATTATAATGTTCAACAAAATACTTATCAATTGTAAATTGAAATGATTTTAACATCTCTTTAAATAACCAACAAGAATATACAACTAATAATAATGTTGTAGCTTCTAGTGGTTCTATGAATACTGATGATGTTCCAATTTTTAAGCTTTGTGAGGTACATGCATCAGTATTATATCTCGTAGCAAAAGGAACCGTCAAAGTCTTCTTTAATCCATAAGTTTTTAATAACTGTTCTTTAATCTCTTCTTCAGTATTATATCTAGAACAAAAGACTCTACCAACTCCTACCTTATTTTGTAGAGGGATTTCCCAAGCCCATCCATTATCTTTTGCGATGGTTCTTGTATAATATCTTCCTTTAGTATCTCCAAAATGTTCGACATGTCCGGCGATTGCCGTATCATTAATAATTAATGGAGAAATGTTTCCTCCCTCTAATCCTTTAAATCCTCTACAATCTATAACAAATTCAGAAGTATCATCAAAATCAAAATGCTTATCAATCAATTTGATTCCCATTTCTTCACATTTTTCGATTAATATGGGTTGTAATAGAACTGATTGCATTTGCCATGCGCGTCTTGAGGAACATGAGGGTAAGTTAGAAGATGTCGCTGAAAATACTTCTCTTTCACATTCTTCTATATTATCAAATCTATCATCACACAGCGGGAATGTCATTGAACTATCTTCAGACGAACCTGGTACATTAGCCCAACCATCATGTTTAATATAAAATTTATAAGTTGCGTTGGTTTTGTCCATCCAAGATTCGTCTTCAAAAACTTTTTCAAAAAAGAACCTCATATATGGTTGCATGCTTTCACCAACAACCAGAGGTTTTATCTTGGAGTCATAATAAATTTCAATCTCCATGTCTGGAACCATTTTTTTAAAATAAGTAGCAAATATCAAGCCGGCAGTTCCAGAACCAACAATTCTTAATTTATCAATAGCTTTCGGTATTTCCATATGCAAATTGGTGTTTTCCAGATTTTGGTTTAAATATAATTCCTGTCAAGAAATACTTTTCATACCATGTTCCATCATCATTTTTTTCAAATTTTGTACCACGACAATCCGTACTACTATGTAAATTACTACAAGGGAAAAATTGAATTTCCCCAGGATTCCATTCTGCTATTGTATGAATATTTAATCCATACATTTGTTGTACAGGAATATTCATTAGATTCATTTTCTTCATATATTCTTCTCTAAAAACTTCCGTAGTTGGTAAGTCAAGCCGCACTTCTTTTCCTGTTTTCATATCCTTTAAATGTTTTTGTTCAAAGCCCTGCCACTTATTATCTTTTCCAACTTTCCTAAAACTAGTTTTATCTACTCTAACATTAAAATCATCATCATCCATGCATTTATCATAATAAGTGGTTGGTGATCCAGGTGTCAACGGTATTGAAAATCGAGTATATACTTCATGATGTTCTCCATAATTATTATCACTATCAGTATGCACTTGATGACTCAATGGTTGTAATTTTTTCATTGAACAATGTACTTGTGAATCAAGTGGAATATCAACTTCTTTATACAATTTTTTAAACCAATACCTTAAATCATTATTAAATTTTGGAAGATTTAATTGCCATTTAAATGTTTTCCCACCAGTATTTTCTGCTTTCAGTTCATCAATATGTCGATATTTTCCCTGCATCACACCATCAACTTTAATTGCTGGATGTGTAGTTATATCCTTAGAATCAGTTACTATATATCTATCGAACATATCTGATAGTTTTAATGTGGTCGGCGTTTCCATTATTATAATATCATTAATAGGCATAATTATATCTCTCTTCTAACATTTTTAAAAAATCTAACCCCCTAACTTGTTTCAATAGTTCACAATAATTTGGAAATTGATTTAACATTTTTACGTTAAATACCTTTGTATCACTAAATGAATTCTTTACTTTAATATAATTTGCATGAGATAACATAGATTCCACTTCACTCAATATTTGTTCTTTTACTACTTCAGGTAACATACATGGATGAGTAAATCCTTTTGCTCCAAAATACTCCGGCTCTTCCCATTCATTAAGATCTTCTCTTGAATCTCTGACTATTTTTCTATCTTTCACATCTATTAGTGGCTCATTATCTGCTATATTAATATAATATTCAAAATCATGTTTTTTACAAAAATCTAAAAATTCCTTCAAACCTATACCACTAAAAGAAGTTAAAGTAAAATATAAATCGCATTTAAATTTAAATCTAAATCTTTTATCAAACTCTTTCATATAGAGAATGTTCTTCTTTACTTTCTCCCAATTAGCGGGGAACCTTTGAAATTCGAATACATCTCCAATACCATCAATACTAAAATTAATCATAGCCTTCTTAAATTTTTTAAGGCCATCCATTATTGGTTTATTAAGAATAGTGCCATTAGTATTACATCTAAATATAACATTTCTTAATTTTTTATATGGTATTTCTGAAATAATTTTCCAAAATTCTTTAGACAAGAAAGGTTCACCACCATAAATCTCAACAGTCTTTTCCGCGAATGATCTTGTCTCTATAAAATCTTTAATAGTTCTTTTCAGCACCTCAGTTGATAATTTAGATGCGGATTCTTTCACAAGATTTTTTCTCATACCCTTTAATTTATCAACATCCTCATTCCATTTTGTGGAATATTTTGGACTACACATTATACATTTTAAATTACAAATATTTGATAAATTAAGCTGTAGAAAAGTTGGAAAAGCTAAAGGTGTTTTGTAATATTTTCCTTGTCGTACAAGTTCATCTAAGCGTTTTGAATCATTAAATAATTCTTCCCTTTGATAACATAATTGACAATCATCATAGTACTTATCATCTAACATGTTTTTTCTGATATCTTTCATTTTATCAGAATGCCAAAAATGTTTTAAATCACCATCCATAGTATAACGATGACCACTATTACAACACAATTTTGCATGTTCATTACTATTTAACTCTACACTAAAAAATGGAATAGGACAATAACGCTTAAATTTATTCATGAATTCTTTTATATAAAATTATTCTTAATGCCCATTTACCACCAGGAATGAGTTCATCATAGCCCTTAGTCATATGCATTTGATATGGATTAAATGTGGCAAGATCTCCCAAGTGCATTACTATTTCTTTGTCTATATCTAATCCATATTGCATTTGACCTTCATGAGTGAATGTGACGTGCTGATAATCTTTCTCTTCCCCCTTTGGTATAAAGGAATTTTTATGATTCTCTAATCTGTTTCCTTTAAAATCCTCCCAGACTTTAGGTACTGTATTATGTTCAAAACAATAATCTAATTCCATTCCACCACGTTTATATTCATTTGTATGCTGTTTAAATGTAATTAATGATGTAGTTAAATCATCAACATCATCTTCCTCTGTATCAAAAGCTAATAGAGCAACACAAGATTTGATTATATAAAACTTATTTTCATGAGGATAATTCCCATCCACATGTGGTTTGGTTGGTTGTTCTAAATTTAATAATGATAGTGAATTTTTAATAGTAAAAGATGAAGGATCTTCATCCGGAAACATTAATGATACCATCCTTCTTTCCAAAAGTTCTTCATACTTAGCACTTTGTACCTTAAAAATGCTCGGATATCTTCCTTGAGTATCACCTTGTGGAAGTTTTTGTAGATTAAAAATATCATATCTTTCTTCCTCTGAGAGAAAATTCTCAAAATGATAATTTTTATCACTATATTCGAATAAATGTTTACGACTCTTCGTTTCACTTATTTTTAGATGATTTCTTGAAAAAGTTTTTAATTCTTTAGTATTTCTGAGTTCTGCAGATGATTCTGTTTTCATGCTAGTGGATTAGTCAAGGTATGTTTCTTTTTGCTGTCTTTTAAAATTTCCTTCAATTCTTCCACAACTCTTTCTGGTCTTATTTCAACCTTAGATGGATGATCTGACAAAAGATTTGCATTCCAATCATGACCAATCATATCAGGCTGTGTCGCCCTTCCCCACATTACCACTCCACGTTTTATATTTCCTCGCTGAGCAGCAAAATGATGAATACAACTATCTATAGTAACAAAACCTAAACATTCTTGTGTCATTGCAAATAATGCGGATAATTTTTCATCCTCAAGACGAGCAACTCTCGGCAACATATCCACATTTGCACTATATCTATCATTTTTAGTTCTGACTATTAAAAGCCAAATATCTTTAAATTCTTCATGTAGTGCAGAAATTAAGTTATAATCCTGTTCATAATTTCTCTCTATAATCATTTGATCATGGTGTTGTGGATTTGTAGGACTCATTGGGTTTGTACCACCCTTTAATTGGATTATAATAAATGGATTACCTCTCATATGTTGAAATATTTCCATTATATAAACCTTATCTGGTTCTTGAATTGCTAAATCAATGCACGTATCTCCTTTTTCTAAACCATATTGTTGTCTCCACGCATCCACAATATGTATATTTTCTTTAAGATATACTGAATTATAAGGTTCATGAAAAATGATATTATTAAAATATTTCTTATAATCTACATGCATATCTCCTATTTTTATAGAAGAATGTATCTTTGGATTTCCTTCATATAAATCAGGCCAGGGAGATGATACGGAAATTAATGTATTTGGATCTTTTGTTATTAGATCCTGTATCATATTTGACCAAAGGGCGACTTTACCAATGCCATTTTGGATAATATGTAAATCTGATTTTACCTCAATTTTGGGCCAATGTACCAACATATAAATGCCTTTCTTTCACCTTTTATAATTTTATTAACAGAGTGGGTCGCAAAAGTGGGAAAAATGAAAATACTTCCTCTTTCTCTTTGATATTTTGGTTGAGCAATTTCATCATCACAACATACTAAAGTTTCTCCTCCATCATATTCACTGCTATCACATAATTGTATTATTATTGTTATTTTTCTATCATAATGATTGTTATCCCAATGATTTGTATCATCATGCGGTTGAAACCAATCACCAGTTCCATACCACATTAATTGCTTAGACATCAATCCAAAACTAATATCAAGGAAAAAGCATTCTTTATTTGCCTGTTGTACATAATTATCAATTTTATTTTCAAACCACAATAATTCATCCGGATCCTTCCCCTCCAAAAACATATGTTTTCTACTTCTCAACTCTCTAAAATACTTATACCAAGGACTATCAGGAGTAACATCATCTTCAACAAAACATTCATCTTCATTCCAATAAGCCCAGAGCTTATCACACTCTTCATCTGAAAAAACATTTCTTTTAAAGAAATATGGTTTTCTAGCATCAGACATTTCCTGATAACCATGTTCCTCTAAAATGTTGTCTGTTACATTTATATCATTTGGTGAAGTAATCATCTAAATTTAGGTCCTATTACGTTAACAACTAAAAGTTTTTTACATCCTTTTATAATATCAGAAATATTATAATAATAGTATGCAGGAATTACTATTACACTACCTTTATTTAAATGCTGTTTTGGAAATGGAATTGTGCTCATATATTCACCATATTCGCCACCCTCATATTCACTATTATCACTTAATTCCACAAGAAGTGTTATTTTTTTATCAAAAGCTAATGGATTAAACCACCAATCACAATCATGATGCCAATGCCAATGGTCGCCCACATGAAACTTTTTTAATGTTAAAAATTCTACTGAAGTTATATCTATCATAAAATTGGTATTGTTTGCATCGTCTACCAATTCCTTTAATGGTCTTCTTAACCACCTCAAACCTTTTCTTTTTATATTTTCATTTAAACTAATATATTCAAATCTTGACTTTCCATTATTAAATTTTTTATAAGGGAATTCTTCTACAATATTGAGTAATTTATCACATAAAGTGGGATGGAAAAATTTATCATAAATCACATAAGGGGATTTTTTATATTGAATAATATGATAATCTTCATCAGGGCCAAAATGTGGATAATTTATTGCCCCGCCTTCAGTTGCATCATATTCTGGATCATTTGACATATCATGTCTACCTTCCATAATAACTCCTATAATTCTGGTCTAACTTGTTTTCCTTCAATATCTACAACAGTCTTTCCAGTTAATAACTTAATTGCTCCACGCAAATGTCCTAGATTATATGCATATTCATTCCAACATGTCTGTGCAAATTCTTTTCCAGTTAAAAACATACAAGATCCTTGACACAATTGCAGCACAGGACAATGTGAACATTCGTCTCGCCAACTCCAATGTTGACTTGATTTTATTCTAACATTTTCTAAATCATCCATGTGTCCTGACAAATGTTTTCTTTCTAATCCAACATTCTGACACGTTAAAACATTACCTTTTAAATCAACTGCAATATCATCATCTCGATCCATTCCACATTTCTGTCCTAATGTGTCACTATCTTTTTTAAACATTAATGAACCATAAAATTCATTAATCTTATCTACAGTTGTAAATACGCCTAAAAGTGGTTGATTTCCTTCAGTTATTCCTTTGAATACTTTTTCTTCCAAATCTTCCAAACCAGAATAATCAAATTTGCCAGTTTTTGTATTCATGGCGGTGTCAATATCATATGCTTCTACTATACCCTCTGCTCCCACTGGAACATTTTCATCATTAAATTTATCTTTAAACCAATTTACCGTTTCATCAAAATCTTTTGTATTTTCTTTTGTCCAAACTATACTAAAACAAAATCCCAATTTTCCTTGAGCATTTAATTCTAACAATTGTTGTATAAGTTTAAATTTTTTGGGATTATTTAAAGGATCTGGACCTCTAAGATGATATCCAGGACCATCATGACTCATAGTAACTGCCATTTTATACTTTTTAAAAAAATCTATTTTTTCTTGAGTAATCAAACTTCCATTTGTGACTATACTAAACTCTACATCTTCTGGACAACGTTCTTTTAAGAATGGAATTAGTTTTTTTATTTTTTTCCAATATAATAAAGGTTCACCTCCCCAAACTTCCACAAGAGAACAATACTGTAAATCTAATCTATCATCCAATTTTGCCATAAATTCTTCAAGATCATCATCTCCCGTAACAGTTGATTCAGGAACAAAAGATGCTTGACTACAATACTCACATGAATAATTACATTTCAATCCTAATTGAATTTTAAGTCTCATTGGTTCTTTGACTTTTTTTCCAGGATTAAAAAATGGATGAATAGGATCTACACCATGCATGTGATTGTGGTCTTTTGGTTCTTCCACATACCACTTATTTACCTTTTTTATTCCAACAGGATTTTTAGCATACATATCCTGTCCTTGTTCATTAGTTAATTTACTAAGGTGTGGTTTGTAATATAATTTTGAACCGTCTTCGCAATGTAAGGTGTATGTTAAATCTTTATCTGCCACTAATCTCTACCATGCATTTCATAAATTAGATTCATGTTTCCATATGCTAATTTATAACTTATTCTTCTATCAAAAGAATATCCACGAACACACGTCACCTTCTTACATGAATCTAAATCCAAAGCTTTATATTGCTCAGTTGTAGATATTTTAGAATAGTCTTTTTTGATAGAATATTTTTTTATTTTTCTAGGTTTTAGTAAGATACTCATATTTTTTTAGATAATCAAATTGTTTCAATCTGCCATTATTAAATTGTAATTTCTCTTCTTGAAAAATTTCTTTCCAATCTTCAAAATTTTGATCACTCATCCAGTTAATCAAATAAGGATAATTGGCCATTAATTTTTGTCTTTCTTTTCTATCATATATATTTAAGCCATCAAATACACAAATTAAATTAAATTCATTGTATATTTGTTGCGCTTCTGTCTCTGGTTGATAATATACAGGAGTATCTTTCCATACTTTCAATTTATGAGACATAGATTCACCCTCTCCTGTAAACTCTTCTTGATTCATATTAAATAATTCTTGTCGAGATTCCCAAAAATCAGTATCTTTTCTTGGAGTATAATAATGACAATGTACAAAATCCGCAATTTCTCTAATAATGTTTCCACACAATGCATTATATTCAAGTTGCGCTATAGAATAATCTCCTTCATCCCAATTTATTTCTGGCCAATTAGTAAAATCTTCAATTCTTTTTTCTTCAAATTTTTCTACTAATGCATATATAATATCTCTTAGGATGAAATGTTGTACACACAAAGAACCCAAAGCAGTTGCTTCCAATGGTTCAACAAAACTTTGAGACATTCCCATACTAATACAATTATAAGCCCAGGGTTTTTCTAGATATCCTGACTTAAAACTGACAGGTTTAATTGGATTTATTTTTTTACCTAAAAACTTTTCCACTTCTTGTTGAGCATAATCATAATCAATAAATCTGTCATCAAATACATAACCACAACCAATTCTATTCTGTAATGGAATTTGCCACATCCAACCACAATCCATAGCTTGTGCAGCAGTCCACATACCAATATCTTTTTCATTTTCTAAATTAAAAGGAAGAGCAGAATTTAAAGTTAAGTGTGGAAAGGGCCACCAATCTTTATCTTCTTCAAATTTAGAACTAATTGCTCTTCTTTCTCCTGAACAATCAAATACAAAATCACATTCATGTTTTTCTTGATCATCAGTAATTATTCCGGTAATCATACCTTCTGCAGTTTTCTCGATATCAATGACAGTACCAGGAATATGAAGTACTCCTTCTTGAACACATTTTTCTTTGAAAAATTCTCCAACCTTTATCGCATCAAAATGTAAAGAAACTCCACTCATTTGATTATCTGATAATGCTTTCATTAAATCTTCTAGTGATTCATCAGGAATACCATCATGCATGAACGGACTTGCCCATTCTAAAAAATTCAATTCAGGTTCATTATAAACTCTGTTTACATATGCTCGTCTTGAGTGTTTATTGACATCACGTATTTCTAGATCCGGATCTTCTTCATATTCATGCATAATATCTTCTGTATTTTCATCAAGCACTCCATCTTTAATCAATTCTTTATTTTCATCTGACAAATCTACATATTCTGTATGTTCTCCATCCAACTCTTTTATCTTTTCTTCTTGTTCTTGTGGTGTCAATTTGTTCCATATCAATTTCGCCGCCTCATCTTGCTCTTCTGGTTTGGGACTTTCTTCTAAGGTAGGCCATGAAACATCACCAACTCTTAATAGATCACCAGTAAAAGGATGTAAAAAATTTGAACCTTTTGCATACCAATCTCTATAATCAATTCCTAATTTTACAGTTGCTCCTGTATATTGAAAAAATTCTTTTAAATCTATTCCTGTTTGTTTAAACCATCCAAAAAATATTGGAAGTCCGCCCTCGCCGGCACCAAGAATATCTATTTCTTCACTAACAATTGCAGTAATTTTTATATCAGGGAAAAGTCTTCTCATCCAATATGCGGTCATCCATCCTGAAGTACCACCACCCACAACAATAATTTTTTCAATATACATAATCTATCCTTCTAAATCGGTATTAAGGGTATCTTCTTGTACCCACTCTGTCCCATCCATTCTATTCCACCGTGCTTCTGCTTCTGCTGCAGTGGTCATTATTGGATTTTTATATGAACCTTTATCCAATGGAGTTAAAACTGAATCTTTATAAATTATATGAAATGCTTCTGCAAAACTACCTACAATATCACCAATCCACATTTCTTCATGTTCAGCAATTGTAATATCTCCCTTTTTAATATCAAAAGTTTTTACATCATCATTGGAATTTGTTTTTTTATAATGTAGTGTAGCACATTTAGTCCACAATGTACATACAATTGCATTACCATGAGGCCATGCTTCAGTTCTTTTAGTCGATTTTCTTTGCCATCTTCCCCAATTTGCTCGACTTAAAAAAACAAATAAATTTCTTGATACTTCACCTTTATCTATAGCCTCTTTTAAATTGCTCGTTTTTCCGTCTACCATCATAGAAATTGGTTTTTTAAATAACTTTTTATTATAATGTTCTCCATCACTAATTATTTGAGATTCTTTTTCTGCCCATACCTTAAATCTTAATTCTTTGATTGGTTGAGCATATCCCAATTCTCTCATTTTCTTATTCATTAATTTCAATTTATCTTTAATATTTTCATACTTATCTACTGTAAATGATCCATCATAATTTTTTGATCTCACAGCTGAAAGCGTATATCTATCAGCTCCTCTCATTGCTTTTGCTGCACGAACATTAAAAACTGATTTAGTTGATGCTCCACATGCTCTAAAAGGATAAGTTTCTTCTATAGTAAAAAATTCTTGTATTCTTCTCATTTAAATAGTACTATCTTCTGATGATGTATATTCTTTTATTTGAATATACTTATGACGAGTTAATAATTTTCCTGTTCCATCTTCTAACAAAATATGATTTGCTGTGATGGGAGTTAACGAATCTTCGCCAACTAAATGTTTAGCTCTAAACTCCTCAAAAGTTAATGTGCCAAATTCATAAAATTTTGATTTTAACATAATAGAAAGTAATCTAATATCCTCAAATATATCCTCATATCCAATAAATTTATTACTAAAATCTTTTGTTATTTTTCCTCTTGCTTCAGCAATGAATGTATATTCTAAATCCAAATACGGCCATGCCACTCGACTCGGAGAATTACTTCCACCAGGAGAATTTCCATATTTAGTTACAAAAGTTGAAGATAAAGAATGTCCCAAATAATCCGCTACATGAGGAACTTTTGGTATATCACCATTCCATGAATCAAATAAATTTTTATATTTGGAAGGTACAGAATTTGCCCATTCCCAACCAGGACCAATTGTATTATTATCCCATACATAATAAGCAAATTGTTTAAATTCATCTCTATTAATTCTATAATGATATTGTGCTGATGACAAATACATTGGAGAATTATCAGGATCTGCAATACAATTTGTTAATTTTTCTGTACACATATATGCATAATTAAAAACATTTGATAATTCTTCATGCATCACAGGATTTAATCCTTGTCTCTTAATATCAAGTCTTATATAATTTGAATTGTATTTGTCATTTATAATAAATCTATCTTGTACATTTCTTCCACTTAAAGAAACTGTATTAATATTATCCTTTGCTCCCGCAAGAAATTCTCCTGCATGACTTCCAGTAACAGAATCACAATTTGAATCTGTTATTTGAAACTCTTTATGCATCGTTTTATTTCGATAAACTTCATGAACTCTCGCACCATTTGGAATTCCATCAACTTGATATACCGCATGTGAACTCATATCATGTCGTGAAGATTCATATTCTCGATATTGTGTCCAAGGCATTGTTGAATTTATTTCTGTCAAATCTTCATCAGATTCTATAAAACCTGTCATCTGTGCATGATTACATCCAGTATCAATTACAAAATCAATATCAATATCACCTCCACCAATTGTTAAGTGTGTGATATTTTTCCAATCTTTTGCAAATAAATCATCATTAAAATTTTGTTCTTCATAAGTATCTAATGATTTCCAATTAAAAGATTCCTCTCGAATACCAGCACCCAAATCCGGAGATTTTTGTTCAATAGTAAAGCTTTCAATGGCGTCTGTAACAATAGAAATATTTAATTCCGCAATTCTAGCATCTAATAATGTCACAATTCCATCCAAATCATAACATGTCGGCATTGCATGAGCCCAATTAAAATCTCCATAATCAGGAGCTGAATTTATAACTGCATTTTCCATATTAAAAAAATGTTCTTGAGATGGTGTATTATGAAATCTCTCTGCAGAAAACCATGTCCATATATCCAAAATAGAATAATACTCATTTGGATATTTGTATTTCATCCATTCAAAAAATAATCGAATTTGTTCATTTTCATCTGCATCAACATGAAATCCTTTTACTATACATTGATAATGAGTCATAATAAGAGGAAATACATTACTTACCATTGTTATATAAACATTAGAAACAATACCATTATCATTGTGTTGCCAATTTTGACCCATCGCCACAGTGGTATTGGTATTTTCAAATAGATCTTGAGTTTTAATTCCGATATATTCATTCAAATACCTTGTTCCAGGACAACACATTGGATATTGAATAGGGACCATTACATGATTCTCATATTCCTGCCCATTTGTATAAATTGTAGTAGTAACATTAGGACAACCAAGATGCATCGTTAATGCTTCTAATTTTGCTTCTAAAGTATTTCCTAATATTGCTATATTGTTTATCGCCATTTGTCTCCCACACAGAAACAGAATAAGTAAGATAATCCCTCTTCACATTTAACTTCTTCTATTTCATATCCTGTGAATACGTTAAAAACTGCTATCGCCCCCTTTTTCTGATAAAAAATATCATCAAGGCTTGTTCTTTTTCTAGTTGATTCATAAAGAACTATATTCCCTCCCCTTTCCTTTGGATCAAAGGGATCATTCATGTTTACTACAGCAACCAATTTTCTATCAAGATGATTTTGATAAAAATGGTTCAATTCTTTTCTTACTGAATAACTTCCACCTTTTGAATATTTCTCCCACCTTACAGCTTCGGTATAGGATATATCATATCCAAAATTTAGAGAATTCGCTCTTTTAAAATAATAATAAACATTTTCTTCAATATTACTTACATAACCTCCACCATACCAATCAACTTCAACATTTTTACCAGCACCTGAAGATGCATTTCCTTTGGATTGTAAGTCTCCCATTGACATTGACATTTCATCTACAATTTCTTCTACCGCACCAGGAAAAACAATATGATCATATAACATAATTACCTCACTTTAATTTTGGACCAATGATATCAAAAGCAAGAACTTGTAAAAATCCGCTTTTAATTTTATTAAAAGAATAACATAAAAAAGACGGGAAGATTACTAAATTTCCCCTAAGATTATAATTTCCTAAAGGAGAAGATATGTCTTGATTTTTATCAAATAATAATTCTCCACCTTCTGATTTATTATGGTCTGACAAATATACATATCCCGTCAATTTTCTATCATTTGCTTCTTCACTATACCATAACATATTTTCATGATATCCAAAAAAATCATCTTTTTTAAATGTAAGTATTTCTGGATCTTTTTCCATTCCCCAAATTTCATAACCAAATACTTTCACATTTGCATCAAAAATATAACTCATTAAATGGTCTTCTAAACTATTAGGAAGAGTTGATTCAAATGCCCTTATTTCAATTTCATTTTTTGGTTGATTATCTTCTTCTTGCTTTATATGTATTGTATCATCTAAAATAACTTTCTCATAAGAATATAAACTCTTTCCATGTTTATAATTTAATAAAAAACTTTCATCATCATTTGATAGAATTACATCTCTTCCTTTTTGTAACTCTTGTATTTCGTCACATTGTTCAAGAGAAAAACAATCATTATAAATTACAATATTAGCTTTTCTAATACTATAATTATCTAACATCATCACATTCATAATTTACTCCTTATTTTCTATATCTTCAACCTTTTTATTCAATTCTTTAATAGCATTCAATAATACAGGTATCATTTTTACATATGCTACCGCTCTATATTGTTTATCTTCCACCTCAACCATATCAACCATTTCAGGAAATACTTGTTCTATTTCCTCAGCCATAAATCCCAATTCTTGAACATCTGCATCTTTTTCATTAACTTCTCCATCTTGAAATTCTACACCCTTCTCATTATATTTAAACATGATGGATTGGATCTGTTTTATTTTTTCTAAACCATTATCCATTCCTTCAACATTTTCCTTGAGTCTTCCATCACTCCAACATGCACACGCGCATTTACACTTACACTTGCACTTGCATTTACACGCACATTTGCACTTGCACTTACATTTGCATTTACACTTGCATTTACACTTACATTTGCATTTGCATTTACACTTGCATTTACACTTACATTGGCATTTACACTTACAGTTACAATTTTGTGTATATTCGAATCTTAATTGTCTTCCACCACCTTCACCCGTCGAAATACCCATTTTGTTAACATTATAAAATCTTAATCCACTTCCCGTTTGATTAGTTTGACCATCTCCTGCGGTATTATTAATATATACAGAATTAATAAACCAGTTTGATGCAACATAATGTCCAGGAATTGACATGGGATCAATCATACTGGCAGAGATTGCTATCGACCCATCAGATTGTACTTCCATTCCATGCATTCTGTTGGGCGAGCCGTACCCCGCACCCTGCTTTCCTGACTTAGATCCAAATTTTAACGCCATAATTTATCCTTTAACTAAAACATACACAAGTAATACCCTGTTTCGCTGTCACAAATGACAAAGCTGAACCTTCTCCATATCCTCCTGCGTGTCTAGCGTGACCATTAATCGTACCATTACATCCTCCGGAACAACAATATTCTCCTGACCAATAATCTATCGCGCAGCCATCCATGAATCCCATATTATTTTCACACCTTAACATTATCGAATTTAATACCTTACCTCTTCTATCTGACCCAGGATCACAACTTGCAAAATCTGCTTCCCAGCCCATACCTATCATAAATCCTCTTTTACAAATTGGTTCACCAGACCAAGTGAAATAATGAGGAAAAATCCAACAGCCGGCTGGATATTCCCCCGTACCCACCTGTCCATCTCCATCAAATCTGCCAGGCCCTGCAGCCCAGTTTGTACATCCCCATAATTTATTTTTACCAGTTCCATCAGTACAAAACCAATCTGAGAAGCAAGTGCAGTGGTAACGAATCCCAACACCACTCGCGTTGTTCCCCGGCTGATGATTTACTTCTAGATATCCACCATTACCAACAGTTCCATCTAAACTAGCAGTATGCCAATTTCTCCCATACCCCAACGTGTTGTTGCCCTCAAATAAGTTATGTGCAACTTGATTTGTCCGCTGAGTACATACCACGCTCCCGCTGTTCCAGCCAGTTACACCTATGAATGCTCTTTCACAACAGCGTTCCATATCCCAAATAAATTCATCACCATGAGGATAACAATAATTTGTTCCATTATGTGCTCCCTCCGTGTACACCATACTTGTTCTTAAACTTCCAGCACTATGAGTTGCATTTAATCCTGCTCCACCTTCTCCCCAATGTCCATTAATTCCCAACATTCCTGATCTATATTCTGATTGACCAAAACCAAAAATAACATGAGATAAACATCTACTTCCATCAGCTTGACACTGCCTGGGTGGCATACACTGATCGCAAAAGTGCCAATGTGATTGACAGTCGAGATTACCCGTGCCCCAATTTTGATTACCAGTATACCCAGGATCTTGCGTTGGACCTTTTTTCCCAACATGTTCACAAAAAAATGGATATTTATCAAGGCCTCCTCCTGCCGGCAGATCACATCCACCTGAATGTTCTAAGACTACTGAACCGGAACAACCACCAGGATTAGTAGCCATTATTCCACCACATCCTCCAAATGTTTCTCCAGGATATACACAGGCGGTAACATTTGAACCATCATTATTCGTATTACCGGATGCATCCATAAACATTTGTTTAGAAATAACTTTTTTACTACCTACATAAAATGCCATTTATTGTTTTGCTCCTAATGTAAACATATACCCACCATCCAAGCACCGTTATACTTATCATACAATTGACTACCTTGATAATCTCCACGTATTGAACCAGATCCTCCAACATTTTGAGTTTGATGATTACAGATTGGTTCAAAGAAGAATGCCCCGTTATTACCAGTACTGGTCATTGAATTCCAAAAATGACATATACATCCTGAACACGCCGCACCACAATCACGTTGCTCACTCCAACACCATTCAAACCCACTAGAAAGACCATCCCAATAAAATCCAGCTTTGTTTGTTGCATCAACATATTTAGTACATTGATAATTGAAATTATAACCGCTACCTCGGCCACACATCTGTTGTTCCCCTAAAAATCCTCCTACTGGATTTCCATATACTTTTAAATGTGCAATAACTTTTGGTTTACATTTCCAGGTCTCATCAGAAAACGTTTCAAAATTATCATGAATCACTTCTTTAAAATTAATCATTAAAGTAGTTAGTGGGTGATCAACCCAACAATTATCTCCTATAAAAAATGCCATTTATGCTCCCAAAATAACTTTTATATTTTGTTCAGTTACATTACTAAAAGTTTTAAATCCTATCTTTAATTTAACTTCATCATCCACTTCTAAATCTAATGCCCTGAAATAAAATGATCCCTTACCGTTAATTAACTCAATTTTATTTTTTCCCAAATATCCCATATTGGATTTTACATATACTGAAACATCTTTGTTTAATATTTTGCTTGATTCTGGTTCACCATCAACTTGAAGTGACTCATCCACCTGTCTAAGTAAACTTATTGAAGATTCATCCATTCCCTCTGTAATTAAAATATCTCCATCCTCCATTAGTAACACATCATCCAAGTCTAATAATGAAACATTACCTTTAACAATATCATCTCTAATAATTGTTTCTGGAATATTCACATATATAGTAGGTGTCGGTAAGGTTTGATAATTCAATAATGTATGGTCTTGTCTATAATACTTAGAAAAGGTTCCTTCTGGTTTATAAAATGTATTAAATGCATCTTCTGCTTGTTCTAGTTCAGAGGCTGTCCATCCTGTTTCTGTTTTTTGATATAATGGTTTTCCCCATGTTTTAACATAGAATGACGCATTAGTAAAGGCATCATCTTTATCAAATAAAAACATTCCCACCATTCTTTTTTGATGTTCAGACGTAGAATAATATGTTTTTCCTTCTTGCATTACAGTTATTACTGGTTTATAAACAAAATTTCTTCTGGCTTCATATCTATAACCTGTAGAATGACTTGCTTTTGTTTCCAAAAATAAATTGTATGGAGTATAAAAATTTTGACCAGCGAAACTATAATCAAATGCCCACATTGAACAATCTTGCCATTCAGGCATATTGGGTCCTATTTCAAATCCCTCATCCGGACTTTCCTCATTTCTATCAAAAACTGTAGTAAGAAGTTTTATTCCTGTCTTGTCCGCATTTCTTTTAATTTGTGCTCCACCAACAAATTTAAACCATCTCCCTTGTTTATTTGAATCATCTGACCAAATATCTCCATTAAAAATATCATAAGTATCCCCCTCATTTATTCTTACATTATGTCTTTGCATAACATAATGTTCAGAACAATTATTAGCATAAAAATGATTAATCGGTGGAGTTGCCGCAGGATCTATAGGTCCATCCTCACCTTTAAAAACGTCTATAAACATTTTTACGGTTACAGTATCAGCGTCCACTTCAATCATAGGAAAAGCCATATCACTTAATGTTGGACTAAATTTTAATTGTTGTTTCATATATTATTTTCCAATCATTAATTGAGCCTCTAAAGAATCAACCTTTTTCTGTAATTGTTTAATAGCAGATAATAATAATGGAACCATTCTCTCATATTTAATCGCCTTATAATCACGGCTCCAAGAAGACTTTTTTACAATATCTGGTAAAACCTTTTCCACTTCTTGTGCTATTAAACCGGTATGCATTTCATCATCCGCCCCAAATTCATCTTGTGCTTTTTTATTCCATTTGAATTCTACTGGATTTATATGTTTTAATCTCTCTAATCCATTATCAATAGTTGAATGAACATCTTTTAATCTACCATCAGAAGAATTAGATTCTGTAATAACATCACCCGTTACACTCATATCTCCATTAAGATACACTTCATTGGGAGAACCCGCAGTATAAGTCCAATTTGAAGTATCTTCTAAAAGACCATTACCATCTACAACAGGAATTCTATTATCAGTAAGTGTTCCTGTCATTATTTTAATTCCATTGAAGTGAAGCATATTGGGGCTTCCTGATAAATTATATAATGTATTTGTGGTTGGAGTTGGAGCCGCCGCAGGTTCAATTACTAGAGCGGTTTCTGTTGAAGTTCCACCAGACACCGTTGTTCCCGTTACTGTTAAATCTCCTATAATATGAGCATTTGCCAAAAATACACCAGTCGTATTTGCTGTCATAATATGACCAGTTCCTGTACCATCATGATCACAATGTCCTACTGTAATACCGTGATCAGTATTAGCAATAGGCACAGCAAGTCTTAATTGATTTTGCCCTGATGAATGATGTGGTCCAAAATAATTCATTTTACGTCATTTCCATTAATGTTAATGTTACATCCATAGATAATCCTGTTATACTAGATTTTATTTTTATTCCATCTGTTGCTTGTAATACTATCTTTTGTCCAGAAAAAAGTTCTAAAGACGTTGCTCTAGGAATTGGTACTGCTGGTAAAAGACAAGTATCATAATTGGTTTCAGTAACACCTCCACCACTAACGTCCTTTGTTTCTGCTGTATTTGTTATCATATTCGCTGTGCAGGTCAAATCCGCTGTAGCATTTGTATTTGAAACTAACATTCCCAATACCACCGCGGTCGTGTCATCTGGACATCGATATACAAATGCTGATGTATTTGGTACATTCTGTACAGTTTTAACTTTAAATGTGTTTGCCATATTTTATCCTAATGCTATTGCCAAAGCTGTTGCGTCATCAGTTCCTGCAAGTTGTTTTGTTTGATAGTGTAATCCGGATGAATTTGCCCATACTTTATTTGTGGGTGTGCCCAATGCACCACCATATTGAGCGACCGTAATACCACTTTCAGTTACGGTACTACTATTTAATTGAGTTATTTGAGTTGTTCCCTGTAAAGTAGCGTTCGCACTTAATGATGTCGTGAAGTCATCTGTATTTATTGTGATTGCTCCATCCCCAACGTTGAGGGCTAGATTAGTTGGTCCTCCATCTCCTGGAACATATAATGTTGCTACATTTCCTACAGTAACATTAGCTTCCGCAATGTCAACTTCCGCAATGTCAAGTTTATCAATTTGACTAGTTACATATAATGTTGCTACATTTGCTACAGTAATGTTTGCTTCTGGTGTAGTTACTTCAGTTGAAGTGAGAACAGTTCCATCGAAAGTTAGATTTGTACTATCTTCCAATTCACCACTAGTTCCCGCTAAAACAACTCTACCGTCAGTTAAATCTGAAATCTTCGCAGTCGCTATAGTTGAATCAGTTGTAATATGTAACGTCGCAATATTAGCAACCGCTATATTCGCTTCAGGAACACATCCCATCCCGACGGGGGCTGGACTACCAGCAAGTCGAACATCTACATCTAAATTTTGTACTGTTGCTTTATTTGTAACATATGCTGTAGAAACATTCGCTACTGTTATATTTGCTTCAGGAGTATGAAGTTTACTATTAATATATGCTCCATATCCTCCCGCTTCTACACAAAGATAATCAGTAATCCAAGTAGTTACTGTATTGGATACTGTAACATTAGCTTCTCCAATATCAACTTTAGTTATATCAACATCATTCATTACCGCACTACTGGTTGAATATAGTGTTGCCACATTCGCTACTGTTACATTTGCTTCTACAATATCAACTTTAGTTATATCAACATCATTCATTACCGCACTACTGGTTGAATATAGTGTTGCCACATTCGCTACTGTTACATTTGCTTCTACAATATCAACTTTAGTTATATCAACATCATTCATTACCGCACTACTGGTTGAATATAGTGTTGCCACATTCGCTACTGTTACATTTGCTTCTACAATATCAACTTTAGTTATATCAACATCATTCATTACCGCACTACTGGTTGAATATAGTGTTGCCACATTTACTACAGTAATATTTGCTTCAGCGAGGTCTACTTCATTAGAATTTATCCAAGCTCCACCTCTATATGTTAAAACATCATTTTCAGCAAGTCCAGGTGAAATTGTTGTATCATTTAATTCCGCAATTGTATCTTCTGTTAAGATTTCTGCATCGACATATGCCTTAATTGATTCTGAAGTCGCAAGAGTTGTGGCAGAAGCTGTGGCAAAAGAATCATCATCAAGAATTGCCTCACCACCCACAGAAGTTGTCACATATAGAGTTGAAACATTTGCTACAGTTATATTCGCTTCAGGTGTAGTTAATTCTGTTGAAGTTAGGACAGTACCATCAAAGGTTAAATTTGTACTATCTTCAATCTCTCCACTAGTACCTGCGAGAACCACTCTTCCAGAAGTTAAATCTGAAATTTTAGCAGTTGCTATAGTTGCGTCCGTAGTAATATATGCAGTTGCTATATTTGCTACCGTCACATTAGCTTCAGGAGTGGTTACTTCTGTAGAAGTTAAAACTGTTCCATCAAAAGTTAAATTTGTATGGTCTTCTAATTCACCACCAGTTCCGGCAAGAACCACTCTTCCAGAAGTTAAATCAGAAACTTTAGCGGTCGCTATGGTCGCTTCTGTAGTAATATATGCAGTACTAATATTAGAAGTTGTTACATTAACTACTCCTGTTTTAACATCATCTGACGTAACCGTTGTAGTTCCAGTTCCAACTTGTAATGTTGTAGTATATAAAGTGGCAATATTTGCTACAGTTATATTCGCCTCTTCAATGTCAGTTTTAAAAATTGTCGCAATTGTTGGTACATATAATGTCGCCACATTCGCTACTGTTACATTTGCTTCAGCAAAAGCTAATCGTGGAGACGTTAAGACTGTTCCATCGAAAGTTAAATTTCCACTATCCTCAAGCTCTCCAGAAGTGCCTGCAAGGACTACTCTTCCACTTGTTAAATCTGAAATTTTAGCAGTTGCTACAGTCGCATCAGTAGTTACATAAAGAGAAGACGTATTTACTGAAGTTACATTAGCTTCATGTGCGGTTAATTTTGTACTTGGAGAAACGACTGAAGTATTTGCAATAAAAGTGCCATCTATTTTTAATGCACTATCAGCTGTAGTTTTATCAATATTTAAATCTTGATTAACATCCCAAGAATCAGTCGAATCTGTCCATAAAATTGTTTTGTCTGAAGTTCCTTTAAGTGTAATACCTCCACCATCAGCAGTTACATCTGTTGGTGTATCAACCGTTCCTAATTCAATATTTTTATCATCAACCGTTAATGTTGTAGATTCTATTGTGGTTGCTCCACCCTGAATAGTAACATTTCCTGAAACTGTTAAATTTTGACCAATTACTACACCATTGTCAACTGTTAAATCTCCAATTGTTGCAGTTGATGGTACATATAATGTTGTTACATTCGCTACTGTCACATTAGCTTCAGGTGTGGTCACTTCAGTTGAAGTTAAAACAGTCCCGTCAAATGTTAATGCTCCAGAATCTTCTAATTCACCACTAGTACCTGCGAGAACCACTCTACCATCTGTCAAATCGGAAACTTTAGCGGTCGCTATGGTCGCTTCTGTAGTAATATATGCAGTTGCTATATTTGCTACCGTCACATTAGCTTCAGGTGTGGTCACTTCAGTTGAAGTTAAAACTGTTCCATCAAAAGTTAAATTAGAACTATCAACAAGTTCTCCCATAGCAGAAGCATATGTAACTCTGCCATCAGTTAAATCAAAAACTTTTGCACATTGAGTTTCAACAGCTGTAGTTATAAATGCTGTAGCAGTGTTAAGAGTAGTTAAATTAATTGTTGTGGTTTTAACATCATCTGTCGTGACTGTCGTAGTTCCAGACCCAACTTGTAATGTTGTAGTATATAAAGTAGCAATATTCGCTACAGTGATGTTCGCTTCTTCAACATCCTCTTTAAAAATCGTTGCTGATGACGTAATATATGCAGTTGCTATATTTGCTACAGTTATATTTGCTTCAGCAAAAGCTAATCGTGGAGACGTTAAGACTGTTCCATCGAAAGTTAATGATGCAGAATCTTCTAATTCACCACTAGTACCTGCGAGAACCACTCTTCCAGAAGTTAAATCAGAAACTTTAGCGGTCGCTATAGTCGCTTCTGTAGTAATATATGCCGTCGAAACATTTGTTACAGTTACATTCGCTTCTGCCAAATCCACTTCCGTAGAATTTATCCAAGCTCCACCTCTATATGTTAAAACATCATTTTCCGTAGCACTTGTTATTGTCGTATCATTTAATTCTTCTATGGTATCTTCAGTCAATATCTGTGTATCAACATATGCTTTGATAGATTGTTGTGTAGCAAGTTTGGTTGCACTATCTGAAGCCATATTGTCTTCATCGAGAACAGCTTCACCGCCAACCGCAGTAGTAACATATAACGTACTAACATTCGCCACAGTTACATTAGACTCTTCAACATCTTCTTTAAAAATCGTTGCTGATGACGTAATATATGCAGTTGCTATATTTGCTGTAGTTAAATTAATCACCCCAGTTTTAACATCATCTGTCGTAATTGTCGTAGTTCCAGTTCCAACTTGTAATGTTGTAGTATATAAAGTAGCAATATTAGCAACTGTGACGTTAGCTTCTCCGATATCAACTTTGGTTAAACTTGTACCCGGAGCCCAACGACTATTTCCATTATCCCATATTAGTACATCACTATCTGAAGGAGTTGCAGTATGAATATCACTCAATTTTGATACTGGCATGTTCGCAACACCTTTAGGCCCTTGATATCTTGCTCCCTTTATTAAATAAATAGATCTACCCGCAGTCAAATTTGATGGCGGACCACTAGACCCCGCAAATACAAGAAGTCCTGCATCCGTATCAAAATAAAATTCATAACCGGAAGAAGAAGGATAAATTTGTGAATAATATGCAGCAGTAGCTGATAAATTTGTGTTTGTTAAATGATATCCTTCTGTAGCTACCGCAAAACTTGTAAGATAAGTAGCCCCAAAAAATCCAAATGGAATCCAATCTTGAAGTCTTGTTGCCGCAGCGCTAGATCTATTTGTACAAGCAATATATGTAGCATAATTTCCTGAACCATAAGTAACGTCTGTTCCAGAAGCTGCTTTAAGCTCTAAAACACCCACAGTTTCACCATCTGCTGTTCCCGCTCCTGACGCACTTGACGTATATTGATATACCAACATATCTGAAGTATTCACGGATGTGCCGAGAAAAGACGCAGGTAATTGATCAGAATTAATCCATAAATCATTCGATGGATTAAATACTGGACTACCCATAGCTTCACCTGTAGGACCTATTACAGAATCCATTTCAGTTCTGGCTACACCGTAATTAATCTTCTTATTTAATCTATTGGTTGTTACGTCATTTGAAATTGCCATTCTTTTTTACCTTACGTACTAAATGATATTGCTGACAAATAGTGTCCACTTGCTAAAACAACTCTAATTAAAATATTATGGTTATGTGCTGAACCATTAGCAGTATTACATGTTCCTAATGAAATATTAAATGTGTCACCACTTAATGTTGAACCAGAAAAACTTCCCGGTGCTGTTCCAGGACTCGCTGGATTTCTAATTCCATCTGAACCATTACCACCATTTCCTGTATCTGATCCTGGCATTCCCGCACCTCCATAGTTTGCTCCAACATTAAGCCAACCATTTAAACCACTAGATGTATCTGTTAAATTAACCCCGTCTCCTGCTCCAGGAAAAGCGCAATACATGGCTGATATTTTTCCCGTTAATGTAAGAATAAGACTATTAACATTGGTTTTACTTACCGCAAATGTAACATATTGTGTTGCCGGTGCACTAGATCTATCATTATTATTTGTTAATCCTGGTAGTTTTGTTTGCCAATTTGTATCATCCCAAACAAAGCGGTCTGATGTTGAATGTGGTAGTAATGGTGCATCTGAATCGACTAATGTTGTATTTTGTGAATCCCATGCCGCCGTACTATAAAAATCAGCCGCAGTATATGAAGGAGTGTCAGCTACTGAAAATCCACCCACCCTTATCATTGAATTTCTACTACTATATCCACCCGACACATCTGAAACATCTTCTTCATCTATTTGTGGAGCATCATTCCAATACATAATGTTTGTGGAGTCTGCCACATAACTTCCTGATCCGTTCAAATTTACCCCCCTCAATTTTATAGTTCCGTCAATACCTTTTCCCGTAGGTGTAATAGTAACATTTCCACTTAATCCTGTTGGACTAGAATTTCTTGCTAATGGAGTGGAAATACTTAAATCACTGTAACTCATATATTTAGTGCCATTAACCGCAGAACCCCCGCTATCAACGACTTGTATTGGTGTAGTATCTGCAAAACATTCTCCAGCCAAATTTGTAATATTTAAACTAGATATTGCTAATTTTGGAGTTCCAGAATTTCTAAGATAAGCCATTTTTGACATATATCTTACTGTGCCGTTTGAATTCATTGCCACATTATATGCATTTAATGATGGTGTGCTTGACATATCTGTATCTACAACAAAAGATAATACACCACTGGTTGTCGTTGATGCTCCATTATCATGTGAAAGTTTATAACAATTTACTCCCGCAGCTAAAGCTGATGCATTTGAAATTGTACCTTTGTAAATTCTATTAAATTTAGTAGGAAACGCGCTTTGTCCATATTGAATATCATTATCATCACTAACAACTAAAGAAGTATATGTTCCATTATCATTACCTGTAGTGAATGTTTTTGCTCCATCAGCTGAACCATTAACAAGTGCTGTTAAGATTGAACCAGAATATCCTCCTGCATCACCAACAAATTCTCTTGCTTGAGTTGAAAATTTTGTTGCCGCTACTGTAGTAGAAGATCTCCTATTAACTGTATCATCCGCAGAAAGTCCATGTGTTTCTGAACCTGAATTATCCGTGAAACCACTACATAACTTTGCTGTATAAGATCCTTGTGAAGCTACTGACATAGATTTACCGGTCAAATAAGTATAATTGTATGAAGGTAGAGCGACCATTTCAATGTAATTGTTCTTTTGTTCTGTATCATCCGCACCAGACGCATAACGATGTGTTTCTGAATTTGCACCTGTTGATATTAATTTTATGTCATATTGTCCCGTAGTAGTATATGAATTTAATGGACTTTGGGTAGTAGATGTTGAAGTACCAGAATTATCTAAATCAAAATCCCAATTCCATGCATTTACATTTTCTGACGCATCAGTAAATTGTACAGAATTTCTTACAGTTCCATCCCAATCAGTAAAATTATATCCTTTAGTTGTAGATCCTCCTGAAGCATCCGCTGATGATGTTACAAATACCGCACTCCAAATTGCTCTTGGGTCTTTTTGAATTGTTACATCCGTAGTGGTTGCTCCACCTATTTTTACTGGAAAAGGAGATAAAGTATGACTAGACGAAATTTGTGCTGAAATTGTTTTTACATCCCCTGAATTGTCCGCAGTATTACTTTGTCTTGCAAAATAAACAACTTTCACATTTGTAAAATTACTTGCCGTATAATTCCAACCTGCGGTGCTTTGACTATTATATGCATCCTCAAAACTCCATTGTAATTGTGTAGAATAAGACCCATTAATTGATCCACCAGATAATGCTGGTGTTAATGTAACTTTCATTCCATCTTCAGATGCACCACTTGCAACCGCATTATTGTCTACATCTTCGTTATTATTACCTGTTAATGTACTATTATATCCCACAGCAGTAAAGGTTCCTATATTAGTATAATCTCTAAAGACTCTTATATTATGAGGATCACCTGAAGAATTCCTTTTGGGGTCAGTTGGATCAGTTGTTGTACTATAACAATATAAAGTTGCAGTAAAATTTGTATCTTGTGTTATACTTGACCATGTTTTATCATAATCTTTTGTGGATGCATAGACTTCCCAATTAGCTTCTAGTGTTGCTCCTGTTTGTCCAGTTGTTGCTGAAGTGGGATAAGTTGTGCCATCAGAAAATGACAACATCCAATGAGTAGTAAATTGTGAAGCTGTTACATCATATGTTACTGGTTGAGAATCTCCTGCTGAAGAACTTTCATCTACATTAATTGTAGCATTTAATGCTGATGTGGGACCAATTGAAGAAGTATCTCTTTGTGTATATGCATAAGTAAATGCCGGTATTGGTGCATTTGTATACACAACTACCATGTCTTCCCATTTAAAAGTTGAAAAACTTCCCTTTGATCCAGAAACTTCTGCATTATGATTTTTAGCAGTAAGTGTTACCGTAAATGGAGAACCTGAATTAGTTGTATAACTATGTTGTTGGGTAGTGGCTGATTGATTTGATAATGTATTACCATCACCAAAATCCCAATCATATCTTGTCGCATCATATGTATTATATACCTCAGAATCAATTGTAAAGGTTGGCGTTAATGTTGCTGGTCCTGATAAACCAGATCCTGTAAATTTCGCATGCCTTACATATGAACTTCTATAAACATTATGCATTACTTCATTCAATGTATCTAATGTTGCCGTAACATTATCATTATCTTCTATACCTTCCGTTGGTAAATAATTAGTATCATATGTTACATTATTTGCTAAAAATGCTCCATCATGCCAAGAACCATCAGGAACAGCTCCAAGTTCAATCGTATTACCTACAACTGATGCACTAACTGCATCAACATACGCTTTTGTTGTTGCATGGCCTGTTTCAGTTGGAGTTGGAACTGTAGCTCCGCTTGTTACATATAGAGTTGTAACATTTGCTACAGTAACATTAGCCTCAGGTACTGTCATCTTGGTTGTTACAGATACAAGTCCCGTATTACTAATATATGCTTGTCTAATTCCCTTAGTATAAAAATCTAAAATATCATTATCATCAGATAACTCAGCTTTAATATAAGTATCTTGATCAACATCAATAACTCCACCTAAAGATCCCCACGCAGAACCATCATAACCTTCAAATGTACTTTGGGCGGTACTATATCTAATTCCTCCCTGAGTACTTACTCTAGAAGCATCATTTCCAACAGGAAGAACCAATGAAGATGTTGTATATGAAGTTACTGTATTGGATACTGTAAGATTTGCTTCCGCCGCAGAAAATGGTTTATTAACAACCCATTTAGTACCATCATGTGCATATAAAAATGTTGCCGATGCACCATCTACTGTAAGTCCTGCTCCATCGGCTGCGGCACTGTCTGCCGCACCTTTTGCAACGGTAATATTTAAGTCAGCTACATCTAATGTAGAACTCGATACAGTTGTTGTCGTTCCTTCTACAGTTAAGTTACCTGTTACTGTTATATTTTTACCAACCGTAAGTCCATTGGTTATTGATAAATCTTCAAAAGTTGCTCCTGTAGCTTCAGTGGATCCAACCACCATAGTTGTTGCAAATAAAGTACCAATATTTGCTGTGGTTATATTTGCCGTGTCTAAAAGGGCATCTACTGATTTTAAAATCTGTATGGAAGTGATGTTAGTATTTGCATCATGGGCGAGAGACGGATGTGAACCTAAAGTACTACCATTCGCAAATTGAATAGAGCCGTCTTCACCATGTGAGCTGAAACGCATTCCTTGCGCTCCAGTTCTTATTACTACGGGTTGCTTTTTTTCAACTGTTAATGAAAAGGAAGGACTATCAACTCTGACTTGTGGCATATATTTCTACTCCCATCATCGTGATACTTTTGGATCTATAGTGATTATTCCTTGCATTACTCTTTTCATAGCTGTATTCGCATTAGATTTAAGAACAACATCATAATAATATCGACCTTCAGGGATGACACTATTGGTAGAATTGGCTAGTAATTGGAGATCTAAATTACCATCTGGTGCAGATACAGTCTTAGTGGACATATCATAATATGTAGAAGAACCGTGATGTTTTTTAAAAGAGGAATTTGCTGTCCAATCACCTAAATCATATGCTACTCCCAAATTATCAGCTACTGTGAGATTTATTGTAAAATCCGAGCCCTGATCGGCCCTTAAATTCAAAGTTTGTGCCATTAATACTCCTATCCAGCTATTTATATATGCTTATAGTATTATTTAGTAAATTCAATGGATGGCAGAAACAGGGCAAAAAAAATGGGAGACAAAATTGGCTCCCATTTTAGTAACGATCCATGTTAAACTAAGTCAGACTTAGATGGAATTTTATTGCTTTGAATAAATTCCCCAAAGTACCCATATGGCTACGAGTCCAATCAATCCTTCACTTCCAAGCTGTTTGACCAATCCAACTACTGAACCAATCATATCAATACCCAAAAATGGCACTGCAGCACCAAAAATGATTTGAAGTACAACACCTAATGCTACAAGCGCTAGGCCGACTTCTGTAAGACTGCGAATCCAGCCTAATACTTTTTCTACCATGAATTACTCCTCTATTATGTTAATTTAACCAAGTACATATAACCAATGTACTTATACCTCTATTTATTCAAATACTGTTCTACTTCACCATATCCACCGACATATTTATCATTCAATATGATTTGTGGAACAGTTCTTACATTATTTCCTACTACTTTTTGCATATCATCATAATGTTTTCTGGATGACGTAATATCTATTTTATTAACTTCATATCCTTTCGATTCTAATAAATCTTCTGCTTTATCACACCAAGCACATGTCGGTGTCCCATATATTGTTGCTGTATTCATTTCTCATCTCCTTCATGATGCGTCCACTCTGCTTGGGGTCACTGGTAAATCAACAATCTCACATCCACCTTCAGCAGAACAGGCTAATTCCTGTGAAGCTATTGTATAATCTTTAGCTTCATAATCAGACAATTTACCCCAATTAACATTTTTGGGCATTTTTTTCAATAATTCATTATATTCTTCTTTACTACAATCTTGATAAGGTGCTTGTTGATAAGTATGATCACTAAATGGTAAAAATGAAATACCACTTATATCATCAAAATTATCATATACCCAAGCAGAGGTGTTTACCCATTCATCTTCTTTAACAGATACGGTTACACTGGGCTTATGTTCACACCAATGTTTTGCATAGGTATGCCATAAAGATAATTGCTTCCATGCTGTCATATCTTTTCGACAAATTGCACCTTTAGGACTTTCCATTGGAAAACTGAATACTGTAGTATGATTAGGTTTAGTTACATCAGGTTCATTTGGAAATCCCTCATTTTTCATAAACATACAAAGGGGGTCCTTATTGTCCGCCCTTACTGTTCTAAGATAATAAGGATTATGCCTGGCATGAATACCAGAAGCAGTATCAACAAGCTGAGAAACAGTACCAGAAGGTTTGACACAAGTAATAGCGGCTGATCTCTCGATACCCAATTTCTCTGCCCACTCTTTGTTTGTTTTGATTGCAACATTTTTTAATTTTGTTAATAGTATATCTAAATCTTTTTTCTTTCCGTTTGTTAATGGATTATCCATTATTCCTGTAAGAGAGACTCCAAGAAGTCGTTCATCATCGCAATTTCGTTTCCACTCCCTTCCAATGTATTTGAAATTGGTAAGAGTGGATTGAATGGTGCCAAGGATAGTTGCATATCGCACTTTCTCTTCCAGAGACTGCCAATCGTCATCTCCTCTGATGATGACTTCTGAAAGATTGCAGAATTCTCTGCTTCTAAGAATAATCTCGCTACAGGGATTAGTTCCAAAGTCTCGTCTTGGTTCTCGTCTTTGTATATAATTTCCGTTTTCATCTTTTTCCTGTTTATTTAAATTTGTTATATGTTTTTCCGCGGATAAGCTACTATAAATTCCTCGTTCACCAGATTTAGAATCATAAAGAGATAACCATTCTCGCATAAAAGTACCAACATCTGGTTTTTCTTTGTAATTAACTGAATTATTTGCTAATGCTCGTTGTACATTAAATTTATACCATTCTCCATGTTTGGCGAATCGCATTTCTCTATCGTTGAGATCAGAAAGACTAATAAGAGCAGAGCGGCGGACACCACCCACGACAACAATTTCTGCGACTTTACAAACGATATCATGACATTCTACTGGTTTAAGTTTTCTTCCTGCTGATTCTCGAAACATACTTGTTACAAAATGAAACAAATCATCTAACGGTTGAGGACCAGACGCTCTTCCACCAAATGTTTTTAATGGTGCTCCCGCTTCACGAACTTTTGAAAGATCCCATTTTGGAATTTGTCCTGTCCATAACAAACCCAAAAGTTCTTTGAACGCCTTTGCCCAACCAAGTTTAGAATCCGCAACAATGATTGTCGTATCAGTATCATACATTTCTTCAGGAATAACTGGAAGTTTATTTATATACTCTTCTTCTACAGAAAATCCTACTCCTGTACCATTCATTAAAACATAAAGAATTTCATCAAAAGATCGCGAAGTATCGATTTTTACATAAGAACAATTATATCCAGCAATATTTTCCTTTTCTAATGCTGCTCCCGCTGTCATTAAACAACGCATAGAAGGCATAACATTTAGATTCATAATTTGGTTTTCTAAATCTGTTCTTTCTCCATTTTCTAATTTATAATTATTATTTTCCTCTAAATGTTTTTGAAAAAAATCAAAATATCTCTTAACAGTTTCTTCCCACGTTTCTCTTCGTTCTTCCTTATAGTCCCATCTCGCATAACGTGATAAATGTATAAATGATTGATATTCAGTAGGTAGGGGCATTATAATCCTTTTTTAATATAAGTTAATAACAATTGTATTTGGTTCTCATTCAGAGAATTATTTTGTAACAAAAATTCTTGATAATCTGTACTACGTGGATCGACTTGTGGAAACATATCCCAGGTTTGGTTCATAAATTGACCCTGAAGTGAAAAGGGGTTAATAAAATAATAAGGCCATTCACTCCAATTAAAATTATTTAATCTTTGTTTTGGCCAACCTATACATATCTGTTTGGGTAGTCGAGAGCTTCCTGCCAAATGACTAAATCCTGAATCACCGCCAATAAAACATTTTGAATGAGAAATAATGTAACCAAGATCATAAATGCTATCGGAATCAAGAGTATTTATGTTTTTGGTATCTATCAAAATTTCAATTTTTTTATTGGTAATGACATATAAATCGTCACCAAATTCATCTTTCAATTTTCTACAAAATTCATTAACAAAATCAACTGACATGTTTCTTTCGAGATTATATTGTGCATCCATCAATGGTGCAAATACTACATACTTTCCCCAAGAAAGTTCAGGCCCATTATATTCTTCTTTATCCCACTGTAATGTTGGTATAATATCATATCCATATTTTTTTACATAATAGGGAGAAGTTAACCATAGTAATCCTGGATCGTATATATCATCTTGTAAATTCTCAATTGGTTCCTCTAAAAATTCATTAATAACATCCTTATATAAAATATCTAAACGCATAGATTTATGAATTTCATCTACATATTCAAATTTTATATAAGATCCATGTACACGTTTTTTAAAATTTGCAGAGATCATTAAAGAAACAGCATCACCAATTCTCCAAGGCGCTTGAAATAAATTTCTAGGGTCATTACCCATAGTCTTCGCGTTATTGCCTTGCCCAGGGGCGCATGAGGGGTCTATGCCCATCAATTGTTTATGTCTTATCCGTATCTCTTCTCTCATATTCCCTTCATAATCCCCTCAACCTTATTTCCTATAATCATTCCATTTCCTCTTTTTTCAAAATTCCAATTCTTTTTAAAAGGACCAAGATCATATGTAGATCTAACATTTGAGTAACCCACTTCTTGTAACATCTCATGCCACCAAACCAAATCTTCTCTTATATAATGACTTTTATCATGTTCATAACTATCAATATAATATCTTTCACCATCACCTAAAGGAACAATAATAAAAATATTTTCACAATGTTCATATAAAATTTGCAATTGTTTTTTAATTCCATCATAAGGAATGTGTTCCAATATGTCTTTACATATTCCCCAACTATACTCTTTTTTTGGTAATTTCTCCTGAGGTTTTATTAAAGTTAAATATTGTTCAACTTCCTTTGGTGCTTTTGATATGGGATATTCTGATATATCAACTCCATATGCCTCAATTCCTAATAATCGAAATCCATAAGTAACATATCCTTTAGCACAACCAAAATCCAAAACAGTATCATCTTCAGTAATATCACAAGTATTAATTAAATGGTGACACATTGGAATGGTTAATTCTGGCATCCATCTATAGTGTGAATATAATGATTTTCCTGTTTCTGCTCCTCTTTCAAAATAATCTTCATCAAAATATTCTTTTTTCATACAAATTCTTCATGATCTAATGGTGAAGAAAATTCCTCAAATTTATTTAATTTATCATTAATAAAATCATCCAACATATTAACATTCTCTGTAAAGACACAACCCTTACAATGTACTTGTGCATCAAATGGTTGTTTAATTCTACCATCAATATATTCCAAAACATCTTCCGCTTTACATAATGCATATTGTTCTGAAAAATGAGCAACTGCACCATTCAAAACTACTGAATCACATGGAAAAACTGTACCACCATTAACTTCACTTAGATATGGTCTAAAATATGATTGATGACATTTTGAAGTTTGTGGTGCTCCATGAACTTTATATTGATGAAAATACCTTGTATCATTTACCTCTAATAATACCTCATCTAATTCATAATGTTTTTCAATTAATTTATCTTGTTCTAATAAACAATCTGGTAAAAGTCTAATATATTCTGCTCCACAATTATCTGCTACTTTAGATATTTTTTTATACATTTCTATTTTATTTTCCGTATCTTCTGATTTTTCATGAGCTGTAGTGAATACACTTGAACAACCAACTACACAATCATTGGAAAGTTTATGATATGGAAATTTGATTTTTTCTTCCCATCTATCAAACATATTAACAGAAACACGGACCCAAGAAAACATTTTTAAAACATCTTCTTTAATTCTACGTGTTAAAGTTCCATTATTAATAAGAGCAACTTTTAATTCTTCTTCATCATGTATAAATCTAACAAGTTCATTAAAATATTTGTAAGTTGTCGGCTCTCCACCACCTGTTATTATAACCGCTTTAAGTCCACGAGTTTTTAAATCTCTTACATATTGTTTTATAACTTCTAAATCAATACGGTCATGGGTATCTCTATATGTCACAGAACAATATGGACATTTGAGATTACATACTCCTTCAGGTGCTATATGAGTTGATATAATAGTATTTGGATCACCATTTTTATAATTAAACATCTGTTCTTGATGTCTCCAAAATTTAATACCTGTAGAGGTAAACTTATGTTCTTCTTTACTTTTTTCTCTCATTTATATCTTTAAATAGCTATAGGTTGCTCCCAAATCCGCATCATATCTATTAAATATTTTTATACCATAATCGAACCACTGGTTGTGTGCAAATTTAGCATCCATTGGTATAAAAAAATTCTCTAATACGGTTTGGGGAAATTGTGGTTCGAACATCCTAATATTTATTCTCGGATAACATAGCGCTATATTCATAGGACCACTATTAACTCCTATAAATATTGCCGCATCTGCTATTTCTTTAACTGAATCCCAAATTGCCAATCCTCTTTTATCTTTAGCCTTTCTTCCAAAAGGTTTATCAGCTTTTCCACCAACCTGTACAATATCATATTGACTATATTTTTCTTGAATAACATCCATAACATCATCAGTCATAAGTGCATGAGTGTCTTCATATAATGCAATAGGTTCATTTAAATCTCCTTGAGTATGCACTACAAGTTTATTTGGTATTTGTGGCAAATCTTCATACTGATATAATCTAGGATGCCTCAATCTAGTAGGAATTCCAAACTTAGTATTAAATCTATCTGCTACAGATAATAAACATGGTAAACTAGATCTTCCATAATGAAAAAATGACGTCTGATCCGCAAATTTTTGCATATCAATATTTTGCGTTGAAGGAACATCTCTAACAACATATGGATTATGATCAAAAAACCATGCATTTTTCACATCTAAAATTTTCCCCTTTCCAGCTTTATGAAAATTTTCTGGACATGATGAATAAATTAATCCATCTCCTATTTTATCTTCTCTAAAAAACATCCCAAATCTAGGTGTGGGCTCGGGAATAGCGCCCGGTTCAATAACCTTTAATGTCATTATGTCTCCTTTTTATAAATTATACACATACTTGGATAAACTTCACTACTATAATCATTTCTATTTTCAAAAAATTCAATGATAGATTGTTCTATTCCTGGAGTATCTACTCCTTTAAAATCATCAAAAATTATAGCTCCACCATTAACTAATTTCTTCCAAAAAAATTCAATTCCTGTTTTAGTAGATTGATATAAATCCATATCTAGATGTACAAAACTAAACTTTTTATCATTTTGCCATAATGAACTTCTTTGTGCTGATTTGGGGAACCATCCAGGATAAAATAAACAATTATCTTTATCACTTAAATATTCTTTAACTTCATCGAGAGTTACCTCACCAAATCCACCCTTTTTTAAAGTTCCTTCTGGATGTGCATCATCTTCAGGCAAACCAGTAAATGTATCAAATAATAATATTTTTTTATCTTCAAAAACTGTTGCTAAAATCCTCGCACTACCACCTTTAAATACTCCACATTCTGCAACATCACCTTCCAAATTTTTATCTTTAATTTTAATACAACAATCAACAAAAAAATTTATTTTACATGCAGGATGATCATGTGGTTTTTCTCCACATTGACACAAAGCTGTTCTATTTTCTACATTCTGAAAAGACAACTTTTTATAATGATTAATTATGGGAGCTATCATATTTTTAAATAACTTGTAGTTATTCCAACATCTATACCAAATTCATTAAAAAACATAGTATCCCAATCATACCAATAAGTCACATCTCTTTTAGGATCTAAAATATAAGAGTCACGCGGCCAATCAGTTTTAAATTGGTCTTCTGTTATGATCAATTTTCTATTAATTCTAGGATATGCTTGTGCTATATGATATGGACCTGAATCAACACCAATAAATATTGCCGCCTTTGATGTTAATTCGACAACCTCCCAAAGATCCATTCCTCGACAATCATGTACTCCATGTCCAATGGAGTCATCATCTTTTCCACCAACATGACAGATATCAAACTTTTTATATTTCTCTAATATATACTGAATTGTACTATATTTTAGTACTCTTGGTGTAGATTTATTTTGTGCACCCTCTGGATGAAAAATTATTCTAGTGGGGATTATTTCTTCGTCTTCATACCTATAAAATTTAGGATGTCTGAGCCAAGGTAATTTATCTGTACCCAATAATGACATAAGACTATCCGCAAATGACATCATCACAGGAGAATTTCTACCATATCTAAACCATGCGGGTTTAGTATCTATTATTTGTTCTGCAGTATCTTCCCTATTAACATATGGATTTGAATCAAATACCCACGTTTTATCTACATCAATAATTCGATCACCTGTTAATTTATAAAAATTTTCTGGAAATGATGTTAAACATACCCAATCACCTATAGAATTTGTTCCAGATTTTTTTGCTGCTAGAACACCATCATTTGTACAAGTGAATCCTATTCTTCCAGCTTCCATAAAAATTCTTTTTGTTCTAATTTTTCTAAATGAAATCCTTCATGATTAGCCATACATCTTGCTAGTGCTGCTTTTGCATCTGCATTTTTTAAAAGTTCTTTAATGACGTTCATTTCTTGAGCTGAAAAAGATTTACCATTTTTAATATAATCCTCATATGCCTCACAACATATGGGAAAATGTGGTTCAATACATTCATACATCGCATTAGCATAATCTTGTATTTCAATTTGTGCATGAAAATCTGCTCTTAAATGAACAAAATGAAAAAAATTATGTAAATCTATTTTCCAAATACATTCAGTATAATTTGAAACTGGAAGAACAATTCTTGCTAATTCTCTAGCAACATCATAATTCAACATATGTTGATATGCATGATATGCACCATCAGCTGATCTATTCATTTCAAATCTCATTAATCCCTTTTCTTCTACTGGATCGCCTCTACCTTGATTATTTTGTTTAGATTGTTTTTGAATATAATTGTCTTCTGGTTCGTAAAATTCATCAGACATTTCAGAATATCTAGCAGAATATTCATTTATATTAGCAGTTCTATGTCTAACAAGTTGTCTCATTATAAAAATTGGTAATTTCAAATGGAACTTAACTTCACACATCTCAAAAGGTGACGTGTGTTTATGTCTCATTAAATATCGAATTAAATTTCTTGTTTCAGAAAACTTTTTAGTTCCTTTACCATAACTAATTCTTGCCGCATTAACCACTTCTTCATCATCACCCATAACTTCAATGAGTTTAACAAATCCATGATTGTGCACTTTTCTTTCATCTAACATAATATATCCTATTCAATTAATTTTTTCCAATCAACCAATGGGCTCATGGCGACTTCATGCATGTGACACGCCAAAGATGGTATTGGACTTATACAAAGAACATCATCTCTTTTATAAACATGTTCAGAAAACAGACCATCATTCCAATTAACCGCAGACTTCATAAAAATATCTTTATATTTTTTAAAGGATTTGACAGAACAAAGAAAGGTATATGTTGTATTATATATTTGTCTCCAATGACACCCTTTACTTATTATAAGATGCCATTTATTATAAAAATCTTCTGCTCTATTATATCTATCTGGATAATCTGCAGGATGAATAAATAAATCTTTATTTTTAAAATCTTTTAAATATTGTTCATTATTAATTAATAATTCATAAAGATAAGTTATTGCTTCAGGAGTATGTAAATAATCATCTTCACAAAAATATACCCAATCATTATCATTAAGGGTAGATGCTAAATTAAATGTTTCAGTTATTGATTTAGCGTTTCCCAAATCACCATTATATATTTTAGTAGCATGGGGTTTTAAATATTCGATTCTTTCCTCAGAAAGTTTATCTCCTATTATATAAAGATTATGACTTATACCACCTATATACGTTCCCTTTGTTTTATTAAGAGAATTTATTAATGATGAGAAACAAGCATCTACTACTTCTTTTTTTGTTAATCCAAATGGTCTTCCTGTTCCATGTATTGAATCAACAACATCACAAGTTCTAAAAATTATATTAAGTTTATTCATTACTCAAATATTTATCTGAAGGCACTGACGGCCATCTAACAACTATTAATTCTACATCAGTAACAAATTCCACATCAGAAATATCATTAGCATGATATATCCACATGTCTCCTGCAGTTAATAATTGTCTTTTCATATAATGTCGATCTGGTGCTTTGATACTCAATTCACCACTAACAATATAATTTAATTCTGTAGTTACTTTATGAGTATGTGAAAAAGTTTCCTCATTTGCTTTATGCTTGTGATGACCTATTTCAAAAAATGGATTCTTAAAAATTGCCGGATCAAAATCCCCAACAAACCAACCATTTTTATATTCATCTATATTTGATATTTTCATTCTAAATTTTGCACCCTTTCTTGAAATCGACCGCCGTCAAATGTTTCTTCTTTACAAATTTGTATAAATTTTTCCATTCTAGATTCTGAAAATGTAGCACCACCAGGAACTGCAAAAAAGTTTGCACAATTATGACGTATAGCCATTTCCATTGCCATTTCATCATAGATTAGTGCTGATCTAATTCCTTTATATTTGTTAGCACACATATTTACACCCTGTCCGGTTCGACAAAATCCAAATCCAAAATCAGATTCTTTATTATTAATAGCCTTTGCTGCTTGAGAAATATAATCTTTATAATCACAATCATTACCAATCACAGGCCCAAAATCTATATACTCTATATTATTTTTTTCTAATATCTTTTTTGTTGTTTCTTTTGCATCAAATCCAGAATGATCTGATGCCAAACATACTGGTTTATCTTGTATTTTTTTCGCTACGTTATTTTTATAAAATTCATATTCTTCTGGAGTTCCAAAAATATGCATTTTTAATACTGGTTTTGTTTTTATTTTTAATCCATCTTCTATTAATAGATTATACAATGGAGAAATATAGAATTCATTATTTTGTCTAATATCTCTCTTAATCATATCTTTCGCATATTTTACAAATTGTTCTCCTCTTTTAAATCCATAAATTCCAACACAAGCATTTGGACTTATCACTTTTTTCTCTGCAGTTTTTATAACATTTCCCATATTATCTAAACTTGCATAACTATAATTTGAAGAATTGGATTTAAAAGTTAATATTAAACCATCTGATACAATATCAGACATTTCATGAATATTAAATTGTGGTCTAAATTCAATATCTAAAGTATTAATAACTAAAGGATCTTTATTATTAATATATTCTTCTGCTAAAAGACAACTACATACAGACCCCTCAGTTAATCCATCTGTAGTAACAATTTTTATTTTATCTCCATATTTCTGTTTTAATACTTTATCAATATGAAAATTATATACTTGTTCATCCCTGACAATAAAAATTAAATTATTATAATTATTTTCCCATCCCAACATACTCTCTAATGATATATCAAGAACATGTCTACCTCTAACCGACAAAAGTTGTTTTGGAGATTTAATGCCCTGTTTTACAAATCGACTTCCTGCTCCCGCCATTGGTATTAATACATTAACCATTAGATAACCTTTCAGTTGTTTTAAGATGTGCTTCTTCAATTATTTTGGGAAAAGAATAATTTTCTAATAATCCAAGCATAAAATTCGCCGCAAATAGATCTCCTGCTCCCAATACATTTACATTTTTTAAAATCTGTGATGGCGGTAAATCATAAGAACCACCTTCCCAATAACTTCCATTTGAGCTATGCACTATAACTTTTCCTCTGGTATGTTTTTTTAATTCTTCATAATCGTCGCAATCTTCATCAGCGATGAATAGATAATCTATATATTTCAATAATAAATAATTAACTTTTTTACCAACACAAATATCAGCACAATTAATTCCTTCTAATAGAGGAATAAAGGATGGTTTTTTAAGTTCATTCAAATAAAGAATATGATTAATTTTTGAATTTTTTATTTCTGGTTTTTGTATAAAATTAGATAAAGATGCCTTTGAATATCTTTCACCTATATCTTTATCTATATAAACAATTGCAGACCCAATTTCAGTTGGACAAATATATAGTTTTAATTCAGGACTCTCATTTATCAAAGCCTTCCAAACATTTGCGATAGAACCTAATCCATTTCTTTTATTAAATTTTTCAAAAATTCTATCAATGGTCAAATGTCCATATAAAGATATATCATACATTAAAATTTTTCTTTTGCATCCAGTGCATATATCTTATCAATCACTTCATCAAATGAATAAGTTGGTATAAGTTTTAGAACCTCCAAAGATTCAAAAAGAGCTACAACAAAATTATCTCCGCCATTTTGCTTTAATGTACTGGACGCTATATCTTTTACCATTTGTGGTGCATCTTGAGGACAAAAAGTCCATTCTATTTTTCTCATAATTCCAATATCTAATAAATCATCACCAGCATATACTATTTCTCTTACACTACAATCATACTTTTCACATATTTCTGGCAAAAGTTCAGCCTTATCAAGTACTTCAACCACTTCATCTTTTTTAAACTCTTCTCGAAATACCCCACTTCTACAAATATAATTTTCCAGATTTCTATTATCAAGTATTTGTTTATTATATGGATCTCCTGTAATAAAAATAACTGGAATGCCTATTGCTTGAAATCTTTTAATTGATGTCCAATCTTTATCACAAAATGATTTTAACTTAACCTCACCTTCTCTATTATAATATTTTTTTCCGGTTGTTAAAACACCATCAACATCTAATATTACTAATTTAATCAAAATGGCCTCCATTGATCTTTAAATGGAACAAAATCTTTCCAATTTTCAGGAGGTAAATCAGGATCATTATCCCGTATTGTTGCTATAGATGAAATAGCCAGACAACAATCAATACCTTCCGTTTCACCATCTCTTGGTATATGAAAATGATTTTGCTCTAATTCATTATTTAAAATAAAATGTGCTACTTTATATTGATCCATATGACAAAATAAATTATGTTCACTATTATTTTGATTGATTCCAAACTTAGAACCTTTTTTATATTCTGGTAAGTGATTATATAATTCAGAATACCACAACATTATTCCTAAAGATCCTACAGCAAATCTATCATCATATTCCATCAGATTTTTTTGTTTCCAAGGATGTTGATATATCCAACATATATGAGAAGGGTTAAAAACGAAAAATGGAAAATCGCCACGATATTCTAAATCAGGTCTTACTCTGATAACTAAATCATACTGCACTCCACTTTCTTCCATCATTCTTCTAGCATCCCAAATTCTATACCAAGTTAAACATTGTACAATATCATCATTGGTTTGTATAGGTATATTTGGTCCTCCTGGAATCTCATCAACTTCTGTAATGTAATTTAATTTTGCATCAGGATATATTTCTTTTATTGTTTCCTCTTCCCCACCTTGAGTTCTTGCTGTTGAAATATATAAATCACAATCTAAAACATCTAAAATTTTTTCCTTAAAGGATTTTAAACATCGCTCTTTCCAATGTGACCTCATTCCTCCTGTCATCCAAACTGCTGTTTTCATAATTCACCTCTAAAAAGATGTTTGAATCTATCTTGCTTAAAAAATGAAGGAACAATATCATTATTTAAAATGAACTGTTCATTTGAATCAAACCATTCCAAATTGTGTATTTTTTCTTTTAAATTATTTAAATTATTAGCATGATGATTATGATCTGTGTGTCCTCCACTTAATATTTTAACTGCTATTTGTTCAGCAGTACCCAACCACGCCAAATGCCAACCAGTTTTAGTTTGATCAAATGGAAAATTCATGTGTCTATCATCTCTGTTATGTCTTGTATTCTCTAAATCAAAATCTGAATCAAAGTTCATAATATATCCACCGCTCCAAGAATTCCGTCTCCACACATTAATAAAATACGTTGATAAATGTAAATATCCTGCACATGGTAATGCGCTTTCTAGTAATTTGGGTAAATATTGCTTATCATATATTTCATCACAATCCGCAATAATTATTATATCATCTTTTGTTAATCCCCAATCACTACAAATATCTGTAATTAATCTTCTTTGATTATGATCATTCCAACTAGAAATGAGGTCTGAATAATTTGGTTTAAAATCTGAAGGAATTTTACTTTCTTCTCCTTTTGCTAAAGAATTAAAAGTAACCATTTCAACTTTATCCATATATTTTTTAAATCTATCCTGTTTAGAAAATACATCTTTAAAATGTAATGGTTTTTCATCTCCTTGAAAAGTGTGTGTTCCTTCTATAATAAGGAAGTTATCTACAATATCGTAATATTCTTCTAATCTGAATTCTAAAATATCAACTTCATTAGCATAACCAACAAACATAATAGTATCAAGAATCATAGTAGTTTATGCTCATCTAATAGTCTGTCATTTTCATACATGTAATAATCTATGTTTTTCATATACATTTTAATATTAGATTTTATATTTAAAAATTTACACAAATTTATATACTCATCCAATTCTTGATCTATAAAGAATTTTTTATAATTTATAAAATAATAAGGAACATTTTGAGATGTTATTCCGCTTTCATAGTCTTTATAAAAGTTTGTTAGATTATCTGCATTGCCGATATGATCCCATCGCCAGTTTTCCTTTAATATATATAAATTACGTATATATTTTTTAGAAATATTATCTTCTACATCTATACCTAAAATAGATACATTTTTATTTTCTAATTTGTAATTTTTTTCTAATTCATGACATGAAATAGTAAGTGTATCTGTACCAATATCAAACTGATTATTTAATATATAATCTATCTCTTCATCAGTTCCCCGCACATATCTCTTTCCATCTCTTAATTCTTCAAGGAAAATACAATTGTTCTTATCATAAAGATCAGCATATGATACAGCCCATTCATTAGTCTTGTAAAGTCGCGTTTGCTCTTTCTTGAATATTCCATCATGCTTCATTAAAAAATGTTCAAGGAATTGCCCTGATGATCCAGCGAGATATGATATTAATATAATATCATTCATTTAAAACATTCTCAAATAATTTATTATAATTTTCTGCCATCGTTGTATGTGAAAATTTTTCAATTGCCCAATCTCTAATGTCTTCTGGTTTGTGTTTTAAATATGGTTTCTTTCTTAAACATTCTATCATATTTTTTACATCATTAAAAATATAGCTAGAATCATAAACTACTTCAGATACTCCTCCTGATTGTAATCCAACAACAGGTACACCACAAAACTGAGCTTCTACTATAGATAATCCAAAAGGTTCATTAAAATTTGGTGAATAGGCAGTATGTATATAAACTTCTGCATCAGAAAAGAATTCACTTTTATCTTTTTCTGTTTGTAATTCTCCACACCATTCAATTCTAGGATGTTTAAGTGTTCCGTGTGATCCCGCCGCTTTAATAAACCATCCCAATTCGTCTGCTATTTGTTGAACTAATTCTGGACTTTTTCTTCCATCCAATGAACCCATCCAAACAATTTTATTGCCGCCCCTCCTCAATTTAAAATCATAAGGAACTATCCCATTATTAATCACATATTTATTTTTACTGTAATCACCTGATCTAAATGTTTCGTGTGTCGCTTTATGACCTTGAGTAAGAAATACTTGATGTTCGCTTCCTGTTTTTTCTCCAACATCTCCGTTACAAACGGAAACTCGTTTATAATTTGTACCTTCTAAATTCATAGGATCGGTATCTTCAGGAAATTGTACCAACATAATATCACCATCTGGAATATAATCTTTAACTTTTCTTTTTCCTTTTCTGAGATCCTGTAAAATATTTTCATCAAGTTTAATAACTTTTCCATTTGTATGAGAAATTGTAGATTCACTTCTACAAACCAATGTCACTTCATGTTTGTTTAACTCACATTGACCGATAAATTGTGATTGTGATACTCTTTCCGTTCCACCATAACCTTGAACGGGTAATGGCAATCTTTCTTGAAATATCGTAAGTTTCATTTTTTTCCTTTTTTCATAGTAAATGCTAATTGTCTACCTTCATTGAAAATTATTTCTCTATTACTTCTTTGAACAAATTCTAAAATATATTTACCCTTACCTTCACCACTTTCTTCTGTATCATCAATCACGATAAGGGATTCATCATCAAGAATATTCATACAACACATCATTTCATATAAATGATGTAATCCAGACTCTAATTCTTTTCCTGGTATATAATCAAAGGAATCCAAATATAATAAGTCTGCACATATTTCTATCTCACCCAAAACTTCTAAACTGTCTCCGGTAAGTGCTGTAACTTTAGTAGTAGTACTTTCCTCAGTTAAGGTTGTACATTCTTCTCTATTATCTATTGAAATTACTTCACCATCATAATAATTTACAAATGAATCAAATAATCTAGTACTCTGACCATCTCCCCATTGATCCCATGCTCTCAAAGATCCAGTTTCAATTATTTGATAATATTTTCTATCCGTTCCTATCAAATATTCAAAAACTTTTCTAAATGTATTAGATCTTGCTAAAGTGGGTTCTTCATCTAAGAGGTTAGCAAATTCTTTATCATAAACTTTATCAATCCAACTCATAATTCCTCACTTCTTAATATATGAAATAGTTCCAGACGCTCCAGGACCTTTATTATTTTCAACATCACCAGTTGAATATCCTCTATTTAAAAGCATTGTTTGTATTTTAGAATGATCATACCATTCCCAATCATCAAATACCATAACTCCACCAGAAGGTATCTTATCTATAAAAAAATCTACTTCAACTTTCACTGGTTCATATTGATGTGGACCATCAAAAAAAACTAATTTATATTGATTTTCTATTCTTTTTTCTTCATCATATATCGGCACTCCATCAGAATATCTTTTAAAAAATTCCGTATCTTCCAATGGAAAATATAAAAATTCTAATTCATTTTCACAACACCATGCATACATATCTCTCAACATTTTTCGTTTCATTTTATTATTGTAATCTAAACGAATCTTTTCATCTCCTTCAGTTGTCCATAATATATTACCAAAAGGATCAATACCAATATGTATACTTTTATCATCACATCTCTGCTTTTCTCTCATAATTTTATAACTAGATCCTCCAGCCCTTACTCCTATTTCACAAGTAAGTCCTGGCAATTCAGAAACTAATTTTACTGAATCTATTAAAACTTTATATTCTCCTCGATTATCTGTAGAATTATTTAATTTTTCGTTCCTTGTTGACATGACTCTTTCTCAGGTTTTGGATATACATTGTTCTCAAAATCCAATTCTTTTGTCGCAATATGTTTTCCTTTTTTATTTAATGGAATCCAGTATAAATATTTACCTTGATCAATATGTTCAGTCCATTCAATAGTTTTAACTGTTTCCTTTTCACCAGCGAATGCCAAAATTCCAGGATCATCTTTAACTTCATCAAACATTTCTCCCAATTTCCCTTTAGAATAAGTTCCAAATCTAGTTGAAACGCTTCTGCGTGGAACAAATTCTCCATCAATTATTAAACCATCTTCTCCTGGTTGTCTATATGCATGATAATTCCAAGAACACGCCTGATAAATTCCTCCATGATGTTTTTGTGTAGCATCTGCATAAGAAATCGCAATATCATAACCACCTTTTCTCCTTAAAGCTTTGATAGTTTTTGATATAAGCCAACTAAGAGGTGCTTTAATACTTTCTTTCCTAACTAATCTAACAAGCTCAATAACATTAACTTTCTTCACTGACCATGTATTATTATTAGACAACGCAAAAAAACATGCAGCAACAATTTCTCCTTTATCACCAAATAATCCACCATTTAAATGAAGACTTCCAACTAAAATTGGATTATTATGACATCTTCCAGAATAATGATATTTTAAAACAAGATCTCTGGCGGGTTTTCTTTCACCCGTATAAAAGTGAAAATCAACTCCTTCATGATTTATACTGTTTGTCATAATTAAATTTCAACAGCTCTAATAAATGTATGATCTGCATATTTTGTTTTATCACTCATATTACCTGAGGGATATGTAGTTATACCAAACACAATTTGTTTCGCTTCTGTTATAGTATCTGCTTGAATTTCAGATTTAACAATTTGTCCTTCTGGTGATTCTATTACAACCATATATTTCATATCTTTCTCCAAGAATTTAATTTAAGAGTGGCTACTGGACCTTTAAATGTATTTTCATCTATAATTGATTTTATTTTTTCTTTTTTTATTCCAGATATTATTATATCATTAATATCTTTAAATTTCAAGTTAGAAGGCCAAATACATACAGAATTATTCTGAATTATTTGCTTCTCTAATTTTTTAACAATTTCATTATTTCTTGGTTCATTGTCATATACAATAACCTTATCTTTAATAAAAGACAAATCAGAAATATCTGATCCAGCCATTGCGATACAATTATCCAGAAACATAGAATCAATTGGACCCTCTACTACATATACATGTTTGTTAATATCAACTCTATCAAGTCCAAATATCTTTTTAAAATCTTCACTAATTTTAATTGTGATATATTTTAATTCTGATTGATCTAATGCTCTTCCTTGTGCGCCTATTAAATTTCCCTTTTTATCAAAAAATGGAATTACTAATCTAGAATCTTTTTCTTGTAATTCATATTTTGTTCCTTCTACAATACTATTTACCCATTGTTTAAAGTCATCAGTATAATATAATGAAGAATGAAAATTGAGAGGAACTTTCCTATTTAACACATATTGTTTAGCATAATGTTCAACAGGAAGAGATCTAATATTTGGTAATTTTATTTGATGTTTCTTCTTAAAGGAAGGTCGCTTGAATTCATATTTTGGTTTTTCTTTTGGTTTTGTATATCTATTTTCTCCATCTTTATAAACCTCAAGAACATACTGTTTATGTATATCTACACTTAAAAATTTTACAAGATTAGATACAGATCTACCATCACCACAATTATGACATTTATAGAATAATGCATTTTGTTTTCTATAAACATATCCTCTAGCCTTAGCTTTATTCTTTTGAGAATCTCCACAAATAGGGCAGCGAAAATTCCAAAGATGTTCTCCCTTTTTCTTAAATGATCGTAAATGTGAAGAGGCTAGATTTAGATATTTGATATCAGTAAAAATACTCATTAGTTTTTCCTTTAGAGAATATATTATTAATTATACTCTCCAAAGGGGCAAATGTCAAGTCTTTTCTATGCAGGGGATTTTTTTAAATCTGTGAATAATCTAAGAAGTTCAACGCCGCAATCCACTACACGTTCAACTTTTTCTTCAGCACCATCATCATCTAAATCAAATTTATCTTTAGCATATGCAACTAATTCAGATAGTTCATCATCATCCAAATCCATTATTTCTGGAATAACTTCATCAATTTCATTTAATGCTGGTTTTAATTTTTTTAATGGATCAAGAAAATATCTCGCATCTGACCAACTAAATTCATCATCATCTAAGGATTTTTCCACCGCTTCTGATAATGAAAAAATGAAAGTCATTACCTCTTTGGTTTGTTCAATTCCTGCCATAAATTCCTTTCTTTATTTAACTGCTTTTTCTACATCAATTGACCCAGTAGTAGGATCATATTTAATTTTAATATTTAATTCGATTGGCATTATCTTCCCATCCTTCATAGTAATGGGGAGCTTACCTTCTACAGCACCTTTAAGTGCATCTTTTGCTGTCTTAAAAGCATGTGTGGGATCATCTTTAATTACTTTATCTAATTCTTTTTTTGCAGCATCTGGAATTATAGAATCAATCATTTTTTCAACATGTTCTGTTGCTAAATCTTGTGCTTTATCCATCACAAGTCCAGAAATTACATTAAATAGTAAGCCTGCTAACATCACGGTCCTTTCCATATCTTAAATATAACATCGCTCCGGTTCTTTCATCTTCAAGAACAATCGGATCTTTGTAATTTTTTAAACAATATTGTCTAATTTCTTCACCATTATCAATTTCTCCTAATATCTTTCTGTATCTCGCATATTTCTTTTTTCCCAATCTCGCTCTCATAAATGTTGTAGTTGGGACTTTAAAGACTTTTGCTCCAGCAAATCTTCTTGACGGCCCAGGAGGATTAGTACCTAATCCCGCTTGTCCGGTTGTTACAACTGTCGGGCCATCTTCTGGAATTAATAATATTTGTACTTCTTCTTCTTTTAAATATTGTGCCATTCCTTGCAATGAATCATAACATTCTTGAGAATTTATAAACTGTTTAAATTCTTCTTCAAAACTGTTTCTATGATAATCAAAAGATGATGACTGTGGAAAACTTTCCTTAATAATTGTTTCTTCTTTCATAAGAAACAACGCAGCACCAATAGAAGCTATTTTACTTTTTCCACCAGGAAGTTTTTGTAATAATTTTTTTAAATTGAATGCAATAGTATCCATTATCTTATAAGAATCACGTTCTTTAGAAGATAATTCTTTTCTCTTCCTCAAAACTTTACCGTTTTTATCGATGATTCCTAATTTGAAGGCTTCTGTTTTATTAAATGGTGTGGTCAATTTTTTTAAGAATTGATAAGCGAGATAATAATCTACTCCTGTAGTTATTGCAGACATTATAGTTTCCTTAATTCTTGTATTACGTAATCATCCATAAAAATATCACTAGAGTATATATTCTTTCCTCTAATCCCCTCAATCCTATCTGGCATCATAGATAATGATACTAAAAATGGTTTTAATATTGGATAATATTCTTCATGAATTTTAAAAAATAATATCCTAGCAGCATCACGTGCAGGAAAAACATTAGCAAAAACTATCAAATGATTTAAAATTAATCTAGATTTCAGTTCACCTGTTAATCTATAATGATTAAATAATCTTTTTATATAAGTAGTTTTTTTCATATCCTCATGATATTCTGCTTCATCAATACATTGAGGATTATCATACACTTTCATTGCATATAAATTTATATTACCATCTGTTATATCTGAAAATATCATTCTTCATTTGTTTGAGATTTTTCATCAAGAAGCATATTGATAACATTTAACGCACCGTTTGTCATGTGAATTTGATTCGTAAGATTGGTATGCTCTTGGTTCAGAAGTTGAATTCTTTCCGCAAGAGCTTTATTATTTTGAATCAATTCTTCTCGTTTATTTTCAATCTCCTCAATAGAGACTGTTTTCGTGTCATTCTTTGTACCCATAATATACCATAATCAAAAAAAGTTAAAAAATTAATTATGACTGATGGTTGATCCTTGTGATACGACTTTCCAGTTTGTACCATCAAATACAGCCAAAGTCGCCGTACCGGCGTTCCCATCCGTCACCCATGCTACCTGTCCCGCAGTAGTATTTGTATATGCGGTAACATTTCCAGTATTGCTTGACGGAACTTTAAAAAAGTTCTGTATCGTGATCTTTTTATTACTTGGCGATGCTCCTGACGGATCATCGACAACCATAACTAGATCATCTTTAGTAGCCGCCGTCGCAGCAGTCAAGTCTGTTATTTTTTTATCAGCCATTATTTATTCTCCTATTTATTAACTGTCAGCAAATGTTGCATCGTCTGCTGCATCACCAGTAATTGAACCAGAAGCAACTAGAGTTTCATATTGAACTCTCGACCCCTTAGTAATTTTCTTTACCCAACCACCATGAGCAATTCCCATACCGGCAGCATTACCTACAGTTGTTTCTGTGGAATCTACACCAAAAATAGCGGCGGTATTTCCTGGTAATTGGTGTGCACCGTTATCATGATCGTGTACTACAACAGAACTTGTAGTGTAATTTGTTGAATTAGCAATCCAGCGAGGCTTCGACCCCTCATTGTCGTCCATTGTCCATAAAGACATATCTTTTCTCCTTTAATTATTAAGAACCAAACTTATCTAAAAATCTTTGATAGGCTTGAGGCGATTTAAAACCAAGTTTTTGTGCTTTGCCGCCATCTGCACGAACTGTCTTTTTGACTTCCTTTACAGCTTCTTTAACATGCTCTTTTACAGAATGTTCAGAGCTGCGTTCGTGTTTATCGTGTTCATGTTTATGATGATGTTTTTTACCATGTTCAGCCATATTAACTCCTTTAATTATTCAGCTACTATTTTATAACCCATCTCCACATATTTAGGTATTTTATCCCTCATAACAAATACATATTCTTCTAATTCATAATGTCCTACTGGTTTATCCATAAACATTAGAACATTAGCTCCCGGCCTAACCATTTTTTCTAATTGTTGTAATCTTTCATTTTCAAATTCTGACCAATTATTTCCTTCCATCGCAGTAGGATCTTTTGCATCAACTTTATCTTTTAATGTTTTTATAACTTCTAATGGAGTAGATCTATGACCCACAAGATTTTCCATTTCGTTTGCTTCTTCTACTGGTTCACCGTGTTTATTATGTTGAGCCCAAGCAAATGCATAAGCTTTGTCTGTTCCAACTTTCTTCTTTAGGGCTTTTACTTGATGCTCTCTACCAGGAGGGGCTTCTTCATTTGAAAATTCTTCATATCCTGGATGACTAACCTTTTTAACCAATTTCTCTTTAGATTTAATTGCACGTTCTTTCCATTGTTTTTTAATTAATTCTCTGGTCGGTAAACCTTCTCTATAACTTCTTTCTTCTTTATAGCCCTGTTTTCTATTATGATCTTCAATATCATTTGGATGTTGTATATTAATATTCTTTTCAACTTTTTTTTCTATATCTGGAAGATCATCTTTATTGGTGATTGTTTTAACATGCTTTTCAAACCGTTTCTTTCTTTTTGCTTTTAAATCTTCAATTAATTTTTTTCTATTGTGCGATTTTTGTTCGAGTTTAGGATTAACAGTCACTTTTTCCTTTTTCTTAGAAAGTTTCATTTTTGGTTCTGGTTTTTCTTTTGGTGCTGGTGCTTCTTCCGGTTCAGGAGTTTGGTCTAGATCTCCATCATAATTTCCTTCTTCTTCACCTTCATAATCCAATTCTTCTTCATCTTCTTCACCTCCCTCTTCATCTTCTTCTTCACCATTTTCGAATCCATGATGTTTCATTGAAGTTCGTAAATCATCGTGGTGTCCCGCCTTTTCATCATCTGGTAAAGTATCAAACATGGCTTTAGTAATATGATCTTTATCATGTTTAGGTGATTCTTCTTCACCTTCGCCGTCTCCTTCTTCTGCATCTAATCTGCTTTTTACTTCATCCTTTATTTCTGGACTCACTTTAGCGGTTTTTGCCCATTCATCAAATGTTTTACCTTTAGCAATAATCTTTAGTGCATCCATAACAGCGGCTTCATCTCCACCTGTCTTCTCTTTCTCAGGTGCCTCTTCAGTAACTTGTTGTTTCAACCAAGGAGGTCCACCGGTTATAGTCAATGGTTGAACTTTAGCAGTTCCACTTACATTATTCCCACCAACTGTTAAAACTTGTACAATAGATTCATCTAAAGTTGACATATTATTGTCCTATTCTAATTGAATTATATTTTTGTGCTGATTTTAATGTTTTATTCGCATAATCTACTCTTGCTCCACCAACATTTACTTTTCTATCTGATATTAAAGCCTTATATTTTTTAGCATATTCTTTTTTTACTTTTGCTACTGGGCCTTCTTCTTGTGCTAATTCAACAGTTCCATATCCATCAACCTCTCCCGTAACATCTCTTTGCATTTTATACTTATATGTAGCATAAAGAAGTTTTTCTGCATCTTGTCCTGGAGTATCACCAGCATAAGATTTCACCATCTCAGGAGTTCCCCATTCCAACGGCCCACGCGGATCTACATGTTGTCCAAATCTACCATTTTCTTGTGTGTCTGATGTATTCATTTTACCAGGATGTGGACCCCATGATAAAGATTCTAAAATTTGATATAAAAATGGCCTGTTGAAAATATCCCCTTTTGTACAATTATAATCATGTTCTATATTTTCAAAAAGTTTATCTATTTTTTTCACAGAATTTTCTATATTATCTTCTAATCCTTCTTTTCCGTGTTCAAACAATAACATATTACTAATTAATTTATCTGTTTCTTTCATCGCTTCAACAACATAAACATTATGCTTTGATTGTGATAATATAATAGCTCTAAGTTCTTTGAAACATTCTTCAACTAAAGGCATATTTGAAAAATATTCTGTTTCATAATTTAAATAAACATATTCATTATCCTTTTTTGGTCTATCAACAGTAAGTCTTTCAGGTCTAATTGGCCACTCTTTATCAAACATTGCCTCTCTTAAATTTAATCCCTTTCTAACATCCTTCAACATTTTCATCGCGGATCTATCTGACATCGATTCCGGTAATCCTTTTTTAAATGATTCTATATCATTTTCTGATGCCGCTTTTCTCATTTTAGAAGCAGACATTCCTGACACTCCTTCTGCATCTGGATCTCTTGTTCCTGCACTATGAACTTTAATGTAATCAAATTCATAATATCCATGTCTTGATTTTTTACCATTATATTGTTCTAACAATTTTTTAAAATCTGCAACTCTATCACTTCCTACAACCATACATAAATTATCATACTGATCATTTAATTGTACTGCCGCCCCTAATGCATCTTTAATATTAATATCTCTGGAAAAAGTTTTAGCAAAATTAGGAAACATTTCCTTCATATATTTCATTTTTTGTTGATTAGTCAATGGATTCTTTTTAGAATCATGAGATTGACTTCCAAAAACATGTAATTCAGTATTATATCTTTTTGCTACATTACTTGCCCCTTCCAACAATCGACCATGCCCGGTTGTTGGTGGATTAAATCTACCAAAAACAAATACTCCTGTCTTACCTTTTGCTTCTTTTATGAGATTTTTATATGTTTTCATTTTCCCTTAACCTTATCTCCAATTTTCTGATGCATACCAAAAGACAAATACCCACTATTGCCATCTTTTTTAAGTTGTTTTAAATGTTTTGATGCTACCCTTTTATTGCCAAGGAAAACAATTTCTCCTGAAGAATGTTGTGGAATTCTCTCAGGTTTTCCTTCTATTTTTACAACTCCATAATTTTGATTCTTGCCCATTCCCTCAAAGAATGATTTAAAATCTTTAAAAGTTCTCTCTTTGTCTGTTTCTACTTCTTCATGCCCCTTACCATATCCAGAACGTCCCCAACGACTGCCCTTTTGACTTTGTGGTTTCTTTCCATGCTTTTTCTTTTCTTTTTCATCTTCTCTTGTTCTATCTCTGTAAGTACTTGCTTCACCAAATTCTTTTTTAGCCATTCCTTTAACAAATTTTACGGATTGTCCTCTTCGTTTTTTTCTTATTTCGGGGCTCTTCATGCTATAATTTGCGCCAGTACTGTTGGGCTCTCTTCCTTGTACTTCTGCTTTTCTAGCAGCTCTATAAAGCATGTCTTTAGACATTTCATCAATTTTATCGTCTTCTTTTTTCAAATATTCAGAGAATCTTTGACTCATATTTTAATCCTGTCTTACAATTCCGGAAGCTTTACGATTTGCTCTTTGTGCCCTTCTCCAGGTATTTTCTTTATCCATCGCTTCTCTTTTCTTTTTTTCTTTGTCTTCAGGAGGAATACCCTGTCGAACTTGGCCATACTTCTTTGCCATAGCGCGGTTTTTATCTAACGCTCTTTCATTCGCATCATCATCACCGGTGATCCCTTCACCAACGGGTTCTGCGTCTTTAGACTTCTGTGCTCGCCACTCTTTAAATGAAGTAAATCCGTAATCTACACTTTCCTTATAGTCAGGATTTTTTACAACTGTAGTGGTGGGGGAAGCTGTCTTCTTTTTTACTTTTGTTGAATGGCCTACATTATCTGGTATTTCTAAACCTTCTTTTTTCGCATAAAACGCAGCACGATCTCTTTCTTGCTTATCTGGAGGTAGATGTCCTTTAGGTATATCCATTCCCTTTTTCTTAACGGGTACTTTTTTATGCACACTAGGGTTTGCTATTTTGTGTTGTGCAAAATGATCATCCCCCTTATACCACGCATCCCGTGCCCTTTCTTGATCATCCTCATTTACTTGTCCAGGAGTACCTTCATCAGAACTTCCTTGTTTATGTGGAGACGTTTCTGAATTTCTTTTATCCGCCCGTCTTTTCGCAACTTGTTCAAAGGCTAATATAAACTCCTCCTTCTTTACTTCTTTTTTCTTATTCTTACTCTTTGATAATTGTCTTCTTAACAAATTAAAGAATTCAGGAGCTTCATCAACCATACCTAAAAATTGTTGAAGAACATTTATTAAAATTTGTCTTTCCACAACGGTTGTTATTGTCCCGCCTTTAATTTTTTTCAGTGCTGACTTAAAATAAGGTAAGTCCTTTTTGTCTTGAATTAATCCAGCCATAACCAGCTGTCTTAATTTTGTGGACATACCCTCTTCTTCGTCTATCATCACTTTATAAGACGTTTGTGTTAAACTATCCATTTATTAGCTCCAATTCTTTAGTTCTACATTAAAATTATTTCTTGAAAATTCTAGCCGGTCAACCAATTTGACTGCTCCGCCTTTTATTTGATCTACCGCCACAAACCCCTCTGGAGCAGTTACTTTATAACCAGCACCATCTTTAACAAAAGTTTGCGTTAATTGTTCCATATTTTCCAATTTAGATATTATCATCATTTTAGCATCAATTAACATATTCATTAAATCGAATATTTTTTCTAAATCAGCTTTCTTCTGTAGGAAGAACTTCAAAAACTCATTTTTCCGTTGTGTTTTTTTATCTTTAGCTGCATCAGTTTTTAATTTATTAATATCTTTATCGTATTTATTTCCTATATATCTTATCAATTGTGTCACATGTGTTCTTGTATTTCTTATTTGTTGTCCTGTTTTTATCTTGCTATTATTAAAAGTTTTTATAATTGTATTAATTTCAGAATCATCAGCTATCGTGTTTAGCGTATTCGCTGATATGTTTTGAAAAGTTCTCCCTACAGAAGAAAGAATTTTAGTAATAGTCTCCGTGTCCCTTGCTGTGAAACTTGCTGTACCGGATGCATCAGTAAATTCTGCATCTCTAAACCAGATATCTTTATTCTTTAATAACCTGTTAATATTTATATTGAAAGACGATTTCATATCTTCTAATTTTGTACCTTTGTATTCCGTATGAAAAACAATGCCCATTTTTGAGTTTAATATCGTTTTTCCCAAATCAGAACCCAAAGGAACCGCATAAACTATAGTATTTGGATGAAAAGTGATATATCTCTCTCCTTCTATGGTTTTAATTAGCAAATCCTCTTTAGCAAACATCATATCTCCCTGTAATACTCCTTTAATTCCCAATTTTGGTAAATGTTCTAGAGCAACTTTTAACTTAGATCCAAGTCCAGGAGGATGATTATTATCAATATCTTGTGGTGTATAATTAATTTTGGGAGTTTTATTGAAAATACTTTTTGATCCAACAAAAAATTTACCATTATCAGGATTAATTCCACAAAAAACTGCAGGTGCACCATCCCATTTAGTAGTAATGTAGGTATTTTTCATTGAAGAACCCGCTAACATATCTCTAAGCGATTGAATAAAATTGATTGAACCTCTGGTCCCATCCACTCCACCATTTAAAACTTCATCTTCTATGTGTTCTAAATGTAGATTTTTACCGGTTTTCGCTTCACCAAGTAATATATTTATAAATGATTTCATGGTGTTAATGATCCTGAAGATGGTTTATCTGGATTAACCCCCATATCTTTTAATTTGTCTCTAAGTTCTTTTACATCTTTTGCTGAAAAATCAAACTTGTTCCATGCATCACCATAAAATCCTTTTAATCCTTTTCTATAAATTTGTACTTCACCTTCACGGCCATCAAATGACGCTATCATACCTCTTGGCATACCCTCTATTAAATGATTTTTAAATGTTTTCATCAAATTTTCCTTCCAATTTCTTTTGCAACAACTTCTCTTGTATAAATTTCTAACTCTGAAGAATATTCCCATCTCTTTGATGGTATCTTGTATTTTGCAACAAATGCATCTATATTTTCTTGCTGTTCTTCATTTTCAATATTTCCATCTTCTTCTTCATTATCTACTTTAATTGGTATATAATGAATTTTTTTAATCTTAATATTATTGACTATTTGTTCATCCCATGAACTATCTGTTTGTCTTTTTGATTTTGCATAACCATAAAATATACTACTCATTACCTCTGAATTCTTTTTAATAATTTTCTCTACACCATCAAAATAATCTTTTATTACCAATCTTAATGCTTTACCATCTCCAGACATGTGTTTTTTCATGTCATTCCAAAGTTCAAATTCAAATTCTCTTCGTACTCTATCTTTTCCCAGTATTGGACTAAGATGTTTTAATACAAGTTCTCTTATTAAATCATTAAGTTCACGTTCTACTACTGCAAATTTGGGTCCTGTTCCACCCCTTTGTGCATTAGCAAACCAAGACATTTCAACCCATCTTCTACCTGCTGTATCTACAGTACTCATTATATCATCTCTGGCAGATACAATAACATCCGCATCCAGTTCTGCAACAACGCCGCCCCCTGCAGCTATACCACCTTCCAAATAACGAGACATCATTGTGAAAAATGCTGAGATAGACCTCTTTCCCCCCTCAAGTTTTTTTAATTCATATAAGTTTTCTGCCCTCAGCACATGAAAAACTGTTGTACGTATCGTATCTGGCCATATCCTTTTAAACATGGGCCCTGAAATAGGAATCTTTAAAGCACTAGAGGCTCTCCCTTGACTTGCAACATCAAACACAAGATTTGACGCACTTGTTTGCGCAAATTCTGTTAAAAGTAGATCAAGATAGGATTTCAACCTTTACTTCTCCTCAAAGCTTGTACTTCTGTTTGTGCAATTTTAGTAACATAATTTGATAAGTCTCTAGCTCCATTCACCCAATGTGTATGAGGAATTTTACCTAATCTTGGAATTACTGAATCTTTTACCCAATCCAATTCAAACTGTCTAGAATTAAAAGTATGAACCTTTATAATTTTAATTTTATCGACTACTTGTTCATCGTATACATTCCATTCTGATAATTCTGAATCTCCTCCTACCATACGACCAGAAGAAGGATGCTTAACTGCTACTGTTCCCCTTCTGACATAATATCCATGAACTGCTCCTTGAATATCTTTTTTATGTTTCTTGAGAATTGCATTTACACCATCAATATAATCTGCAATTATCAAAGACATCACCTTTTTGTTATCTTTAAAATTTTCTCGTAAATGCCACCAAGCTCCCAATCCTATATCTGGTTCTATTTTTATGAGTTCTTTAGTTTTTGGATCATGTTTTATTGCAAGGTCTATCAACATCTTTTCAAGTTCTTTATGCATCTTCTCTTTTGGGTCTATATTGTATAATTCAACCCACCGCCTGCCGGTTTTGTCTGGCATACTCATCAGATCACCTTTACTTGACATAATAATATTTGCATCTAATTCTACAACAAGTCCACCTCCACCTTGTATTCCCGCTTCCATAGTACTAGCGTCCATATTAAAAAAGGCAGAGATTGATTTTTTCTTGTTCTGTAATCTCTTCAACTTATCTAAACCAATACCATTTGTAACATGAAACACCGTTGCTCTTGGTAATTGTACTTGAAAAATCCATTCCATTGTGCTAGATGTTAATGGAATTTGCATATACTGAATTTTTTGAAATTCAAATATTTTTTCAGAAGCGCTTCTTTGCCAAGCTGGCGGGTCTTCTTTTAGATATGTTTTAAATGTTTTCATTTAAATTTCTCCACGAGCCGCAATGTCCACCTTATCTTGACTCTTTGCCCACTTCTGAGCCTGGGATTTGTTTTTAAATTCATTAGAAACTGGCATCCATTTATTGTTCCCCACATGACCCATTACATACCATTTTTTGTCGTTAGGGTTCTTGGAAACAATATACTTGGAATTTGCTTCTTCTAGATACTGTGAAAATGTTTTCATCTTTTATAAAGTTTTTTAAAATCTACTCTTGTACCAGCTTCTTTTTCAAGTTTCTCTGGTGTTACCTTTTTTAACTTGGCACGTTCAAAATAACTATTTTTTCCATGTGTAGCCACGAGCTTTATAAACATATTTTCTCCTTTCACACCAACTCTACCTGTATGCCAAGAGCTACCATCATATGCTACATATTTCTCAGTATTATCCTTAGATGTGTCCAAATAATATTCTACTTTTTCTTTTAGATGTTGTTTAAATGTTCGCAACTGAATCTCCTGAATTACCTGTTTTATTTGCAAGTGATACATGAAAAATTCTCTTAGGATCTGGATTTGCTTGTATTAAATCAGTAACATAATCCTTGAGTTGTTTTTGCTGTTTTACTTTCGTATACCACGATACTCTTCCACCAAACTTCACTTTCTTTGGTTTTTCAAACTCTAATTTAAAATTTGGGTCTGGTAAAGAATTATGAAATAATCTCTTTCTCAATTTTTTCCATTCAGGCCCAGATGCAAGAGTTATATGTAAATCTTTTATTGGTTTCATATCTGAATTTTTCGTCACAACACTATCTCTCATTTTTGATAATGCTCCCATATCTTTTGAAGATAACATATACTTCAAAACACTTTCAACCTTGACCTCTTCTCTAATGTTATATTTGTTTTTGATTGCTCTCAATAATTCTAATTTATTATTTTTACCAGTTTTAACTGCAAATTCAAGAGCGTGGTTGAGAGCATCTCCTACTTGTATCCCTTTCAGTCCTATTCCCATTAAATCTCTTCCTCCAATTGAAAGATCTTTAATTGATGTCACCGTCATTCTTCTAAGTCTACTAGAAAGAGTAGGTCTATTCTTTACCTTTAAATATTCATCTATATTTGCGATACCTTTATTATCAACATTTTTTATAAATTGGACAAGTTTAAAATCATTTTTTTCTAAAAATGGAGAGTTATCTGTATATGTGACTACACTTTGAACTGCTTCAGCATCATTATTTGATAATCTCATTTTACTTATAACCTCTTTTCCTGCATTTGAACCATATCCATTCATTAACATTCCCATAAATGCGGGAAATGCTTTTTTATCAAGTTTATCAATTGATGCAAGATCAATTTTTCTTAAATTTGATTGTGGTAAAATATGATCAATTAATCCTGTATCAAATAATAATTTAATTCCAATACTAGGTTTCTCTGCTTTAGTAAACATCTTACGAAACTCTTCTTGAAATCTCTCTGCTGAAACTGTTGATATGGACTTTGCATTTTTCTTTATTTCTTCAAATGTTTTTGATTCAATCTTAAATTCAAATCTTGCCGCAAACTGTACCGCACGCAACATTCTCAATGGATCTTCTTCAAATGCAACTGGACTAATCATACGGATTTCCTTTTTCTTCAAATCCGTCATACCTTTTCGACCTATATCAATTACTTTTCCTGTGTCTAAATCTTTTGCAAGAGCATTAATCCAAAAATCTCTTCTTAATTGATCTTGTTGAAGTGTAATTCCCTTTCCTAATTTGACTTCAAAATCCTTATGTCCTTTTCCCGTACTCTTTGAATCTATTCTAGGAATTGAAATATCAATCTCTCCAGAACCACCTTCTGGAGTATACTTAATAATACCAAAAGATTTTCCAACTAGATTTACCTTTCCAAATGGTTGCAAGATTTTACCCAAAGTCTCTAATTCTATTCCAACCACTAAAAGATCTAAATCTTTTGATACTTTTCCTAAAATTTCATCTCTTACCGCACCACCAATTTGATATATCTTACCGCCACCTCGTTTGACCGCATTTCTTACATCAGTAGAAAGTGTTGCCGCAAGATCATTTTCATGTATTATTTGTTTGAAGGATTTCATGAATACCGTGTGCTATAGATTTATATTTAACCTGTTCATCTTGTTTTTTATTTCCATAAATTGCGTCATTAGCATTCTTTAGATGTTCAGCAAAACCTTTGTGTAATACCATTTCAAATTTAAATTGTCCACCATATCCATTCCCATCTTCTCTAATTCCAATACCTGCAACAGGAATAACTTCTTTTGAACCTTCAACATTATATCCAATATAAGGGTTTCCTTTTTCATCTTTCAATGGTTCAAAACGTTCACTTATTTTACTATAATCATCTGTACCAAATATATGTTTCATTGTATGTGGATCTAAAGAAAGATCCCCAATTGCCATAACTTCTTCTCTTTCAGAAACGCCCTTCAATGGAAAATTACCTTTGATATCAGTCATCATTCCTTCTGTTAATTTAGGATTTTCTAGTATAGCCGTTATTGCCGCATCTTGATAATCTTGGCTAACTTGTCTATGTTCTTTAAGAAATTGTTTAGCTTCTCCATCACCAGCCTTCGCTACTTGATTTAATGCTGTCAACAATACTTTTGATTTATCTCTAGTTAAATCCCACTTTCCGCCCTCTTTCTTGTTTGTTATCAGTTCTTTTAAATCACTAACTTTTTTTGACTTCATTAAGTCTGATAAAGGTGGTTCATTGGGATTAATTTTATCAAAATGTTTAGTTACCGCCTCTACTAATCTATTTCTTTGATTTTCCCCAAATAAAGATGCTTTAATGGGGTCTGGTAACTGGTCATCCCAAGCTTCAAATTTTCCTGTACCAGAATTTAAAAAGTTTACAAGTGTAGATTTTTTTAATGAAACTTCATGAAGAAAACTGCCGCCCTTTCCTTTAACTCTGAAAAAAACATCTGTTGAATACCCTTTATTTTCATCATAACCTTCACCCCACATAGCCTCAACATCTTCTTTTGTATCCCAACAACCAAACTCTATTTCAGAACCTTCTCCATGTTCTTTTTTCAAATAATTAAATATTGCTTTTCTATTTCCGTGTGCCGCATCAACCCAAGAATCATCAATTACTTTTTTCCTTTTTATCTTCCCCTTCTTATCTTTTTTATAATCAGGGTATGTGTCTTCTAAATCTTTATTATATTTTTTTAAAACATCTCTAAATTGATCAGCATCTTTATCATCCATTGTTGTCATAGCCATTGTCATCAATTCTCCCGCTTGAGCAAAGATTTTACCAGCACCGCCCTTAACATCTGAATAATTCTGATATTTTCCTGACGCCGCACCAGAGGCTTCACAATTTGCCATTCTTTCAATAAGATCAAAAACTCTAGGAGACACTTTTTTTCCACGCAAATTATCTGGAATTTTAAATCTATCTGGTGGAGGGCCCTGAGTGGCAAATTTAACATTACCTAAAAATTCTTCTAAGTCTTTTCCTTTACCAATTGGTTCATTCACTCTATCACTATTTTGTGCATCTTCAATACTTACTGTTTCAGTTTGTCTATGTTTATTTTTTTGATCGGATGTTTTTTCTTTTACTGTTGGTTTTTTCTCTGATTTTGTAACTACAGATTTTGCATTTTGAGTGTCAGATTTTACTCTTTTCTTTTTTGATTCAGAGGGATGTCGAAAATCGTGTGGGACTTCATCTTTACTATAACCATGTTTCTCAGCTTTATCATCTTTCTGTTGGGTTTTTCTATCTAATTTTTGAATTTCTTCACCACCTGTCGGATGAGTTCCATTAACCCAAGCTGTAGCATGGATTGCATCATTAAAATATTCTCTTTTATTTTCACCATTTTTAACACCAACCCAAGAACCACTATTACTTTTATATATTACACCTCTTCTTAATTGTTTAAATCCTTGATGTTTCTTATCTTTTTGCTGCTTTGTGTGATGGGCATGTTGATCTACATGATATGCGTGTGGGTCTTTTGATTTGGAGTCTTTATCTATATAAGGGCCTGACTCTTCCCTTATAAATTGATTAAATGATTGTGGCATAACTCAATATCCTGCTATAATTAAAGATTATAACTATTTATGTTTATAAAAATTGTCTCTTGAGTTATCTTGAAAGGAGTTTGAAGGCATTTTCTAATCCGCCGATGAGATAATTTTTCCCTAATTTTACATCTGCGATTTTTCCAGCTGGTTCTCCCCGAATGCTTTTCATATTTTTTAAATAATCCTTCATTGCCTTCATATTGGGATTTGCTGCTTTGGGGATTTTTACTATTCCACTTTTTTCCATATATTCTAAATGTTCACCACCCCTTAATGTAATGAGCCATTCTTTTCCTCCTGCACCAGGACCATGATCCCAACTTATAATATCAACAAGTGGTACTCGTAATTTTTTAGCCATCGCTCCAATATCTGCTTTAGTAAGACCATTACCTTCTGTTAATATTTGTTTTGCGATATTTTCAATTGGGCCGTCATAATCTTCAACATACTTGTTTAATTCATATTTACCACTATCCATTCCATAAATCTGCATGTGTAATCTTTTTTTAACAGATTTACCATCCTTTGTTAAATTGACTTTTTTGATAGCGGTTTTGCCGGGTGATGGTTTTCTTTGCCCAAATGTAACTTCTCTGTCCCATGAATCTTGATCTACATCAAAACCATGAGCTTTTTTGGTGTGATCTTTTGCATGTTGAACTGCTGCGGAAAAAGTTGGATGATATATGTCATATGGTTTTCGTGCTTCTTCAATTCCTGCTTGGGCTTTATTGGATTTTTCAACCTCTTTCATAGAATCTTTTTTTGAAACATTACTTTTATTTTTCTCAAATTGTTTATAATTTTTATTTTCTCTCATTGGATTGTCAGAAATCTTAATCGTTGGATGATTCACTTTAGCTTTAGAAAGGGTACTCTTAACACCACTTTCTATTCCCTTTTCAACATGTAATGTATCATCTTTCCATTTAAATTTTCCTGAATGATTCTTTAAATGTTTATTAATTTTTTCTTTGTATGCTCTATTAGGAGTTACAAATTCTTCTAACACTTTTCCATCTTTGTAATGGGCGGCATGTTTATGGTCACCTCCCCCTTTACGAATCTTATTTAATTTTCCATCATCCTGATATCTACTTGTACTATAATGTTGACCAGTTTTTGTATTTTTAATAGTATACTGCGGTCTTTTTAAACTTTTTAGTAACTCTATGCTTTCCTCTACCTTTCCACTTGCTTGTTTTTTCCGTTGTTCTTTATAGCGTTTATCTCGTTCTTGATGTATTTTTTCATACTTGTTTTCCATCTCTTTATCGAGACGTTTCGATTTCGCCCATTCAGATTCTTTTTTTGAAATTTTGTTTACTGCTTCTCTTTCACTTCGTTGCCTTCGATCATCAACTTCACCAAGTTCCAATTCTTCTTTAGGACCATATCCCTTAGGCGTTACATCTGTTATTTCTACACCTCGTAGTCTCGCACCCTTTCTCATACGTGCTGCAACTTCTGGTTTTGGATTACCTTTTTTGTCAAAGAACTTTGCGAGATGAGGTGGTAATTTTGATGCTTCATCAAAATTGAAATCTTCTTTCATCAATTTCATACCCATTCTTTTTCGTATGACATTTATCTGCTTGATGATCTCTTTTTGTTTTGGTGAACCAGGCATAGATTTCAACCCCTTCACCATCAATGCATACATATCTGCTGTATCTGATGATCCTTCTACAAGTTCTGTTTCCTGATAAGATTTAAACGTTTTCATTTCTTTAGTGCATATCCTTTTTCATCTCGATACTTTATAATATTTTTTGCATCTTCTTTATCTTTTTTAGACATTCCATGTCCATAATTTCCATAATTGGGGGAATCTGGCATTTTATTCACTTTCCCGCCCCTCTTCTTAAATTTCGCTATTGCATCAGCAAAGTTTGATTTATTTTCCTCTTCACCCATGATATGAAAAGTATCTTTAACTCCTTGACTTCTTAAATGCTTATCAACTTTATCTACATGTTTCGCTGGAACATGAAGTTTTCCTTTTTTCCATTTGCCTTCTACATTAATATCAGACAATGCCATCTTTACTTGTAATTCTAGGCCCTCATCTACAGTTTCTTGTAAAACTTCTGAATTTTCATCAGGAATTCTTTGTTCTTCTGGTGTCACTTCTGATTGAACTTCTTCTTCGGGGGCGTCGGGTGGATTTGCGGAAGGATTAACTACCTGCAAAACGGCTTTATTTAAATTTTCAAATTTTGATTTCTCAGTAAACCACATAATAGTCTCCGTAATAGTAATAGGTATTTGCTATATTTAGTTAAAATTAAACTTGTCAAAGTCTTTCTTTTTTTCAGTATTCTCTGTGGAAGGAACATCATCATATTCATCTGTCTTTTTAACTTTTTTGCTATTATCAACAACATCATTAATGCCCGTTTGAGCAGATTCTTCAAGATCAAATAGTCTCATTTTCTTTCTATCCACTCCAATCATAAATCTTTTGTTATATATTGGATCACTGTATCTATTTTTTAACTGTTTAACTAAAAATTGACCCAATTCTTCAAGCTCTTCAGTGGATATTATGGCAAACATGAAATCAGCCGTGGCGGGCAAACCAAAAGATTCAGACGTATCTTCTAATCCAATATCTGTAGAAGTAAATCCACTTCTTGTAGTTTGTGTAGCGGAAACGATGGGAACATTATATTCTACTGCGAGACCTCTCAATTCCTCCGCAATAGATTTAATATATGAATAAGAATTTACATATGCTCCTGCTTTGATTCTAGATGAAGTACATATATTTAAATAATCAATAAAAATAATATCTGGTTTAAAATCTCTTTTTAATGCCAATTCATTCAGAAGACTTCTAAAATGTTGGGCTCCTGCTGCGGCAGTTGGATATTCTTTTATAATTAATTTTCCTTTAGCCTTACTTTTCAGCTTTGCAACTTTCTGATCAAAAATAGCCTTTGGTAAATCAGTAATATCATCCATAGAAATATTTAAAAGATTCGCATCAATTCTCATTGCAATCTTTTCTTCTGCCATTTCTAATGTAATATACAATACATTTCTACTTTCATTTAAACAATTAGCCGCAACATGACACATAAACAATGATTTACCTACACCTGTTCCTGCCAATGCGATATTTAATGTCTTTCTTGGTAATCCACCCTTTGTAATTTTATTAAAATATTCTAAATCAAAAGGAATCTTTTCCTCAACTTTATGATAAAAATTATAACGATCGTCACTATCATCTATATAATCATGTCCAATATGAGGATCAAATGTTACTCCTAAAGCATCTGTGAGAATTTCTGGTATCTTCCCCTTATCATCTTTAGTTTTACTATTAGGACTAATGATTTGAACACTCTCCATAATAGCATTATAAATGGATTTATCTTGACAAAATGATTCTGTAGTATTAAGTAACCACTCCTCATCAGATATTTCTTCTTTATTTTCTTCTAAAAATCCAACAAGTTTAACACAACTATTATAATCATCTTCATGAAGATCTGTCCTTTCACTCAAATTGATTACAACTGCCTCTTTTGTTGGGAGATTATTATAAGTCGAAATAAATGAATGTAATTCTTCAAAAAGTGCCTTTTCTCCTTTATCTTCAAAAAATACACCTTTAAGATAAGGTATAACTTTGCGAGTATACGTTTCATTATATAATAGATTTTTTAATATTAAATGTTCAACTCTATCCATCTAATTCTTCTACTCCCACCTGACCATATAAAAATTCTTTTTTGCAAGCTGCATTTATACCATCCATAATATCATCTGTAAAAAACTTTTCTGGATCTGCATAAACCGCCTTTCCATAATGTTTTCCTCCATCTGGAAATTCATATCTATTTGATACCTTCTTTATTATACCATACTTTTCTGCAATGTCAAGTAGGCCATAATATCTATCTAATCCTTTATCATATGTTAAAAGAACATCCACTATTCTATTCTCTTTTGTTAATCTAGATTTATGTGTTTTACAATGTATGATATTACCAACTACTACGTTACCAACTTTTTCCTTTTTCTTTGACAAAAATAATATAGTTGATGCTGCATATTTTAAACCAGATCCTCCACCCATTTCTTTAGTAGGAAACATCGACCCTATTTGATCATAAGTATGATTTGTTACAATCATAGGAATTCCCGCTCTTGCAAGTCTCAAAGTTAAAACTCTAAAAGCTCCTTTTAAAGCGGGGGCTCTTGTCATATCTCTTTTATCAGAACCACTAGTAGTGTCTTCCATCTCTTTAGTAGTTGACAAATTACCCAAAGAGTCTAGACACATTAACAATGGCGTTTTTTCTGATTCCTTTTCATATTCTGCTATGATTTTTGAACATTGATTTGCAAATTCTTGAACTGTAGTTACAGGAATAACTAAAAATCTATCAGTAGGAACTTCTCTGGCATCCAACATCGCTTTTGTTACTGCAGATTCACTTTCAAAATATATAACACTGCCTTCTATATTATTATCAAGAAAATGTTTACATATACCAAGTGTGAAAAAGGTTTTACCTGTTGAACTTTCTCCCGCAATAGCGGTAATCTTATTAGATGGTAACCCACCCTTTATATCTCCTGATAAAAGTGCATTTAAAGTGTAACATCCTGTATCCACATATTCATCTATGTCTGCAGTATCTATTCCTTCAACCGCAATCGAAGCATATGGATTGTCCGCAATAGTTTTTGCTCTACTCAAAAATGTCATAATTATTTTTCCTTAATTAATTTTCGTACTTGATTAAAAAGACGTTTTTTATTGTGCCTTCTATCCAATTCTACATTAAACTCATCACGAGCAAATGCTTCAAGTTGTTTTTTAGTCATGGATTCAATATTTACTTCAGCTGGTTCAATTTCTATTGGTTCATGATTTATAGGTATTTTTGGTTTTTTTGTGGATTCAGCATAGCCACTTCCAATAAACCAAGCTTTCATTTTATTTAATATATTCATTTTTTCCTTTCATCAAAAAAAATTTTCTAATGTTGATTTTCTTTCAGTTTCCCATCCAATAGTATCAAGAATGATTTTAAGTGGATCAAGAAACGATTTAGTAAATTGTAAATCATAATCTATATACTTTTCCAATTTAAATTCTTTAGGAAATGTATTTAACATAGCAATGACATTAGCTGTTGTAGGATTTGGAACTTTAAGATAAGTATATTTAATTTTTTCACCTTCTTGAATAGCTTGATATTTTCTTCCCAAACTATTTTTGTGAATCATATCATTATATATGATTGCTCCACGAATATGAAGTGGAGTTCCTTTTTTATAAAGTTGATTAGAATCATAATATTTATTAACTCCTTGAACTGACCTTGGAAAAGAAATTTCTTCTATTGGAAGATTTTTAAAATTCCCTTTAAACTCTTCAATGAAATCCAATAACGTTGATTCATCCTTATTCATAATAATGCTAATTGCATCTCTCAATTTATCACGACACGCAGAAGGAGTTGATGATTTAACTGCCTCAATGCCCATCATTTTAATTTTAGGTTCTTTGTAGCGAACACCCTCATTATCATAAACATTCAACATATATCTTTTTTTAGATGTCCAAATGCCTTTATCTGAAAGTCCTTCGCGCTTCATAAACATTTTCTGTTCATAAGCATTCATATATTCAAATAAATTCTGAAATGACTCATTAATCACTTCCTGAATCTTACCCTCACATACTTTATCAAGAAAATTAATAACCTTTTCTTTGTCAATTTCATCTTTAAATACGCTATTAACCAATTTATCAAGAACCACATAAATTGAATCTGTATCACTAGCAATAACATAATCCTCATTGTCAGTTTTTAATAACTTATTTAAGAAATTATTAACATCTCTCTCAATCCATTGAATAGTTAATTGTCCAGATTTAGTGACCGCCTCCGCCTGTCTAGTATCATAAAAACGAAAATATTGATTACCCAACGCTCCATATGCAGAATTAAGTGAAACCTTTTTCGCCATTTGTAAATTTTTAAATTTATCTACTCTATTAGAAATTGCTTTAGTTTTATTTTTCTCATATTCTATTAAAGCATCTATCATTTGCTTCTTATACTGAACACGATCATCATACATATTCTGCATCATTTTTGGAAGAAACCCATGAATATCTCTTCTAAAAAAGTGTCCATTCGCTGCCATACACAAATTATATTTCTTCAAAATAGAAGAATCTATTTTACGATTTAATAAATTATCAACAGTTATTTCATTCTTTAATTTTTGAATATCTGCTGGTAATTCACCAGTTATTAAAGTTTCTGGCGAAATATTATATTGCATAATAAGATGCGGATACAAACTATTTAAATCAAAAGAAACAACCCAATCATGTCTTCCAATTTGTGGATCTTTTACATATGCTCCCGCATATGCATGATCTTTAAATTTTCTTTCTTTTTGTGGAATAACAATGTCATTTTGTCTTAAATAATTAAAGGTGAGAATATCCCACATTCTTACTTGTTTAAACACATCATCATAATTTGTTTTTCCATCATAAGCAAGAACGACAGCCTGTTCAACTAATTTCTTTTTTTCCTCAATCTGTTCAATCAATTCTACATCTTTAATATTATAATCAATAAACTTTTGATGATCAAGTTTATAAAGTTGATGTAATGTATCATATTCTGAATAATCTAATTTAGCCTCTCCCAATTCAACATTAGCAATATGATCAAGTCTATAAGATTCTTGATTGACTAAGGTAAATTTTTTGTATAAATCCAAATAATCAAGTACTGAAATGCCAGTTAGATTATATGTCTGGTTATATTTTCCTCCAAGACCCATAACTTTTGATTCTCTAACAAAGTTCCAGGGCGATAATTGTTTTATATATTTTTCACCAAACAAATTTACAAGTCTATTCACAATATATGGAATATCAAAAAACTTAATATTCCATCCAGTTATAATATCAGGAGATATTCTTTTCCAATGTTCTACAAATGCATAAATTAATTCTTTCTCTGATTCACATTTAACATACTCAATATCTTCTCTTGTATTATTATAATCTCCACAACCAATTACAACAAAATCTTTTCCACATTTCATTGATATTGCGGTGATCTCTTCTTTTGCCTCTTCCGGTTTTGGGAATCCATGTTCAGAAGCAACCTCAATATCAATATACATTAATTTAATTTGATTAAAATCATATGCAATTGTTTTAGGATATTCATCAGAAAGATGACAATACATCCAACTAGTATATCCGTAGATTTCAAAATTTTCTACAGTATCATACTTATTCATAAACTCTTTGGCATCAGCAATGTTTCCAAATTTCATTTTGGATACTGATTTCCCACTAAGAGTTTTATATTTTGATTTTTCTTTTGAGGGGATAAAAAGTGTTGGGGCGTATTCTATCTTATTTTTAAATGGTTCTCCATTCTCAATACCACGCTCAAGAACAAAGTTTCCATACTGTGAAACATTTGTATAAAATTTCATTTATGTTTTTTATGTGTATTTCTAGTGTACATAATATATTATATCAAATAGAAGACTCTTTGTCAAGACAATAAAATCTTTTTAGATTCCCATAAGGCCTTTGACATATTTTACTTTTCCTTTTTGCTTTAAGGCTGTTAAACAATTCCCTCGATTTGATCCATCTCTTTTATAAGAACAATGTATCCATCCTGAATTAGGATCTACACCATTATAAAATTCAAGAATTAATTGATCAAATTCTAGATTATCTGCTATCCATTTAGCAAGTTTTGGATTAGAAATTTGATAACTTTCAAAATCAGCAGCTTCTCCATTGCAATGCTGACTCGTTTTAGACCCACCCACTTTTGAATTGAGTGTAGGAGAACGATATCCAGAATTTAAAGTAATAACTCCGTGAACTTCTCTTATTGGTTGCAATACTGCATGAGCAAGTACTGATAAATTAATTAAATGTTCAGTAGTTGCCGGAGCATTATCAATTCCCAATCTTTCTGCTGTAGCACTTTTTATGAATTCATTTAAGTGAAAATTCTTACTTAGTCGTAAGTTTTCCATCATTGTCTCCTTTTTCGATTTCCTTTGGATATGGCAAAATAGTATAAGTTAATTTCTTTATTAGTTCCCTTTTACGTCTTTTATTTGCATTAAAGACAACATATCTAAACTTTAAAGATCTCTCTCTTCTATATATATTTTCTTCTCCAAACATCTCTATGAGCTTTTCTACTCTGTTCTTTTGTCCTCTAAATTTATCAGTAATACTTGCAGGATGTAAATCCAAACCTTTTATTGCAAGATCTGAAGTATGTCTTTTATTCATTCCTATGTAATGCCAATTCGATGATTGATAAACTGTGCCCAAATGGTTCATTGATGAATCGGCATAAGATATTATAATCTCTTTATCCAATTTTTTAATTGAATTTGAGATAAGAAAACTTTCTCCATTTTTAGGTACAGCATCGTCTATCCAGAGTCTTGTCAACTCATAGATATTATTCATTTCATCCGCACCACAAAGGGATTTGAGGATTGGATTATAGGCGGGAACTCCGTAGCAAACGACACCCTTTAATGTTCCTCCAAAGAACCCACCTTTTTCAAAAATGCCATAAGCCTTAGAACATGGGGCAACACGATGAAGATAATGATTTTTTATCACTATATCCAATGCTGCTCTTGTTTCTATGGGCTCGACTGTATAATCAGCCTTTGATAGCTTTTCTTGCTTTTCCGCCGATTGGGATCTCACGTGGTTTCTTGTAATCAGGGATGATTTGCTCCAAATGTATTGTTAACATACCATCAACAAGATCCGCATCTTTTATTTCAACATCATCAGCAATTGTCCAAGAACGTTTAAATGTTCTTGTTGCAATTCCTTGATGTACAAATTCATGGGATTCATTTACAGTTTGTTTCTCATTAGAAGAAACGGTTAATACACCATTCTCAACATGAACAGAAATATCATCTTTTGAAAAGCCTGCTACAGCCATTTCAATTAGATACTTATATCCATCTTTTTTGAGATTGTATGGGGGAAATCCACCACTATTGATTGAATGATGAACTGTACCAAGATCATCAAATAAACGATTAAATATTCCATCAAATCCGACAGAAACATTTAATGCTCTTTCTATATCTTGGGGTCGTGCGAATGGAAAATTCGCGAGTGCGCTAGTTGTTACCATATATCCTCCTTATAAAGCGAGGTTAATAAATTACCCACTCCATAGCACATGGCAGTGGGTTTGAGTTATGAGGTTTTCACTATGAACAACCTCAGTCGCGCCAACCTTCTCCTTTTAAGAGATGTTCGCAGCGATGTTTAAAAACTATCCAGATTAATTCTATAAATGAATCCGCAACATAAGTGCCAGATCCTTTAACGGTTAGTTTAAATTCTTTTTTCATAATCTATTTATATCGCAAGTCCAGAAATTCCAGTAGAAGGGCCCTTAGAAGGTTCAGATTTTACATCTGTTGAACCAAACCCACCTTCTCTTTCAGTTTTTTGTCCTGGTGCTTCTTTTACTTCCGTGAGAGAATATTTATAATTTTTAATTAATTCTCCTTGAGCATATCTAGTATTATTAAAAATTTGTCTGGCGGTGTTATTTGCATTATACAATATTAAATAACATGGATCTACATAATCACTATCGACTACTCCTTCTCCATTTCCTAACAATAATCCATCTCTTAATGCAACACTAGATCTTATATGAATTCTCACAGAATGATCTTTTGGAATATCAAAAGTCAGCCCTGTAGGAACTAACATACGCTCTTGTGGGTATATTAGTACATATATATTGCCTTGTGAATCTCTTTTAGTTTGTCTTGCTTGTTTTGCTTCTTTATCATCTAACCATAAAGATATGTGTCCATCATCAAAATGTGAATATATGTCAAAGCACGCAGAACCAGTAGTTCCAAATTCTGGACTTAAAATATTTTCAGACTCTTTATAGTATTTCAGACTCGGTATTGCCATCTTCACTCCTTCGCTTATTTCCAATATTATATTTTGGCATCAATGACCATTGATCCTTTTCCTTATAAGAAATTATTCTTAATTGATTCAATGATACTTTATCATCTTTTATTTTATCTACATCAACAATTTCTAATAATTCCCATTCTTCTAATAAACAAGCGATAGTATTTCTTCTCGCTTTATCATTTTCGGAAAAATTCGAAGGTTTACCATCTAAAGAAAATAATTCCTTAAAATGGACAATGTAGTACTTTCCTTGTTTATGGAGGATGTGACAAGATTGATAGAGGATTTTCTCTTTTTTCGACGCTATACCTATTCTGGTTAACGTCTCTTTAACTTTTAAGAAATCGTCTGGATTCGCCAATTCAATCTCAATTAAATCCTCGACAGTATTAAACATAATGACTCCCAATAGTATAGTAATTATATGAAATTATTTATAATTTACTTACTTTTGGTAGTTCCACCCTGTTCAAATGCTTGTTTTATTTCATTGTATTGATTATCAGATATTATATCAGATGCGTCCTTTGCCTTCTGATTAGAATAATTAAAATATTGTTTTATTGTTTCTATTCTTTCTAATTTTTCTGATTTAGCCCATTTTGAAAATCTTTTCTTTTTTCTAATAGAATATAATAAATAATCATTCTGCATCCTTTTGCTCGATTCATGTCTAAGATTCATCTCATTTGCATAAAGAACAGTATCAACAAAATAACTTAATCCTCTATTGATAATAAAAGAATTATAATCCTTTTCAATGATATTCTTATCATCATCTTTAAAAAGATTCTTTTTTCCAAAATTTATATCATTTATAAATTCAAATGGATTCATCATTATCCTTATAACAATAATATTCAGTTTGTCCATCCCACTCTAATTCTATTGTAGGATGATTTCTTAAATATTGTCTATATGGTGAAAATGTAATACCAACTCCCCACCCAATATGTTTCATAATTTCATTCTTACTTACTTTACCATGTCTATCAATAAATGTCAAGATTTTTTTAATTGCTTCACTCTTTTCTGTTACAGGAGTCAAACCAGTAGTCGCCTTATTAATCATATCATTATATGATTTGATTCTATTTGACCACGCCATCACATCTTTTGAATAATTTAAAGTAGCTGTTGCAAACATATTTCTATCATCCAGATCATTTAAATAATGATTCATTAAACTAACCAAGTCATCTTTTGTTTTAAATTTTCCTGACATATTCAGTGGTGAATCTAATCCACCAAACAATTCTGCATTTTCTTCACTCTCTTCATACAGATATGGTAATCCTTGTGCCATTCCATCTTGAGCGGATATAGCCCAGCGGTTTCCACATAAAATTCCAAGATAACTTTTATTTAATTTTGCTAAATAAGGTTCCTTTAATGATACCCCCTCTATGTCAAAATATTCCTCATCCTTTTTATCTGCTAAAGAACACCAGACAGTAAAATCTTGTCTCAATTTTCTTAACTCGCGAATCGCTTCTAGAAAAAATGGATAATTTCTATAATTATTTAAACGATGATTAAATACAATTGTTTTATTTGGCTCTTTACATATATCTTTCGCAATATCTTCATCATTTACACCAATATAATGTGGTTTCATAATAGAAGATAATTTCTTTATAGTTTCAGAATTAAACCACTGAGATGCTTCATTATTAATAATATTTCTTATTTGTGTTTGAGTATTTAATCCACACTCCAACATCTCCAATGTTCCTTGTAAATTATATGACAAATACGTTCTAGCATATTTTGCGAACTCTTTAGTTTCAGTCCAGTGACAATATCCAATAATTGGGAGTCTTCCAAAATGGGTAGCATTAGATAAAAAATTTGATATATTAACAGTCCACTCTGGCAATTGTGAAAATACAAAATCAAAATCTTTATGTTTCCAATCAACAATCTTCAACCACGCATTATGATCAAAGTATCCCCGCATTGAATTTGGATAAGTTGGTAATCTAAGATTGGTATATTGTACCACATTAGGAATATTCAAAAGACGAGAATATGCAGTAAGTGGAACATGCCAAATCAAATCATCTCTGATTTTATTAAGTTCTCTAACCAAATCTGAAAAAAACTTAACAAAAGAATCTTTATCAATATCTTTTTGGTATGTTATATTTGGTACAACTAAAACTTGATAACAGTCTCTTTTTATTTCAATGTCATCAAATAAACTCATCTTATTATATCAATTTTATCAATATTATCTAATGTCCAAAATTCTAAATCTTTTCTCAACCTACCATCTGCCTTTATATTTTCCCATCTTTTCTGAGCCTTCTTTTTCCACCAATTTACAATATTATCAAAATAAAAATTATCAAAATTTGGTTTTTTGATCAACTCACCAGTATTACCAAAAATATAATCTTTAGTATTTTCATACCCATAATCAGAAATATAATATCTTTTTTGAGTAGTAATTGCCATTTTCTCTTTAACAATTTTCAAAAGATTATTATATTTTTCTGTATCATATTTTTTTAAATGTTCTTTAAGAATAGAAAGTATTTTTCCTTGTGTGCGGAACTTTCTACTTGTTGGAATCGCTTGATCATCTTGAACCAATGGCTTTCCATCATTCTTCTCTTCAAGAAATACTCTTGTTTTCTTATACACTTCATCAGAAAGATTTAAAAGTAATTTACTTTCTGTATTACCTTTATGTCTAATATAAGGTTTCAATCCATCATACTGACTCATATTTTTAATTGAACCATATAATGATGTTGTTTCAAAAAACAATGCCTCCATTTCATCATATTTGTTATTTACAAATTCTCTCAATTCATGACAAACACAAATTAATGCAATTAACTTTCCGCCAAGACAATTAAATCCAAATGGTTGTGATGGCACAATATTAAATCCATTAACAAAATGTTTATTAGCAATTTTTAGTGGGGTTTGTTTACATTGAAAATATACATTTCTCGGTTTTATATTAATAACTGGTGAACCTAATTTAATAAATCCTACAAATTTTCCAGTAGTTTTTTCTCTAATACCAAAACGAGAAGACCTGCCAGGGGAATTGTCAGCATTAAAACTCGCTGTCAATTCTAACAAAGTGGTGTAGTCTTTTGTTAATAATTTCCCCTCGGCAGGTTTATCTGAAGTATGGACAATTTCAAATTCCATATCTTCAGGGGCAAGTTCCGGAGAATTAAAGAGATCATCCTCAGGACCAAGCCCAAATAGCGAAAGAGAGCTTGGTAGCCCTTCTAACCTCTTTCGCTTTTTATATCGATAATATGTTTCTATATCAGCAAATTCATCATAAAATCCAATATAATCTTCGTAAATATTTAAAGTTTCTTCTTTATTTAAATTCAACATCAGACATTACTTCCGTTAAACATGCTACCATATTTAATTCTTGGTCTGCGACAAAAGCCGCCTTATATTGATAATCAGCAAGTGATAGTATAATTGAAGGTAATGAAGTTTCAACTGCTGTAAGACTCAATGCGTCATATAATTTTTTAAAAATCTTTGTAGAATCATTATCTAAATTTTCAGTAACCCACCTTCTCATATCATTAAACTTTTTCTGTTTCAACATTCCTAATAAATTATCTATTGACTGATCAGAAATTGATGAAAGAATTCCAACATCAATTTTACCAGAAGAACCATACCGCTGAAGTTCATTCAAAACTCTGCGGAAATCTGGAAAAAATTTATTAATTAATTCAGCAACAACCTTCTCTTCAAATTCAATATTTTCTTTTTGTAAAATAGAAACAATTCTTTTAAAAAAATCTGATGCAATGGTTGGAGAATCCTTTTTACTAATTTTATAATCAATAACCGCACATCTTGAATGTATTGGTTCAATAATTCTATTTTTAAAGTTGCAAGTAAAAATGAAAGAACAATTAGAAGAAAATCTTTCTATAAATCCTCTCATAGCAGGTTGAGTTGATGCGGGATTAAGATAATCCGCCTCATCAATTATAACAACTTTTCTTCCTCCCGTCATAGAAACAGAAGAACAATATTGGTCTAATTTAGACCTTAAAAGATCAATTCCAGATTCTTCAGAACCATTAATAATAATATAATCAGATTCGGTTTCTCTACATAATGCAATTGCGGAAGTTGTTTTACCAACTCCTGCTCCACCAGAAAGCAAAAGATTTGGCACATGATTATTATCCACAAATTCTTGTAAAGAAGTTTTAATGCCATTGGGGAGAATACAGTCTTGTATTTTCTGAGGACGGTATTTTTCTACCCAAAGAATATCTTTATTCATTTACCAACTTTTGTTTCAGTAATTTCTATAAATTCTAACGTTTTATTTTCTTTCACAATTTCAGCTTCAGCAGTAGCTTCTTTTTTTGTTTTAAATACTCTAGTTAACGTCATTTTTGTTCCAACTCTTCTAAAAACTATATTAAAAAGTTTGGTTTGTTTTTGTGTCTTTTTCTTTTTCTTTGCAGCCACGATGCCTCCTAATTAAATTTTGAAGAAGATTCAGTAGCAATCCAATACTGAATATTTACTCCCTTTGCTTTAAAATGTGCAATACCTCTTGAAGAGATTTGAACATCATAATCATCTCTCATTAATTTTATGTTTTCATGTTTGAAAACAACTTGAAAAGTTTTATCTGTCGTACCAACTTCAATTCCCAACTCATCCGTTGAAGAATTGTTAACATCCATTACAGTAAGTTCCATTTTAGAACCATTTCCAATCACACCAACTTCAGGAAGATGTAAAACTGCAGACGCTCTCATAAGAGAATCTAAATCAACTTGAGTTAAGGTAAATTTGATTTCAGCTTCCGGAAATTCAATCTGTTTTTCAGGTGGGGCTACAAACATTGATGGATCAGCATATACGTACTTCACTCTCTTGTTACCCTCAATTATTTTAACATGATCAGAATTAAAATCAAAAGTCGCTTTATTGAACATTGCTAAAGTTCCAAGAAACTTATTCAATTCATAAACAGCGAAATCTTTAGGAAATTCTTCAGTAACTTCTGCTTGTGCGAGAATATTTTTTTGAGGGGAGACTGTTTTGAGAATTTTTCCTTGTTTAAATGCAAGAGATTGATTAATCTCAGAAAAATTCTTTAATATATTTTGTGTTTCGGTAGATAATTCCATAATATTTCATCCTATTAAATTATTGTTTAAACTTATATTCTATCATTAGATTTCTAATATGTCAAGTTATAATTTATTTTATTCTCCTTTTGGGAGATTTTTTTCTATTTTTATTTGACAGTTTACCAAGTTTCTCTTTTCTTTCTTCATGAAATGGTCTGGTTTCTAAATCCATTCCATGAGACGCATATTGTAATTTTCCAAGATCTTTCATTGTACCATGAAAAACATAATGTCCAACATGCTGTATTTCCATCCAAGGGCATAACCAAGTTGATATACCAATCTTTCTAACCATTTGACAAAACATATAATCTTCTGAAAGATAGCGATCTGTTTTATTTGAACTACCTCCAGGCATCCATTGATCATTATCTATGATAGTATCAAAATATGCATGAATATATCTATCTCCTGAAAAATGTTCTGTTCTATTATGATCTGGTTTATAACTAAGTTCTGGATAAGCCTTTCTATATTTTTCAAATACAGAACGATGTATCATCATAAATCCTGTTCCAACTTCCAAAACTTCTAATGGTTCATCTAATTTTATCTTTCCATCTTTGGTAGTTCCTGCAGGATTAAATACGAAATCTCCTGTATATTTTTCTAAGTCCATTGGGGTCGCATCACCCAAACCTCTATCAACTGCGTTACGAACTTTCTCCCAAGCAATTGTTTTTTTAGGATATGGCCCGCCAACAATTGATTTTTCTTTTCCATCACATAAAACTGCAAGAGAAATTAAATCTTCAGGATTAAAAGCGATATCAGAATCAATAAACATTAAATGTGTATATTGTTCAGCTCTCAAAAATTCATCAACTAGATAATTTCTTGCTCTGGTAACTAAAGATTCATTAAACAAATAAAAAAACTTTAAATCCATACCATATTTTGTAGCAAGCGTAACAGTATCTATAGCAGATCTTGTGTACATTCCTGAACACATTCCACCATACATAGGAGTTGCTACAAAGACGCGCTTTTTTCTTAACTCTTCAACTTGTATTTTTATTTCCATAGGCCACTTTCACTTGAGCATTAAAAAGAGTGACAATTTAACTTATCACTCTTTATTTATTACCATGCTTTCAGATTATCATCTTCTGCTGAAATATTGTCATGGTCAGATTCAGAAAGATCTCTTTCGGGTTCCGCTGATACATCAGCATCGACTTTAGTATAAAGATCTCTAAATGATATTTTTGTTTCATCATCAAATCTATTAATACAAAGATCAATAGACTGTAACCGGTCACCAAAAATCGAATACGCTTGACAAATATGTGCCAGACGTCGTGTTGCGATAATTTCATCACATCCACCATCATAAAAGGTCTTACGAATAATATCAGACCAATTTACAAGTTTGTTCGCAAAATCTTGATCAGGACATCCAAGTGAACTCAAAAGTTTATTGACAATATTTTTCTCAATAGCGATTGAAGGATATTCCTGTTCAACTGTGATTGGAAAACGCTCAAGAAACGCCTCATTCATAATGTTGGTTCCAATGAATCTTCCATCTTCACTTCCCTTACCTTTAGTATTGGCAGTTGCTACAACAGTAAATCCGTGTGAAGGTTTTACCCAGCGATTTACTTTTTTCAAATAAACGCCTTTACCCTCAAGTACAGGTTGAATACATGCAATCTTCATAGTCGCATAATCAATCTCATCCAAAAGTAATACCGCACCACGTTCCATTGCTTTTACTACAGGACCATCTTCCCAAACAGTTTCACCATTCACTAAAGTATAATGCCCAAGTAAATCATCTTCATCAGTTTCAGAAGTGATATTAATTCTGAAAAGTTCTCTTTTCAATTCTGCTGAAACTTGCTCAACCATTAAGGTTTTACCATTTCCAGAAAGTCCTTGAACCCAAACCGGATAAAATTTTCCAGATTTGACAATTCTCGCAAGTTGCTTATAAAATCCAAATTTTACATAATTTGGATCTTTTTCAGGAACATAAATTGGAGTGTTATCAATCACAACTTTTTTCTCAACATTAACTGGTACAGGTTCCAATGTTACCTCAGGGGTTATTGGAACAACTTGAGCCAAACTCGGCCCATCAAAATTTGGAACCTGAAACTGGTTCCTAGCAACTCGATAGTTTGGATTTACAAACCATGTTGCTGTTTTTCGACCCATCTCTTTTGAAAGTTCAAGAGCCTCAACTTTGGAAAGTACATTCCTTCCATATTTTTCTTGAGCCTTCTTAAAAAATTCTATTTGGTGGTCTTTATATGTATTCATCATATCCTCATTATATATTGGTTAACTTTCTCTACTCAATCTCAATTACACTTATATTATACCAGGTTTCAGGCACAATGTCAAGTTTTTTATGCCGCAATCATATCAATCATTTTATTTAAAATGACTCGATTGGTCAGCTTCCCACCAACCATCTTCTTAAACGCAGTTCTAATTTGTCCTTTAGAAGATTCTGCGGTTAAATTATCCAGATTTGCATCTTCAACATCTGACATCTTATTAGTATTGATGTAATATCTTTCATCATATCCTGAATCATTTTTCATCGCGATACTTCCATTCTTTTTCCATTCTTTTTCCATGTTCTGCATCGCATCCCATTCAAATTGATATCTTCCACGCTGCTTAAACCACTTACGGTCTGCCAAAAAGAATCCAATTACATTAACTCCAGTTGCTTCTCGAAGAAGATTCAAATAATCAGAAGTTCTGCCTTGACCCAAATCTACCTGTTTTCCATTCGCACATTTTACAAAAACTCTTGCTCCACTACCATAATGCTTTTCCTTTGGTTTTAATGGATAAAAATTCACAGACACGAGGGACATATCTTTTTCTTCTCGAATAAGACGACTATTACATCTACGAGATTCTCCATCAGTCAAATATACAGTATTGACAATCTCCGCTCCCGTACGCTTTTTAAATTCTGGAACAATTGTTAATGAAGTCAAAATTGCTTCGTCTAATGGTGTTCCTCCAAGATGATAACCTTCAGGAGTTTGCAACCACTTTTTTTCTCTTGAATATGAATAACGATATACAATCGAATGGCCAAGACCAAGAAAATATTTTGCACCTTTTTGAAATTCTCTCTTATTCATTCGACTTGAAAGAAGATTTAAAAGTCTAAAATTTCCAATAGATTGTACATTTTCTCCAGCATTACGAATTTTATCTTCCCATCTTTCATCTTTTAAATTTTTATTAAAAGCCATAGAAGAACTATCAGTAAATGCATAAACTTCAAAAGAAATCTGAACCTTTTCACAAAATGCCGCAAGAACTAAACATTGTTCAACAGTTTCAAAAATGTTCTGATGCATAGAACCAGACCAATCAATGAAAAGAAGTAGTCCATGACTTTTTCCATCAGGAACTACTGTCATCTTCTTAAAAATATCTTCACTATAGCGATACTTAAACAAAGTTCCAGAATCAATAACTCCCGTCTTCGCTGTAAGAGAGCGGGAATGCTGAGTTGCCGCTTTCTTCATTTCAAATTCTTTTGCCAAATAATTAATAACTTTCTGATGTTTTTTTCTAAATTCAGACCAAAGGTCATTAAAAATATCAAAAGTAGGGCCGGAAGTTACTCCCCAACCAAGTCCGGCTTTCGAACCACCACTTCTTTCATACTCATCATATTCTTCTCCATATCCCCAAGAACCGCCACTCTTCGCAGTTACTTCTTCGATGTCTTTAAAAACTCTTTTGTAATCAACAACAAAATGATCTAAATTAGCTTTTGCTGCTTCCAAATAAAGATAAGATGTTTTTTCATTGTCTTCAGTATTTTCTAACAAATCATCTTGACGCTTCTGCCATTCATTATCAGTAAAAGAAGAAGGTTCAAATTCATCTCCAGGATGACCAGTTCCACCTTCTAATCCAGAAGACATTTTAGTTTCTTTTGATTTTTCTTTTTCTTCTTCTGATTCAGAATCGGAATCACTTGATCCATTTTCTTCTTTTTCTTCATCTTCTTTTTCAGAATTTTCACAATTATCTACAGGAGAATCACAATCTGATTCTTCACTATTTGATTCATCATTTTCTTCTCCGCCATCATCTTCGGGTGGAGTCATTAATGGTTCTTCATTAGATTCCATTTCTTCTGACATTTGACTATATTCTTGATGCTTATCAGTTTCAGATTCATTGGATTTCGCATAATTCCAAAGAGCCTCAACAGCTTCCAAAACTTCTTCAAATGTTTCGGTTTCTTCTACCATTCTAACATATTCACGTTCTTCTTCTGAAAATTGTATATTCAATGCGGAACCAAGTTTGGTATGAAGATTAATTTTATCAATCAAAGGCAATGTATCAATATCATACCCATGAATACCAAAAAAATTTTCTTGAAGGAGTTTCCCATATCCTTGAATCATTTGTTTTCCTGCTCCAGGAAATTTTCTCTTAATCTTCTTTTCAATACGGGCATCTTCTACAATATTGATAAAAGACCTATATCCCTTACCTCTATCACAAGGAGCTTGGTGCCATCCATCTTCAGGGGTATATCTCGCATGACCAACTTCATGTGAACACATCAAGTCATATACAGGACCATCCATCCATTTATATACTGGAAGAAGAAGAGTTCTATTTTTCAGATCAAACATGGCGGTTTGATAATTACCATGTTGAACATCCAAGTTCTCTTCTGCCATCAATTTGGCAACCATTGATTTTGTTTCTCTTAAATCTGACATAATTTATATCTTTTAGGGTTATCTCTCATTTCTCATTATCTAGTTATATTATATCAGGTTTCAGGCACAATGTCAAGTTTTTTAATCGAATATTATTTACCATAAAGGTTGTTGTTGTCTTTTTTTATTCTTAGATAAAGCCTTACCTAATCCATAATCTTCTTGAGAACCTGACCGCCTCACATCTAATGTAACACAATGCCAACCGGCGTCCCAAAAAAATCTATGCCTGTTAGGTACTACTACTGGTTCAATTCCAACCGCTTTAAACTGTTTAAATAATTCTTTATTATAATTATTACATATCATCATTCCTTCGTTGACCATTAAAACATTTACATCAAAGACAGTTTCTATCATCTCACCTACCCAATGATTTAAATAGGTATCAACAAATTCTTGAAAATGTTTATTTTTTTCTTCTCCTGGCAACCACCATTTACCTTGATTTTGATATTTTATTTTTTGGAACTCCTCAGGTGTAGCTAAATCCTCAACAGTATCACATGCTCTAATTTCTGTCCAAGATTTAGGTATAATTTCATCATAATATGTAACATGGAAAGATGACAAACACACTCCTGGTTTTAACATCGCAAAACAAGAATCATTATGTCCTCCAATATCAGAAGAAATATAATTAAAGTTTGGATATTTTTCTTCCATCCAATCGATTATGTTTACTCTTTCACTAACGTCAACTATACAGTCTTTACCAATTCTTGTTAATTGGGGAGCACAAAACCCACCAACCTTCCAAAAACCCATCCCGTCCGCTTTAAATTTTTCAGAATTAACAATATCAGGATTATCTTGAAACCATTTTTCAATATATTGATTTATTTCTCTTATGGGCCTATCATCAATATTGTCAGGAATATAAGCATGCTTTTGTAATGATAAGCATTTCTCAAAATATGTTGTTTCAAAATATTCACAATAATTTTCAACTATATCTAAATTAACTTGATCACCATAAACTTTTTTAAACCATGCCATCCAAGGTCTAAAATTCCATTCATTACTAGTAAACAAAATATCATTGCCTACAGTAACAATATCATCTCTTGGATTCAGTGGTGGTACAGGTAATAAATTTCTACCTTTTTCATATAGATGGACGCCTTCTTCCTTCTCATTATATGGATTGGGTGTGGCTCCAGCAAAAAAACCTGCTTCACCTAATTCACTACAATAATCTAAAATATTATTCTTAAAACCTAATTCTACAGTTGAAGGTTTTTGACAAACAACTCCCATACTTTCTAAAGTAGATTTTAAATTTTGTAAATCTTCTTCAGTCTCAATAGCAATACGTTGTAAGCAATCTCTTATCTGAGTATTCTTAACGTCATTATAAAACTCTGGTGGAAACGCACTACCAATAACAATCTCTTCAAGCGGCTGAAATTCAGACCAGCTATTAACTTTATTCATGGATAATCCCTATATAAAAAATGTTGTATAGTTTCTACATCTACATACTTATTAAATCCTACATGACTGTGCTCAATGTTATCAACATCATTTAATATATTTGTCATTGCATCATCTAATTGTTGTAGGTTATTAAATTCCATATCAATACGAAATTCAGGTAAGTCCATACTACGAAACCCCAACTTCATTCTCGTAATTCTATATGTAACTAACTTTTCTTGTTTTACTAATGTGTCAAGAAACACTTTCATTTTCGAAACAAAAGACTTTGCATCAATGTCTTCGATATGATCAGCATAAATAGTGTAAACATCCATATATTATATATTATTTTATTATGTACTTTCGTCAAAAAATCGATTATTATTTTTGTAGGATTAATTTAAGTAAAACTAATTATTCATTATATGAATCCGCACAAATCTTAAATCCCGTTCCAACAAATCAAATCTTAGAGATATACAATACCTACTGTAAATATAAAAACTTTAAAAGTGTCATGCCCCTTTTTGCGGAAGAATTGTTACATGATCATGTACAAATAATAGGATACTTTGATAATACCAATTTGGTTGCCTTTTCATATCTATACATGCTTAATAATAAAAATGTTGAATGTAATCAATTTGCATGGAACTATGAAAATCCAAAATTAAGTTTAGGTATTAAAAGTCTCAAACATGAATGTGCATTTTATAAATCAAAAGGATATGAATATCTTTACTTGGGCGAAGATGATACATACAAACATCGAATAGATGGATTTGAAGCATTAGGTCCTATTGACGCCAATTAACTACATCTTCTAGATTTTGTTCACTCCAAACATCATAATATCCTTTACGTTTTAAACTCTCACTAAACATTTGTATGTTACTTAATTTTTGCTTAAAAACTAAAGGGTATTTGCCATTGTTCATTACAACCCCATTTATTTCTTCAATATCATCAGGATGGTCTTCCAGACAAACAATGTCTTTCGGCATTAAAAAAGAATTTGCAAGCTTAACTTGTTCACTCAAATAATCACTAGTAACATTTGGTGTATGTATAATACACAAATCATAATTATTATCCCATTCTAATGAACACAAATTGTCCAACAAATTCGTATCAAATTCACACCATACAATTTTATTATCAATCACAGCCTGTCTAGCATATGGACAAGGTGGCCAGTTATTTAATCCACTATTATTAACGCTAACAAATTCTTCTATCCACTTTAAGATATATTCTTTTACATCATGCATCATTTAAAAAATTTATTTAAATTTGATTCGCTTCTATATTTAGCTATATTTTTCTTATTATATTCTAATTCTTTTGTTAAATCAAATGGCATTGTTTGAGTCTTTGCATATTTTGTTTCACCAGGAAGTTTTACTGTCCATTCCAAATCTGTATGTTTAGGATGATTCAATCCCCACACAACTGTTGATTTTTTCAAATATTTTCTATCTTTCTTAGTCATAGGATAAATGTATCTGAATTGCTTTCCTTTAACTCTACTCAATTTCAAATCCCTCAATTGTTCAAAATTGGGTCTATGACCATACTTCAAACCTTCTTTATTTGGTAGAATTCCTTGTAGAGTTCTTGGATGTACTTTCTCGCCAGTTTCAGTAACATAGGTATCTGTTATAGAAAATCCACCATACAGAAAGTTTGCAGCCTGATACACATATCCTGGCTTACCTACGATTCCATCTGCCCATGTAAAAAGATATTTGATATCTGTATTTTCTCTTAACCACTTAACTGCCATTGACAACATTTGTGATTCACTATTTTTAGGCATAGAATCATCCATACACATTTTACCAATTTCATAATAATCTTTTGTGTTCAATTCTGGAAATAATGCTTGAATTGTATGTTTTGGTCTTGTGCCCCAACCAAATGTGATCACACCTACTAATTCTTCTTCAACAAAACATCCAAGAAAATATTTTGTAAGTCTTGGCATTACTGCAGAATAATGTCTATCTGCGACAAATTCAGATGCAGTTATTTTGTGTAATTGTTTTAATAACATAATATATGGTGGAGCTGACAGGGATCGAACCTGCTACCTCATCCGTGCAAGGGATGCGCTCTCCCAGTTGAGCTACAGCCCCTAAATTGGTATGAGTGAATCTTCCCAATTAGCTAACAGTGATCCTGAATTGGGATGAGTGAGAACTTTAAACTCTCCTAAACTATCCCAAACCCCATCTATTAAATTTGGTTTTTTATTAAAAACTGTAACAGATCCGTCTTCATCTTTAGCCATCCATTTCCAGTTATTTTCTAAAGAGAATTTTAATTCAATAATCTTGTTCTCTTCCTGTAGATTCTCCATTTGACCTCATTGTTGTGTAATTGTTTGAGTTTTCTTCATATATATCTGATATTGCGTCTTCCCAATCCTCATCTTCTTCTCTGTTAAAAAAAGGTAAGTGACGCAATACATTATTCATTCTTTGTTTTTTGTGAAATTGCCTTTTGTCAATTTTTGATTTAGACATCTCTCCTCATTTTTTTTAAATTATGTTTACGCTTTTTCATTGCTTGTTTTAAAATAAAATTAGAAACTTCCCAAAAATATTCTCTGCCCCTCACATGTTCCATTTCATGTTGAAATATTCTAGAAGAAAGACCATTAAAAACCGCCCCCTTTGTAGATCCATCTGAAACTTCAAATTGTGCCTTTATAGATTCTGATCTTCTTATTGCTATCTCCAACCCAGGATATGAAAGACATAATTCTCTAAAATACGTAGTTTCTTCACTGTATTCTATAATTTCAGGATTAAAAACAACAATTGGTTTACTATCCCAAATCATGGCAAATGCAGATAAATTGAGTCCTATTTGATTACTAGTTAATCCAATCCCTTCGTGCTCTCTCATATTTTCTATTAATATATTTGATAATTCTTCAGGATCTTGTTGTGGATTATTCCAATCAAAGGGAACTAACGGTTCACAAAGAATATCTGCTGTTTCTTCAACTAATGGTAGGATTCTCATAATCTACTATTCTACTAAAATAATTTTTCTTTTCAAATTTAATCATGTGTTTAAATTTTTCATAAAGAGATTCTCCCTTATGAGAGATAACAAAAGTATTAATATTTTTATCTAAACCATTTATCAATTTCAAAAATTCATCTGTTCCTGCTGCATCTAAGGAACTGTCAAATACTTCATCAAGTATTAATAGATTAGTGTTCATACTATTTTTGATTTTAGCGACTTGTCTCCAAGCAAATAATAATGCCAAATCAATTCTCATCTTCTCACCTTCCGAAAATGATGAATATGTAAAGTCATCTCTAAACCTAGATTTTATTGTTTCATTAAAATTTTCATCTAGATTAAATGAAACATAAAAATCTAATGCTGTAAGATTCCTCTGAATATACGTATTTATTATTGGTAAATAAGTTTTTATAATACGAGATTTAATTCCCCCATCTTTTAATAGAGATGTGGCAACCTCATGTATCTCTTTAACTGTAAATAAGCCTTTAACCTCTTCTTCATATTTATTTAAATTGTTCTGATAATCTGCTAATTTTTTTCTTTGTTCTTTAATATTTCCTGTCAGAGAAAGTTTAGATAATTCATCTTTAATCTTTTCAATATATTTTTGTATTCCTAAAATAGAATTTGTATTTTTTGAAATTTTTGATTGAAAATCTGATATCTGTTCAAGTTGTATAGAAATTTCATCTATTTTTGTTTGAGTGGTTTCTAATTCAGTTATCAGTTCTTTCAATCCACTCTGCTGTTCACCAACTTTATTTTTCTTAGTTTTAATTTGTTCAGATCTGAATATCTCATCTATTGATTGTTTACATGTTGGACAATCTGTATTTTCTTCATAAAAATGTATTTCATGTTCTTTTGACTGTATACTATCCTGAACCTTTTCTTTCAAAATGTCAAGTTTTTTCTTTCGAGTATTGATTTTATTAGAATCTTTAACAGACTCTATCAAAGAATTGGTAGATTGTTGGATTATTTCATTATCCTTATTATACGAATCTATTTGAATATTCGAATCATCTATTTTCTTTTGATTTTCTTCAATCAATTTTTGATTGTCTTTTTCAAGAGATGTTATATAATCATTTTGTACATTAATTTGATGATTTATTTTATCTTTTTGTATTGCCAAATCATCTAATTCATTTTTATTTTCAGAAACACGCTCCTTCAAAAGATTGTTCATTAATGAAAAAATTTGAATATCTAAAAGAGATTCAATAATATTTCTCCTATCCGTCAATTTTAATTGCATGAATGGAGTAAAGGATGCAGATCCAAGAATTACAACTTGTGTAAATGATTTATAATTAAATTGTAAAATTGTTTTCTCAAGATATTCTTGATAATCTCTAGAATGAGAGTCTTGATTTATTAATTTTTGATTACATTTTATTTCAAATATATTAGGTTTTATTCCCCTAGACACTTGATAAAAATTATTTCCAATTGAAAATTCCAATTCTACTAATGTTCCTCTTTCATTTGTAGAATTTACCAATTGTGGTTTATTAATATTTCTGAATGGTTTTCCATACAGCGCAAAGCATAGTGCATCAAGAATGGTTGATTTTCCAGAACCATTCTCTCCAATAATCAATGATGTTGTGGATTTGTCTAAAAGGATTTCGACGGGATTATTTCCTGTTGACAAGAAATTAGTCCAACGGACCTTCTTAAATATTATCATTAAGATTCATTTAAAAGTTGGGGACGAGAATCGTGTTCAAATCGATGCTCTCCACTTTCAATTCCTTGTCTTAAAATATCTATACAATATGCATTGAGCGTTACATTATTTTCATGTGCTAAAATAGCGAGCTTGATTGCGTCTTTATTAGGTAATGAAATGGGTATATTTGATTTTGTTTCTATCATTGGATTGCCAGGCCCGCATGCGGTCGGCTTTCTCTTTGGTTTCGTGCCTTTAATTGATTCTTCCTGTGTTTTTCGTCTTTGTCTTTCTATCTCATCCATATCATAATTGCTCATGGTTTCCTTTATGAAGTAATAAATTCAGTTTGAAGTGCTTCAGTATGTAAATCTCTCATTAAAATATCAAGTTCTCCTTTATTCACATTAGTTTCTAATGCTTCTATATATCTTGATACAATTGACATTGTGTCTTCAGACTCAATATCTTCTATAAGTTGATCAGATATCATACTATCAATATGTGTGTCTACTACCACCACACTAGATGGATCATTTTGCTCTATTCTTTGTATTAATTGTTCCATCAAGTAAGAGTCAGATTTCTTTTGGACAACTACTTTAACATAACAATTCTTATATTCAGAATAATCAGCATTTACTATATCAGTAAAATCTTTATCTGTATCATCATAATATATTTTTTTAAAAATTACCTTTTCATTTGGTATAAATTCTAACTCTCTTGATTCTGTATCAAAAATATGAAACCCCTTTTGATCTGCATAGTCTTGCCAAGTCATTTCATATGGATTGCCCAAATAAAATAAAGTTCCATTATCAGATTTATGATGAAAATGTCCACTTAATACAACATCAAATTTCTCAAATATATTTTTCTTCATTCCCTCTTGTGAATATACGCCACTATGCATTTCAAATCCATCTACTTGAAAATGACCAAACATTACTTGAGATTTTGTTTCTTTTATCGCACTAATACATTCTTCATAATTTTCATCATTAATCCAGGGCATGAACAAAATATCCAAAGTTCCAAATTTTACTTCTTTGGGAACATTATAAATTTCAAAATCATATTCTCGCAACAATAAATCTGTACTTGCTACATCATTTGTATTTTTATAATAAACATCATGATTACCTAAAATAAAATGACATGGATATTCTTGACATGGCTTGAAAAATTTTTCTCTCCAAGAAGATAATGTATTGAAATTAATATACTTTCTTCTATCAAATAAATCTCCAAGATGAATTATGGCTTCTACTCCTCTTTCCTTTATTGTAGGAAAAAATTGATTTTCATAAAAATCCATAAAAAAATTATTAAAAATAGCAGAATCATTTCTTGCACCCGCATGGGTATCAGTTATCAGCGCTAGCTTCATCTTTTTCTTCTTTATATAATGGTGGTGTGGGTTTGGCTTTTTTGGATTTTTTTCTTTTATATCTTTCAAAATTATCTATAAAATCATAAATTTCTGAAAATTTTTCCATAGATACTTGATCTGTTGCACCTGTAGATTTTTCAGATGCAATATAATCAGCATTGTCTTCCAAAAATCTATTTTTATCAATCGTTTTATATTTAATATATAACTGTTTTTTTTCTTTTTGTATTCTTCTTAAAAATGCATAATATATAATTTGTGTGAAATATGCGAATGGATTTGATGATTTTTCAGGATCAAAATTATTAACATACTGCAAACAATTTTCTATACCATCAGATATCATATCTTCTCTAAATGCATAATTCATAAAATTTGGTCTATGAGAAAGCCTCTCTGCTATCAACATAAAACATTCTCCAATATAATCTGGAAGTAAAGGCGATTCTTCTCCTTTATCTTTTGTAATTAAATACTTATTTCTATATTCTTGGATTTCTTCTAAGAATTTTGCATTATTTACATAATGCTTTGATGCCATAATTAACTCCTTATAAATTTTTAAATATAACTAATTATATCATAGGAAAGGGCAAGAGTCAATATAAATCTTTTTACTATCCTTTAAACTTTAAATTTCTAATTTTATATGGAAAACTTTCTTCATTATACATTTGAATTCTTATTTTAAAATGATTCAATGTATAATTTGATTTACTTTTCCAAGATAGATCATCACTAATATCATAAAGGGTCGCCATTTCTTTTGTTTCACTTTTACGCAATCCTCTACCTATCGATTGAAGGTTCCTAATACGAGATTTAGAAGGACTAGCGAAAATAATGTTGTGAAGATTCCTAATGTTGACGCCGGTACTGTATACGCCATAACTGGCAATAATAATCGCGTTTTTTGATTTTTCTGTAATTCCTCTGAATTGTTCTCTTCGTTCGGCGTCGGTTCCGCCATATATAAAAAATATTCTTCGCTTATCATTTGATCCTTCCTTTATTGCTTCAAATAAAGACTTTCCATGTTTGATTAGAGAAAACAATATTAATGTATTCCCATTTAGCGTCAATGCTAGATTTTTAATGAAAGTTATTCTATTTTTATTAGTTATTAAATATTCAAGTTCTTCTCTATATTTTAATTTTTTTGCAGCCTCACATATATCATCACTATACTGTAATACTAAAGATTCTATTTTAAATGGTGATAGTATATTTTTATCAATAAGATCCTTTGTAGTAGTCGATTTAAAAACTCGACCAAATAACCCTTCTAAAACTAGTTTATGTGTCTGAGTGCCATCTAGAGTCCCTGTAGAGCCTATTCTATAGTCCGCATTTATGGCTTTAGTCATTATATTTGTTAATGATTTTGATTTAAATCCATGAGCCTCATCTCCAAATATTGCATCATATTGAGAAAAATATTCCTCTTTTAATTTATATATACTCTGCCATGTAGAAATGATAATAGGTTTTTCTGAAACCTTATCTTGTCCAGCAAAAACAACATGACAATTATCTCTATTAGACCATCCATTATTTATTGAATAATCTCCAAAATCATTATACATTTGTGATGTGAGTGACGTTGTGGGTACTATTAAAAGTATCTTCTTTTTATTTAAATGATCCTGTAAATATCTTATTAACAAATATATTATAAATGATTTTCCAGAAGCCGTCGGAGATACTAATAACATTCTTTTATAAATTATACCCGCCCGTATAGCATCAAATTGATAATCATGTGGATCAAATGGTAATTTTAAACTTACAATATAATCAAATAAATCACCATCCGTTATGTTATGGATATTATTAACATTTTCTTGACAAATACATGGATACTTTCTGCCTTGAGCAAACTTCTGCACATAAGATAATAAACCAAAATAAAGTCTTTGGTCATGTACACTATATAATCTAATTTTTCCATCCCACAATTTTTCTCTAAATGCGGGCATGAATTGAAATCCTGGAACACTAAATGTAAAATAATCACACAATTCTTGTGCAACTGATGGATTTGTCTTTACTTTAATGTATGATTCATTTATTTTTGATACAAATAAAGTATCAATGTTCTGGATTTGTGAACTTGTGCCACTCGATTGCATTCTTAATATTCCATGTTCTTTGAGATATTTCTTTTATTATAGATTCGAGATATGTTATTTTTTGATTTTGTAACTCCAATTTCAATCGTGTATCTATAAATTCTTGTTCACCTTCGATCAATGCATTAACATCATCCTTTGTAAGTTTATGTCCTCTTTTAACTGGAAAAACTTCATCATTATTCTCATCTATACTTATACCATTAAAATATGACCATTTTTTCTTTCTGAGAATATGTTTTTGAGATTCTATGTATTTACTAGCTAATATTTCCTGATTTAAAATTTTGAAATATTTGTTATGTAACTGGGGGGATTTGAGGGATTCTCCTGATAAATCGGCAGAATCTATTTTACTGTCTGTTTCCCACAGACTTTCAATTTCTTCAATTTTCATAATATAATCCTATTATTTTCGTATGTTTTCTATATCAAATGATCTATAAGAAAAAGTGGCATCAGCTTGAATATATTGAATATCTTCATTTGCTGTATCAAAATTTACAGCAGATAACATCATTGGAAAACAATCTTTAAAAGATACTCTAATTTTTGGAGTAGATGCTCCTGTCAATACTATTAGAGTCGCGTCAGATGTAATTCCCGCATTCGACCCTGGTGCAGCTGGATCAGAATCTTTAACGGCTTCATATTGTTCAAAACTTTCTGGAAATCCCAACCCCTGCATCCACTTAAATATTTCACGAAAATTCAACATATCTTCATCAATAATAAATCTAACAATAAAATCCTGAAATTCTACTCTATCTCCAGGATAAGGTATTCTTGTAAATGGAGTTTCTAAGGGAACTGACATAAGGGAAATTCCAGGAAGAGTAATTCCTTGGCAGAAATACTCAACGTTGGGTAATTTGTTTAATAAAAACTTAAACCCAACTGGAGAAAGATAACTTAAATTTTCAGGTCTGCCTGCTATTGTTGCCATAATAGTATTTAGGGCGTAAAAAAAGGGGAGACGTCAAAGACTAACTCCCCCTTTTTGGTTAGATTACATCAAGTTAGCAACTTTGACCAATCTGTAATACACATTTTGGTTAGTCGCACCGAGTGTACCGTCGATGTCAACTGCACCAGCTGCGGCGGATGTAGCGAAAGGATTAGCTACCATACCATAACGAGTTTTAAACCCGATACGTGGCTGGAAGTTATCTTCACCAATTGCTCTTACCATTTGCAGTGGAACATATGGACAATAGAAAAGTCCAGCATCATAAGGACTAGAACCTTTGTAACCAACAATCATATAGTTGGTTGCTTGGTTAGCCGCAAATGGATCAATGTAAACTTTGAATCGACCATTGAGAACACCAGCAAAAGTATTACCAGTATCATCAACGTTAATTCCAGTTTGCATCGCTGGAGTGTAGTCTAGAACACCTGCCATTTGAAGTGCCGAAGCAACATCAGATGCACAAATGATCATGTTCCCTTTTCCTCTACGTGTGTCTTTTGCTATCGCATTAGCTTCACGTTCGATTTGGAACATCAGACCTTTAAATTTTTCAACTGACCATCTACCGTTAGAGTCAACGTCTAAGTCGAAAGTACCTGCGGTTGCAGTACCATATGCTGCACCAGGTTTCGCTGACGAGCCAATGGAACGAATGACTTCTCTATTAATTTCAGCCAAAATTTCAGCGGAAAGAATATTAGCCAATTCAGTTTCAGCGTCAAGACCATGAATTGCTTTCAAGTCTTGTGCCAATTCCATTGAGTATGCACCTTTCAGTGCTCTACTTACTGCGGTTACGGTTACCTTCTCGATTGAGAAAGCCATTTCTGGAATAGCGTCACCATCAACTTGAGGATCATTTGCGCCTCTTGTCTCTGCATTAGCTGTTGACATACCGGTATATGCCATATATCCAGAATCTGCAGGATTATCACCGGTTTGCGTGTTCGCTGCGTTGGTATTCGCTGAACCAAATGAAGTATTAGCTTCATTAAAGAGAGCCTCATCGCCACCTTGTGTAGCATATCTTGCTCTCATCGCAAAAATAAGACCGGTAGGTCCTGTCATCGGTTGTACACCACAAACGTCATACGCAACTAGGTTAGGCATCGCACGTCTTACCAACGAAATAAGTACTGGATCGTAGATATCTACTGATCCATCTCCAGCTGTAGAGCTGGAAGCACCCATGACATTAGTAGGACCTGACTCCGCTAAGAGCCCCATACCACCACGCGATTCGCGCATCATACGTTCTTGGTTTTCTAAAATTACAGCGGTCACCTGTCTTTTATAAGGATCTTTAATCTCATCCAAATCAGGATGATTGATCACAGGTGCCCACTTTTTTTGAATTTCTTCAGCAATATACATTTATTCTCCTTTAATGTATAAGTGGTTATAAGTTAAATTACTTAGTTTTAGTGTCTAACATATTAAGATATGCTTGCATTTGAGCATCTCTTTTTTCCGCTTGAACACCTTCAATTTCTTCACTCAGTTCCTCGGTCGATAAAGTTGTTTCAGTGACATCGTCTTCACTTTTAACTACTTCTTTTTGAGGAAAATATGATTCTTTTAGCATTGCTAATTTAGCTTTAAATTGGTCTTCATTTTCAAACTCTACACCTTCCGCTAAACTGGAAATTTTTTCTTTTTGTGTGTCTGCCAAATCTTCACAAACATCACTCAAGATTCCTTCTTTTGTAGCTTCTGCGAGGTCTTTTTTCAAAGAAACGTTTTTATCAATTTCTTCGTTCAATTTACTTTCAAGTTCTTCGACCTTATCAAACAGGTCATCCACAATGTCTACTTTCTCTTCTGGAACATCTATGTAATGTTCTTTAAAGAGATTTCTTAAACCTGTCATAAAATCGTCTGTTAATTCAGATTTAATCCCTCGCTCAACCGCAAGGTTATTGTCTTCCATCCATTCTGTAACGACATAGTTGAGATAGTTGTCTACCTTTTCAACCATTTCACCTTGGAATTTCTTTGTTGAATCTTCAATTTCGTTGAGATATTCTTCTTCGATTTTTTCAACTCTCTTATTTACTTCATCTACTACTTTAGCTTTTACAGCTGTTTCATAGATATCTTTAGCTTTCGCTTTAAATTCATCTGAAAGTTCTTCTTTACCAGATATTGCCTCAATGTCCTCTTTGGAATCAAGTTCTATATCATCTGCGGTAAGATCTTTTCGAGAATAAAGAATTTTTTCTTGTGCTTCAGCAACAACATCTTCTTCTGCCGCTTCTGCATCAGCAGTTGAATTTAATTCTTGAATATCTAAATCTACTAAATCTTGAATTAATCCAAATTTTTCGGAAATTTCATCCTTATTCATACCCTTCAACATTTCATAAACTTGTGCAATCATACCATTTTTAGTATTTGATTTCACTTCCTTTTCTTCATGTGCGGGTTTTACTGAATTTCCTTGAGTTGGTTGCTTTTTTTCTGGATTTCTTTTATCCGCTTTTCTGGATGGTGATTGAGACGTTCCTGCATCGGGTTTATTCGCTTTTCCCGTATTTGGATCATCGCCACCTAAATCTTGAACCCCTGCAGGAGCTTCGTCTAGCTCTTCTACGGGAGCTTCATTTTCAGCTTCAGCCTGTCCTTCTTCGAGAACTTCTGCTTCCGTTGTTTCTTCTTTTACCATTTTTATTGCTCCTAACTGAGTTTCAAATATTAATGGAATATATTTGTCTATAATTGTTTAAGTATTTATAATACTTTATAACTTAGAAATAAAATCAGCAAACGCATTTAGCTTAGCTTCTTCTAAAGTAACGCTTGTAGCTGATAAAATACTCTGCTTATATTTATCTATTTCTGTTTCTTTAATTATGCCGTTATCCCAAACCCATTCTTTTCCTTCCATAATTCCTTCAACGAAGGCATTGGGGGCAGAAGGGTCTGCGACAATATCACCTGCTGTTGACAGATAATAATCATTTCCTACAACGCTTCCATTCCGTGTAGGGGTCAAAGATCCCATTCCTCTAGAAGATACTCCAAGTGTAGCACCCGCTGAAATAAGTTCTCTGACAATTTTACCATTTGGTGTATTTAAAATTTTAGCTTCGCCAACAAAATCATTTTTTTCTTGATCCAACTTTGTGATCATATGAGAAACCCTATCTAAATTAACAGTAGGGCCGTCAGGATGACCTAATTCACCAAATGCTCTATTTTTATTAACATATTCTTTATTGTATCTCTTAACTTCACTTTCGAGAACAGAAAGAGGATATGTTCTTTTATTTCTATTCATCTGTTCTGCTTGCATAAAGATTCCACGAATTTTATAATTCGTTGTTCCATCTTTTCCTTCTTCAGCAACATACTCTAATGCTTCAGAAACTTCTGTAATTAATTTCATATTTTTATCCCCTTATTTTTTCTTCCTTTTGGAAGCTCTCATAGATTTAATTCGATTCTTCCGTTTGGTTATAAGTTCTCTATACATTTTTCCTCCCGCCCTTGTCCATGAAGTCATCTTGGCTTTTTGAGCTGGAGATTTTTTTAATCTCGCCACCATTCTTTCAATGTTGGCCTTTTGACCAGGAGATTGTTTTTGTAATTGAGAAGCTGATAAATCTTTTCTAACTCTCTGTTTTAAAAATGTAGTAAACTTTCTTCTAGCTTGTTTACGAAGAGCTTCTCTACCTCCTGTTGGAATTGCTCTCATTTTATTTCTACGTAATCCTGCCATTCTTTTTGGTTTTGACCTGGCAAAATGTATTCTTTTTTTAAACCTTTGCGTCGGCGTCAATACTTCATCTAATTCTTTTTTAAATTGTTTAAACGCCTTCATTCATTATCCAATCTCAGAATTTGGTTCAGTTAATGTTTCTTTTGGTTGTCCATCAAAAGGATCAACTACTTGTATATCACCTCCAGTTGCAGGATCTGATACTTCCATTTTCGAATTAGTTTCTGGTTCTTCTACAGAACTAGTTTCTTCCGGTTCTTGAACATCAGAAACCTCTTCTGTAGGAGCATCTTTAAAAAGATTTTGTGCAATTTCTGCTTTTCTTACTTCCAATTCGTCCATAGATTTTTGACTTAAAACACTCAAAGTACCTTCTTTTGCACGACTATTGTCGCCCGTCATAATTGCTGAAACTATATCAGCAGTTGAGTAAACATTATCCATATTTTCCTTTTAGTATCCTCTGCCGCCACCAAAACCGCCGCCTTGGTCGTCGTCGTTATTGTTATATTTAGGATCGTTCTTTTCTTGAGCCATCTGTTGATCCAATTCTGCCATCTCTTCTTCACTTTGTCTCAAAATGTGTCTTCTTACAAATTCTGCAGAGAAATATTTTCCTGCATAATCATCTAAATCTCTAAGAAGTGTAGCTCTATTGGTTAACATTTCAGCCTCTTTTAATTCAGAAAAATGAGAGTCAGATTCAAAACTATAATGAATCCTTTCTTTCATTTTAGCCCAATCCTCTTTGGCAACTATATTTTTCATTCTTAGTTGCTTTTCAAGTAAAGCATCAAATAAAATAGTAAATTTCTTTCTTAATCTTTCTACAAACCTGGTAAACTTTAACTCGTCTCTAGTTATCTCTGTCGCTCTACCTAAAGTAAAACTGGCATCCGTTTCTAATCTTGAAACAGGAACATTTAATGATTTATATAATTTTCTTTGAAAATATTGTATATCATCAATTTCTCCAAGATTTTGTCCTCCCGGCAATGTTGTAATTTCTGTACCTCTACCACCTTCTCTACGAGGCAACCAGTAATCTTCCAACATTGTCATTATTTTTCTATCATCTCTAACTTCTCCAGTATCCGCATCATAAATTAATTTATTCTTATAACGCTGCATAATATCTCTAAGATACTGTTCCGCTTTCATTTTAGGTAAATTACCAACATCAATGTAAAATATTCTTCTTTCTGGTGCTCTCGATATTCTGTAAATAACTAAAGAATCCTCAATCATTCTTAACTGATTTAATGATTTGATCGCTTTATGTAAATGAGAAATGACCATTTTTCTACCAGCATTAGTAACACCAGAACCAGCATATGCAATCATATCAGGAGCGATCTTCAGTTGCTTTTTAGAATAATCTCCAACGCCCATTTTATTAGGTTGATTAGACATTGGTTTATCCTGATACAAATAATATTCATAATATTCACCAGACATGTCTTTCTTTAATGTAGCTTCTCGTGGAACATTTTGTTCTGGTTTTTTTCTTTCTCTAACTTTTCTTATTTTAAGGGGATCAACAAATCTTAATTCTTGTAATCCTGCAGAAGCGTCAGCTGGATCAATAACACATTGATAATAAATTCTACCATCAACATACCATTTTCTAAAAATATCATAACCATTATTATTAAAATCTAAAAGTCTCATAATTTCTGCAAATTCATCTGAAATTTTGGCTTTGATTTTATCTGTAACATTTAAATTATGTAACGCAATTGAAATTGCTGGAACATCTCTTCCAGTAACTATAGCCTCATTTACAATATCATCTATAGCCATATCGACCTCTGGTTGTAAAACCATCGTTCTATATCTGCTAATAAGGTCTGCCTCATTTTTGGCAGTACCTTCCATATCAATATAAGTACCATAAGCACCACCTGCAGACATTCCATACGATGATGCTATATCAAAGGTTCCTTCAAGATCATCAGGTTTAGCAAAAGCTAATAGTTCCTTTTCTTCATCCTTTTTTCCGATCTTAAATCCAAATAAACTAAATTGTGCCATAATATATCCTATTGATTGTTTTATTTTTCATATATATTTCTCTAATAATCATCGTCCATTGTTAAATCAAAATCATCCAACGTTGCATTCATTTCTGCTACACCTTGATCGCGCGGAACTGTGCTACCTCTTCCAATCCAATTATCAGGGCTGATGTCGCGACTCTCAGGATTAGAACTTATATAATTGGTTGTATAATATTGATATTCAAATGTTGCTGTAAATTCTTCAATTGCATTTGTCGTATCCCAAGAAACAGGAATATCTGTTAATGTTAATGGATATAGCCCATTAAATGTATATTTTTTTAAAGGATTTCCATTTTTTGAAAATTGAGTCAATATAGCTGAAGATTGATAATCGAGTGGTGCATCCTCTCTTCCTGCAGTAGATTGTACTCTTGTTCTTCCAAGTTTCACGTGTCCAGAAATATAATCAGACCATCTTTCTAATGCATTTCTTAATTTAAAATCTTCATCATTAAGAAAAGTACATGTCCATTGTGGATATGTTCTTTCCCCTGCAAATTTAAAAACTCTACCAAGATAATTTACTGTTGTGGAAGTTGATATAGATGCTGGAAGAAATGTTGTTTTAATGTTATAATTTGTTCTAGTAGAAGATGTCCAAGGCCAGACAATATCCACTTCAAATAGATTAGGTGCCGCACCACCATATTTTAGCGCTTTTGATCTAAATTCATCTACATTGAATGCCACGAGTTATCAACCTGTAAAGTGTTTAAAATTATTAACTATTTATCTGATTATAACTATTTATCACGCAGCGGCTGCAATAATATCACCCACCTTTGCGGAGTTGCCAGCCTCAGATTTTTCTAGAAAATAATCATATCTCCAAGTTACAGTAAATTCTTGAAATCCTTCTGTGCCCCAATCTAATGCAATATCACTTATATTTACTGGCCAAGCCTGTATTAATTTATAAGTTATTGTTTTTGTGCCATCTTTTTTTAATTGAGTAACGGACAAATCTCTATAATCAGAAGTAGTTTTATTAAATGGTCCATATACAGCAGTTCTTGATCCATCAATTCCCCCCGCCATTTGTCTCATCCATGTTATTAACTTCTGTCTTATTTCACCATCATCATTTAAAAATGTCGTATTCCATACATCATAAGTTCTAACTCCTGGGAGTTTAATTGCTCTTCCGCGATAATTTACAGGAATTACATTAATATTTGTTCCTGGTAATGATGCCGCTCGACAATGTAACATAAAACTTGTTCCTTCGAAACTTCCACTAATCTCAAATAGCGTAGGTCTCGCTCCACCATCCGCTAAAGCGGTTTTAATATCATTAACGTTAAATCCCGTTGCTGCCATTATTTCTCCTTATTATGCGACTCCGCCGCCGGCTACTGTATCTATTGTTTTGACCGCATTAGTTGCTGTAGATAATGTTGGTCCAGAATAAGAATATTGCCAAGTTATAGTAAATGTTTCTATAGTATTTACTGAATCATGACTTAATTCAATTGGTGATATATTATTTGGCCATGCACCATGTAATTTCATACTATCAATTGTCTTTGTCGTATCACCAGCTAAAGAATAAGATTTAACTAATATTGTACCTAACATACTAGAATGAGGAATCTTCCATGCTCTTACATTTCCCTCTGCACTATTCATAGCTTCAATCCATCTTTCAATATTTGTTCTAACTTTCATATCTTCATCATTTAATACTGTACATGTCCAATCGCCAAATGTGGTATCTCCTGCAAAGAAAACCTGCCTCCCGTAATAAGAAACAGGAATTTCTCCATTAATATATCCTGGCATAACCGTTGCATTTACTAGAAAATCTAATTTGTCCGTTGCACCGGTCTGCTTTGCCATTCCTGCGGCATCCACTGCGGTTGCTGGTAATGTCATTGTACATGAAAATAAATTAGATCTCGCCCCTGAGGCTTTAATTGAACTAATAAAAGTATTAATACTAAAATTATTTACTGCTTCATCCGCCATGTGTTATCTCTCCTTTATCTTTGAACTACTTCACTAAATGATACACCAGTTCTTACAGATACAAAACTTAATTCAATAAAGTTAATTGATCTTGCCGGCTTAACATATATAGCACCTACAAATTGATTTGCATCTATAACTGTTGGTGTATTATTAGATCCATCACATACAACCATAAAATCAGTAATTCCTCCCCTTGCTTGAATATCTCGCAAGAAAGGTTCTACAATGGAAACAAATTGAGATCTTGTAAAATCATCATTGAATTCAAACAATGATTGTTTTGCCGCTTGAGAAATTGATTTTTCTAATGTAATAAACAATCTTCTTACATTAATTCTATCAAATGCATTTGGTTTTGCTAATAGTGTTTTATCTCCAAACAACATTCTTCCTTCGCCTGGAAAATTCACAACAGAATTGATACCTTTATTATAAAGAACATCTCTATCAGCTTCCGCAGGATTCCATGCCAAATCTCTAATATTCTTAATTTGACCTCTAGTATAACCTGCTGGAGAGTAAAATGAACCCAAAGTATTTTCTGTAGCAACTGCAAGCCCTGCACAATCCGGATTTAATGGAATGTATCTATAAACATCATTGGTCGTGTCCCATTGTCGTTTCCATCCTGAATCCATAAATCCATAAGATGTACTTGGTAAACCATTTCTATAATCTAAAACATTTGATGCTTGAGTAG
>VTLG01005646.1_pt1 | contig 106756 bp, 144 predicted proteins | sample 4694571 | NCBI WGS metagenome assembly VTLG01 (sample SAMN12604809, study PRJNA352737) | marine metagenome | biome: ENVO:00000447; feature: ENVO:00000209|ENVO:00000569|ENVO:01000036; material: ENVO:00002151; isolation source: viral sequences binned using virsorter ... | reverse complement strand
GCATACAGAGGCAGATACAAACCATTGCACCCTGAGAAGTACACTGGCAACCCTACGAAGATCATCTATCGTTCACTATGGGAAAGACGGTTCATGCGCTATCTAGACGAGAACAATCGTGTGATACGTTGGGGTAGTGAAGAAGTGATAGTGCCGTATAGAAACGCAATAGACGAACAGTGGCATAGATACTTCCCAGACTTTGTATATACAGTAAAGCGAAGCGATGGCGAAGAAGAAACTCATATGATAGAGATAAAGCCCTATAAACAGACAATTCCACCCAATGAGAAACGTAAAAGAACGAGAAGTCTATTGAAAGAACAGAGTACATACATAGTGAACCAGTGCAAATGGGAATATGCAGAAAAATACTGTAATAAGAAGAAATGGTCTTTTAAAGTCATTACAGAGAAAGATTTATCGTTTAATCTCTCTGGAAATAGACGGAAACGCATGGTGAACGCATAATGCCCACCGAACGAATACCACCAAGAGAGTTCTTTCTGCGTATTGCAGAACAGTTCAATCAAGAACAACCACCACAGAGTAGTGCTTTCTCAAGTAATTGGTTTCGGCGCAAGGTGGTCGAACTGAGGAACACTGGTGAACTACCGACAGCAGAGACTATGACGAACCTTGCAAACAGTATGCGCTCACGGTTCAATGTGTCTCGTGCGGTGAATAGAGTGAGACCCGAAATGATGTATCTCTTTGAATACCGTGCAGAGACATACCCTAATAGAATAGACTACTATGATAGATATCCTTTGATTATAGCAATAGAGAGTGATCGTTATGGTTTTCTTGGACTGAATCTACATTATCTGAACATACAAAGGAGATTGCAACTGTTTGTACAATTAACGTCTTTGTTGAACAATGAGAAGTATAATTATCGTACAAGGTTTGATGATGTGTCTTATGAACGATTAAAGCCATTTACGAAATATCGTTACGCTAAGCCGTGCATCAAGCGTTATAAATATAGTAATGTACGAAGTCGTATTATAAAGGTATTTGCACCAGAATGGGAGATTGCACTATTTCTTCCTCTACAACGATTTCGAGGCAGAGCAGAGACTACAGTATGGGCACACAGTCGGAGAAAATTGACTGATCAGTAACAGTATAACATAAATTTATAGAAATGTCAAGCATTATTTAATAGGAGTGAATCATTATGGCATTACCTACCATAGCAACACCAACATACACACTCAAAGTACCTTCCACCAACAAAAGTATATCATATCGACCATTTCTTGTCAAGGAGGAAAAAGTTCTTCTCATGGCACTAGAGTCAGAGAACGAAATGGACATGGCAAAGGCCATGAAGTCTGCCATTCATTCATGTGTCAACACAGAAGGCTTTGACGTGAATGAGATGGCATTATTCGATATGGAGTACATTTTTCTCAACATTCGTGCAAAATCTGTTGGAGAGGTGGCAGAACCATCTGTAGAGTGTAAGAAGTGTAAGGAAGAGATTAAGTTCTCTGTAGACTTAACGAAGGTCAAAGTCAAGAAAGATCGCAAACATAGAAAAGATATCAAACTCACAGACAAGATAGGTGTCATGATGCGTTATCCAGACATAGACACGGTGGCGAAGTATGAACCCAAAGTGGACGACAGTGGTACCACCGTAGAAGGTGAAAGCGCTGTGGATAGCCTCTTTGCCATGATCCGTGACTCCATTGATACCATATGGGATGGTGAAGAACTGCATAGTACAAAAGACTATACAGTGGAGGAGGTCGAAACCTTTCTGAATTCCATTGATTCCACAAACTTTGCGAAGATACAGAACTTCTTTGAGACCATGCCTAAGTTAGAACATACAGTAAAGTATAAGTGTGAGAAGTGTGAAGAAGAAGGAGAGACTACACTCACAGGGCTACAAGATTTTTTCTTCTAGCGCTCTGTCATAACTCATTAACGAACTACTATCAATTATGTTTTACGTTAATGCAACAACATAACTATAGTTTGACAGAGTGCGAAAACATGATTCCGTGGGAAAGAGAAGTGTATACAAACTTACTCGCAGATCATATACAAAAAGAAAATGAGAGAATGGAACGGCAACAAAGTAGCGCTGGTGGTGCATAGTGGTTGCATGGTGGCTCATAGTAACCCACTTTAGGTGAAAACCCGTAGAGTCTCATATGGTGTTTAGTCCGTTGTTTTGAAATTATGCCTGTACTATGGGCGACTTTATATGAAAAGTGGGTATGTATAGATAAGACTTAAAACGAAAAGTGGGTATGTATAGATGAGTGGTTTATATGAAAAGTGGCTATGTATAGATAGAGGAGTATAATTATGTTACATTACATTATGCGTTATTTTTTATTAGGAGTGGGTATAGTATTGTTATTACTAGCAGTATTCTATCCTTGGTTTTAAATATGGAAGAAGAACTATATAATGATGATTGTATAGAAGTAATGAAAAATCTACCAGAAAATTATATTGATATGGTATTTTGTGATTTACCATATGGAACAACACAAAATTCTTGGGACAGTATGATTGCATTTGATAAACTATGGGAAAATTATGATAGGATTGTAAAAGAGAATGGTGCTATCGTTTTAACATCACAACAACCTTTTACATCTCAATTAATAATGTCTAATATAAAGAATTTTAGATATGAATGGATTTGGGAAAAGAATAAAGCAACAGGACATCTTAATGCAAAAAGAATGCCGATGAAATCTCATGAAAACATATGTATTTTTTATAAAAAACTGCCAATGTATAATCCACAAAAAACAATGGATCATAAAGCATATGGTGCAGTAAAGCCAAATATACCACCATCGACCGAACAAAAAAGAAATTATAACCATCACTTTCAACCCGGAAATGATGGAAATACAACAGATAGATATCCTAGAACAGTTCAAAAATTTTCAGTAATGAATAATGATGATCCAGAGAAATGGCACCCAACACAAAAACCAGTAGAATTAATAGAATATTTTATTAAAACATATTCAAAGAAAAACGATAGAGTTTTAGATAATTGTATGGGTTCTGGTTCCACAGGAATTGCTTGTGCAAATTTAAACAGAAAATTTGTTGGTATAGAAATTGATAAGGAATACTATGATATGACAAAATCTCGCTTGAATAAATCTGTGGGGTTGACAGAGTATATGGGAGTATGTGAATGAAAACATTAGAAGAAATATTGTTTGTCGTGTTGATTGCATTGAGTATGATTCCTCTATTGTCTGTACTGTTCGGTCTATGATACATTACGTTACGATAGAGAATACGACTATCAAGATGGCTGTGGAAAATGAGAGTATGGAAAAAGCACATGAAATTGCAAAGACATATATAGAAGATAGACTATCACCAAACGTGGACATCAATCTTTCACAAGCACATATACATTCTTTCACTAAAGAGAACGTGTCTTTACATAGACAAAAGTTCGGAAATTTAGGAGACTATCATGGTAGGATTGTCGAATGACATAGCACATTCTCCAAAGTTAGGCGCACCATCGAATGGACAAAGTACAAGAGAACACAAATGGGACAAACGCAGTCTAGTGATTCGTGGCAAAGCCAAGAGTGTTTGCACTACGAATGAGTTCGATAGATGCCGTATGTTGTTTCATGATGATATGACAGCAGGAGATGGTGCAAAGAAAGGCATCATGGAGAACAAAGGTCGCATCAACTGTGGAATCTCTGCAAAACTCATGACAGAACTCAATTCTATCAACATTCCTACACATTTCATTGAACAGACGAGTCCAGTGACACAGATTGTGCATAGACTGGACATGATTCCACTCGAATTTGTCTGTCGTAATGTCGTGGCAGGGTCTATGGCCGAGAGATTGGGTCTAGAAGAAGGTGCTTCTATAGCGAAACTGTCGAACAATGTGTTTCCATGTCTCATTGATGTGCATTTAAAGAATGATGAACTGCATGATCCGTTGATTTCACAAGATATTGCACAGGCCTTAAACATTGTATCTGAAAAAGACTTGAATATGATTGTTTCACTCACTCACAGCATCAATTATTTTCTACAAGACTATATGAGACCGAAGAATATTGAGGTGATTGACTTCAAATTAGAGTTCGGACATGATGTAGAGAACAAAATACGTCTTGGAGATGAGATTACTCCTGATAGTTGTCGGTTCTGGGAGATAGGAACGGGCCGAAAGATGGATAAAGATCGTTTTCGTAGGAATCTAGGTCTTGTCGAAGAAACGTATAAGGAACTAGAGTATACGATAGTAGGACAAGAAAACTCGTAAAATTGCATTAGAATAAATATATCTAGTAATATAATATTCAAAACTCTTAGGAGCATTTCACAGAAGTTTCAATTGTAGCAACAAACCCTTTTACATATATGTTTGGACATGATGAATGATGGTATTTCATTATGTATTTTTTCATTTTATAAGGAGAACACTATGTGGTTTACGACTGTTAAGAATTGGCTAAAAGAGATTACTGAGATTGGTATTCTACTCGTTGCAGTAGGTATCGTTCTTGAAGTAGTCTTTGGTAAAGCAGTGCCATTTCTTGGAGCAAACGTAGTAGGCAACATCATAGGCATAGTCAAGGCACTCGGTAACGAAGGTCTTGTAGGACTTATGTCTCTTGGTGTCATAGCATGGCTGATTAATCATAAGGCTGGCTAAGAAACCTACAATTTGAAATGAACTTGGGGGGAGTCTTAACGACTCCCCTTTTTTGTTATAAATATAAAAGAATACCATATTGGAGAAAATAATTTATGGCAAGAGATGCAATCAGAACAGCAGTAAGTGCGTTTGATCCTAGAATTGCAATCGCAGGTGCAACAGCCGCAAGTCCGCTTCTTGGTGCTGCCGTGGGTGGTGTTGCAGGAACTGTTTCTGGTGTTAAAAGTCTTGGTAATGCAATCACTTCTGGTTGGAAAAAAGGAACTGATATAATCAGTAAGGCACAAACACTCACCACAAAGGCTGTAGAAAGAACAAACGAATCCCTTAAAAATATTCATAAAACATTAAGTGAGATGTTGAACTTTGATCAGGTTCGAGAAAGAGCTGAAAAAGCAGAAGATAAAAAAAATCGTTTATTAAGTATTGAAGAACGTAGAGAAAAACAAAAGGGCAAGCCACCTAAAGATGGAGATGGTGAAAAAGGAGAAGGTTTCTTCGCTAGATTAAAAGGTGGTGCAGGTAGTTTTTTCAGTGGTATTATATCTAGAGGAAAATCTCTTATGAGTTTTTTGAGTTTCTTTTTTAATAAATGGTTAATTGGTGGACTTCTTAGTTTCTTTGTTGGCAAAAAATTATTTGATGCTCTTCCAGATGAAACAAAAAAACAAATTACAGATGCAGTTAAAGGTTTTGTCAGTAAAGTTAGTAATAGAGCCGTTAAAGGTGTAAAAAGTATTTTAAGTACAACTCTTGGCGATATAGTAAATATATTTTCTGGTCGAGGTACTTCAGATGATAGTGAAGAAGGAACGGCAACAGCAGACGGAACCAGCGGCGGTTCTTGGTGGAAAAATCTCACGTTTGCTGATCTTGGCATAGCAGGTATGGCAGGTATTGCATTTGGAAAAGTTGGTGTAATTGCATATCTTGGTGGTGCATTTCTTAAATCAACATTTAAATCTATGCCATTTCTTGGTGATGGAATTGCAAATATGGAAAAATATATTGGTGGTCCTGGAACAAAACTTGCGTTAGGTTTTGGAGCACTTGGGGCTTTAAAACTGTTTGGAATAGGTGCAAAATCATTAACAGTTGCTGGTTTGACATTACTTGGTGGAGGTAGTTTGATTGCAGGTATGGGAATGGTAATTGCTTTGGCTGGAATTGGTATGGGAATAGGTTATATGTTGAAGTACTTTGAAAAAGAAATGGATCCTGCGTCCGCTTTAGATAAGGCTCTAAAGAATGCTACAGATGATACGCAAAGACAACTTCTATTAAGAAGCGCATTACAAAGTAATCCTGAATTAATGGAAAATATCGCAATAAACAAAAGAAATTTTCGTGGAGGCACAGAGGGCCCAAAATATAATAGACTTTATAATGAAATGGTAAAACAGGGATATTATTTAGGAGGACCTCCCATTAGTGAACTATCTTCAGATGATATGTTTGAAAATAGACAATTAGATGCTTTACTAATGATGTCAGGAGCTAGAGCTAATGCAAAGCGAATCGCTGACTTTGGAAAGAATTTAAGACGTCCATCTTTTGAAGAACTAGCATTGGGTGGAGGTATGGTCGGTACTTTTGGTTCTTTTGGTCCACAATCAGCAGAATTTATAAGAGGTAGAATATTAACTGGCCAAAATATGTCTCAAATTACACAAAATATGAAAGAATTGCAAGACATGACAAAATTAGTAATTGCAAATATGGGTGGTGCTGCTAATGATTCTCCTACTTCTATCGCAACAAGTGTTAATAATATCAAAGTTGATCCTAAAAATATTCCAAGTGACAGATATGCTAACTTATATCACAGAAAAATCCAATATGGAATATTTGATACGGCACCATAATATAGGATTTTAAATTGCCACATTTCATTTTTGATTCATGTATTGGTTGTGATATCTGTTTACCAGTTTGTCCCACAAAAGCAATTACAGGCGAATCAAAAGAAATATATAAAATCGATCCTACTCTATGTATTGACTGTGGAGTATGTGGTAAGTATTGTCCTGCGGCTGCAATCCAAGATGATTTCGGAAATATCATAGAAAGTATCAAACACAAAGATATGCCTAAGGCTTATGTCTTAGAAGAAAATTGCACTGGTTGTGTATGGTGTGTAGATATTTGTCCATTCGATTGTATCATTATGTCTGATTCATCAGTCGAAAGGGATCATAGTCAAGTTGCTGTAGTAGATGAAAGTGATTGTGTAGGTTGTAGATTGTGTGAAGAAATATGTAACAAAGGAGCAATCATAGTTCCAAAACATTCTAATGAGGCTGAATATATGACTCCATTCATGCATGAGTTTGTTACCTCACCTTTAAGAGCATATTAATAGACAAAAAAGTAGGGGGACAACTTTGCGTTGCCCCCCTTTTTATTTCACTTCCCGGCGGGGTAATTTCTTCATTGGTCGGTGAAATAAAAGTCCTATCTCAACATTAAATTATTTATAATATAATCAATCTTGTTCTGCGAGTTTCTTAAAGTAACTCATAGCATCATCAGACTTTTCATCTGTAGAGACAGGCTGTTCTATAGGAATATCATCAGCACCACCTGCAGGACCAAACTTTTCTGCGTGATCTAATACTGTTTCAGTTACATTCGATACAGCACCAGAAGTATTACCAATGATTTCATCAAATTTTTTCTTTAGTTCTTCATAAGGTTTGAAGTTAGATGGGTCGACAAACTGTTGTAGAGCGTGTTCAGCCTTCCATACAGCCTCAATCTTATCATCATCACCTTCAAAAAGTTCAGTTATACCTTCAAACTCTGACTTATCGTAGTTTGTAAAACCTTCTACTTTGCGTATCTTTAGTTTGAAGTTTGCACCTTTCCAAAAGTCAAATGGATTAATTGCTTGTTCATCTGCAAATGCAGGAAACATAACATCATTAATCTTATCAAATATCTTTTTACCATACTTGAATAGAAATGTTTTACCTTCGTTCTCTGGATTCGCTGGGTCTTTCACGACAAGAATGTTTGAGATATAGTTCAAACGTCTTTTACGTTTTCGTGCAAGTTCTTTGTTTGCTTCACTACCAGAGTTCCATAGTTCGTTGTTTGCATCAGATACAGGATCACTCTTACCTAATGTAGTAAGAGAGTTCTCTATATACCAACGACCTGACGGACCTTGAAACCCATGTGAAAACACTCGCACCCATGGTAGTTCTTCACCTTCAATCGCAGGAAGAAAACGAACTACTGCATAACCATTACCTGCTTTATCAACAGCGGCTCGCCAGTATCGTGTATCTTCTTGATATGAAGTTTTTTCTTTTTCTGGATTTGCGATTTTCTCTAGTTCTTTTTGTAGAAAATCAAAGTTGGAATTAGACTTCTTTAAATCTGATAGGGACATCATATTCTCCTTGTATAAAAATGTATTGTATCGTATCCACTTAAAACATAATATAATTTTTTATTTACTTTCCGTGTTTCTTTCTTAACTTCTCTAAGAACAACTTGTTCTTTTTTATTGCGGCTTTCAATCGATCATCTTCTGTAACTACTTTCTTCTTTGGTGCAACTTTCTTAATCACTTTCTTTACAACTGGTTTCTTCTTAGGTACTGGTGTTGGTGTTTGTTGTGCCATACAACCTGCAAGAACACTAATAGCAAAAACAGTTGCAATTGTAACTAACATCATTTTCATTGTATAGTCTCCATATAGTTATTTCTTTGTTGTAGATTTTTCTGTTTTCTTTGGTTCTTCAGCCTTATCACAACCGATAAGAGCACCAAAACTAAAGAGACAGATTGCTATCATAGATAGAATTATTTTCATCTATATTCTCCTAAAAAAAGTGTTATTATTATAATAACATTATTTAACTTCTTTGTCAATACCAATTCTTAATTCTGATTCTGTTTCTACTACTACTCTTGCACCACAAGATAATAAAGGTTTATCGTTTCCACCATAGATAACTTTAGATGGCCCAAGAATTTCTACTTCATGACAATAAGTATTCTTTCTTCCTTCTTTGATAGTCAACACAGGTTCGTTCTGATTGTGTTTTCTATTAGAACGTATCTTGTGCATATTTACATGAATATATTTTTTCATCATTTATCCTGTCTTAGGTCTACCAAACTCTCTTTCGTGTTCACTAGGAAGTTGAGATCGAAGTACCATATTTTCTGATTTGAGAGCCTCAATCTCCCTTCTTGCTTCTGCCATACTTGCAGAAAACATTTTTACCTTTTCTAATGCTTCTGGATAGTATCTATGTTTTATCCAATCCATTTTTTTCTTCGGCCTCTTTCTGAAATTTTTGAATTTTTAACTGCAAAACTTTTCTATATTTATCTGTATTGGAAAGAGGACCGTTTTCTTTTAACAGAAATGGAGTATATTTTGTACACTTTCTTTTCAGTTCTTGCCACACAATATCGTCTTTCATATCTTTATCAAACTGTGGAAAGAAGTCTACAAGTTCATTTATAATCATAAAGGTTTCTATCTCAATAAATTTCTTTTGCAACATAATCATAATGAGAGGGTGTTGACCATCATCTTGCATATTGAAAAAATCATCAAAAGTCATATCTTTATTTTCTAACATAGTAACCATAAACTTATCTGAATCATTATCAAACACATAAGACAAAGCATCAATCTTTCTTTTCCATGCAGAGTAAATCTCTCTTGGTTTTACACCAGTCATATCACCAATCCAAAACTTAGAATCATATAACATATTTGCAAGAATCATTTCTGCAATCTTTTGTATAGGATACTTTCTTGCAAAACGTATAAAGAAGTATCTATCTTTTCTCTTACGGAAAGAGTCTACATTTGCATTTGTCTTTCCATTGTAGTTGAAAAAATTATAATCTTCTCTAGAAAAATGTGTTTTCATAGCAACATAGATTTTGTATGCCTCAAATCCACGTTGAATGGCTGTTGTCATATTGGTAACTTTCCTGTTCTAGGTAGAAAGTTGAGATTGGTTGCTTCAACTTCTAGTTTTTCTTTTAAAGGTTTTGATATTAATTTTGCAATCGTATCTGGTTCTATGTTTCTTATTTCACAAAATGTAAGAATAGCATCCATGTAAGATAACTTATCTTTCTGTACAAGACTTTCTATTTCTATTGCAAACTTCTTTGGTGAACGAAACTCAACTGCCATGATTATATTTCTCCTATTCAAATAGTGGTGGTGATTGATTCGGTTGCCACGCTCAATCACCAAAGCGCCTCTTTACCGACTAAGCGGCAAGTGCATAACTACTATGATTTTCAGCAGTTATAGATTCGGGCCTTTATCGTGCCTGCCCAACACGAGCAACTCCAAATATTCGCAATCCAGTCTGTCGAAACCTTTTCACCCCCCTAGAATTTTTTATTTGTTATTGGTGGAGGTGACGGGAATCGAACCCGTGTCCAGAAAGTTTTAAATACCTTTCATAGTTGCCAGTTCACATACACATAATATAATTAGAATTTTTGTGTCTTTCCATTATTATCAAAAATAAATTGTGGTAACACTAGACCAGCACCTTTTGATAAAACGCAACTGTAACCATTTTGAAAAATATTTAAGATTACATATACTTGCGATTTTAAATCACCCCATGCAGATAACATAAGACCACTTCTCATAGGTAAAGTTGTTATTGGACCTTCTGTAACTTCTATTCCAATCGCAAACTGTTTTAAACCTATATAGTTTAAGTGTGTTGTTATTGCAAGAGTAGAGTAACAGGCTAAATTTACTGTTATAAATTTGCCGCCCTTTACTGGTGGTAATAATGACTTATAAGGTTTCTCTTTCTTATTAGGTTCTACTTTTTTAGAATGGTTTTCTGCAAGACTTGGTGTTGCCAAAAAAATAAAAAGAAATAAAAAGAGAACGATTCTCTTTAACATAATTTTTCCTTTTTAAAAGACATTACCACTTGTTGATTTATCTAATTGAGAGCCGGGATATTTCTTATGTATACCTTGTAATACTTCTTTAAAGCCTGTAGGTATTTTCGATACACCAACTCGAACAGAATCACAAATAAGTGGTGATGTGAGTAATTTATCTATTGAACCAGATTCACCACAAGTCGGACAAGGTTCTGATAGTGGCGTTTCTCGATTTGCAATAGTGTGTAGTTCATCAAAAACAAGTTCACATTTTGTACATTGATAAGTGTATGTTGGCATTATTCAGTAGTTTCCTTTTCTTTGGCTTTTTGACGAAGATGATCTTTCTTGTTGGCATAGTCTGTAACATACCAACCTGTACCTTTAAACTGAATCAAAGGTGGAGAATATATTTTTTTAACTTCGCCTTCACATTTAGGACATAGTGTTATTGAATCATCATTCATACTTTTTGTTATTTCAAATTCATAATCACATGATGTACAAACATATTCGTATATTGCCATATTAGTTCCTCAAATAATCCTGACCATTTTTAAATGATTGTAATAGACGAACAAGTTCGCTGTTAGTCATAGTTTCTTTTACAAATTCTTTTTCTTTATCAGATAAATCTTTTGTTAAATCATTATCGAATAATTTTTTTAAAGGTGACCAATCTTCATTTTCATCATCAGACGCTGTGTTTGTCATTCTTTTACATTTCCTGTAAAAATATAATGTTTGACTTCTTCTTTTTCTGTTTCATCAAACTCTGGGCAAGGCATATATAATGCTTTGCGAAAAGATGCTATCATTTCATATTCAGATGCACCTACATTTTTTAATGTTTCTAAATCTTCATCAAACCAATATGTAAATTCTAGTTGATGATCGTATTCATCACCCACAGGAAATTTTACAAATAACATTTTTGGGTTTATTTTTTCTGTATCATAAATTAAGTTGCCATCATATGGACCACCTAAAAGATGTAAGGTAGAAATATGTTCATTTTTTGCTTCTTCTTCATCAATAAATTCATCAGATGTTGTCATTTTCTTCCTCATCAAAATCACTCCATTCTTTGAACGAGGTGATACGAGAAAACTCACGATCTTTTCTTCTTCGATTTCTTTTACTTGACTCTTTAAACATTTTACTTTTACCTTGCGTATTACTGTTTTTCTTTTCGTTCTTCTTGCGTAATCGAATATCTCGCATTTCTTTTCTATCGTTCATGATCTTTCCTATCTACAATAGTCTTTAAAGTATTCTGTTCCTAGATAATATCTATCACCAAATTCATCAATTTCATATACTTTTCTTTCATAAGTGCATACATCATAATTAAGATGTGGCTTACGATAATATCTTCTATGATTATTAAACATACTTCCTAAAATTAAACCACTTATAATACCAATTGCGATTCCATTATTGTGCCTTCTATGATGATGCCTGTGCCTTCTTCCTGCAAATGCAGAAGTGGTGAATAAAGTTATACTCAAAATAATTATTATAATTGATAAGATTCTTTTCATTTTACTTTCCTATACAGCCAATAGTAATGCTTTTAATAATATTGCTAACCATTCAGCCATTAATTTCTCCTACTAATTTAAAGTCTTATATTTATTTATTCGTTCTATATCTATAGAATAAATGACTTCCTATTTTAGTAACATATTCTAATCGTTTATCTGTTCTCCAATATGGTTTTACATAGTCTGTATGATAATGTGTAGAACCTCTTGTATTATCATAAGACTTGTTAAAATACATATTGACAGCAAGATCGTATGATTTATTCCACGCTTTACGTTCTTTAGGTATATCTGATTTACCATCACAATACCAAGAGAATTGACATTTATGTTTTATAGGAACATTTCTTTTCCAAGGATATACTTTACCTTGTTTAACAACTTTACATATTGTATTTGGAAATGTTCTATGTTGTACACGATTTAATGTAACGTAAACAATTGCCTTTTTTGCAAAAGTAGATTGATTTCTTGCTTCAAAATAGATGTTTTTTGCAAGACAAAATATTTCTGATGCTTGAAATCTACTTATCTTTTTTGGATAATCTTCTTTAATTTGTTTCATAATTGATACAGGCATCTTTATTGTTTTACTTGATGCAATCTGATCCTTTGGAAGTGCCATCAGTATCTTGAAAAAAACAAAAGATAATATTATCACAAAAATAACAAACTTAAACTTATTCATTTATACCCTCAAAAAACAATTATATACATATATTTTCTCATATTTTAGATGGTTTGTCAAGCACTTTTTAGCACTTTTTTTTATTCTTCATCATCATATAATATAAACAATTCATCATCATCTTCTTCACTAATAATCTCTACTGTATTGTGTGATGGGTCATTTACATAGATAAACTTTGTATCATCTCTATGTTTATCAATATCACCAAGATGTTGGTATTCTGATATGTCTCTTGCTTCAATAGCAAAATGGGAAGGGTGTTCGTTCTTAGTGGTTAACGCTAGACAGGTATTCTCAAACTGTATCATAGCCCAAGTATTATCGTGATATTCTACTTCACAACTAAAATTGTTTGTGTACCATTTAACTGATTCTTGTATATCCTCAACTTGGATTGCTACATGATGTAGTCTATCTAGGTAGTCTGCCATATACTATCTTCCTTTCTTAAAATGTTTCTGGTGGGCGAATTTATAAAATTTAAAGTCTGTTGTATCTGTTCCTAGTTTTAATCTTTTACCTCTAAAAAGATATCTACCACTTCGTAAAGAATTTTTCAATGCATTTAGATTTTTTGCTGTTTTCTTTTTATACTCTATTCTATGTACACGTGGTTCTGTTTTACCATCTTCGGTAATCCATATAAGAATATATTTCTTTTCTTTTATAGTGTAGTAATGTAGTGTAAATTCTTTGTGTATTTTTTGTTCGGTTGCATAACCTTCGATAGCCTGTATTGTAATATATGTATAAAAACTTAAAAATACAAATAAAGGTATGAATAGAGAAACAAACAAAATTTGTTTTCTTGATTCAATCATCACCCATAAACAAGTAACTGCAAATGTTATTAACGTAAATATAAAAATGGGTTTTGATAAAAATGATTCTATGAACTCATTCATTTTTTGCCTCTCCCTTCCATCAAGAAATCAGAACCAAGTGGAACTGATGATACTCTTTTTGGTATTACAAATTTTCTTGGTAGAAAATTAAAAGATTGTGGTTTACCTTTTGCATCTAATTTTATTCTTACAACCGTGAGTTCTTCTCCTGATGCAAAAAACTCAATTTGTTTTGTGTATAATATTTTATAAGGATTCAATCTTACGATTTCGATCTTTCCTTTTGTTATAGTTTTAGTGTCTTTATTATACACATGAGTATTAATAATATACTCGCCCGGAATGATACCACGCAGAGTTACTACTTCTCTGTTGATTGGTATAACTATCCTTGTACCATTAATATATTCTGAATCGTTTATTACACCAAGATCATCTTTATCTAAATGCATAAACCCAGTAGCCATGGAACGAAAACTAACTATATTTTCATTCGGGTCTTTAACCCACAAATCAATATCATCAGATTTGTTATGGTCCCATTCAAGTGTAATGAGTATGTCTGCTTTTGGTTTTACAGGATTCTCAGCCTTCTTCTTTGGTGTAATCAACAGATAACTAATAATAAAAAGAAAAACAAAACCAAGAGTAAGATTGAAAAGTAAATCCGTAAAACCTAAAGTAGAACGATATTTTCTTTTGTTCATACCTTTTCCAGATTAACTAATTGTATTTTAAGTGAGAGTGAACACACAAGACCTGTAAGTGTTGTCCATAGAGCAGTAGACATACCAGTTGCCATACTTGACAATGCACGTTGTAGAGTTCCAATATTTGTCATATCAATCGCACCAAAGGCAGAACCAAGAACAATAATAAAACCTGATACTGTTCCAATCATACCTAGTGCGAGACAGGCTTCGGATATGAACCAACCAACGTCTGTATCTACCACATCATACACATACTCTTGTGTTGCTTGATAAGTCCGTTTGCCGATCCATATAGTTGTGAGAACAAAGACAAGCATAATCAGAAAACTAATCTTTGTCTTATCGTTTTGTAATATTATATTATACAAATCCCAATAATACGCAGATATTGCAAAACCTAGTTGCAAAGAAAAAAACAACCACCATCTCATAAAGGGTGTCTTGAATTGTGTAAAAAAACTTTCAAAGTATTCTCGTAACATTTTAGCTCCCTAAATTGTCCTTCATTTTTTGCGGTCTATTTGCAGTTGGTCTATCAACAGTATCATACAATCCTTTTTCTGTAACTACTTTTCGATATCCTGTTGGTTTGTATGTAGTGTAATATATTTTGCCATCTATTTCTGTATCGTATCTTTCTGTCCCTGCTCTCCAATGCATTTGAATCACTTTGCCTGTAGCAAGAACTCTTGCGGCTACTCTTTCACTTGGTAGATAGACTCTCATTTCAACAGGTACAGTTTTAGTATTTCCATCTGTATCTTCTTCCATGATTGTTGTAATTCTATCATCAAGTGAATCATCTTCGTTTGTGTTTAATAATTCTACCATTTATTCTCCTTCTTCGTTATTTTCCTCTTGATCTTCTGTTACTATTTTTGCCTTTCGAGTTTTTGGTTTCTTGGGCTTCTCTGGAGGCATTTCAAATAGTCCCGGAATTGCTTCTAGAACTAATCTTGGTGTAAGTCCATTAATCTTAGATTTCTTTTCTATCATCTGTAGAAGTATTTCTGCTTCTCCTTCATGAACAGATTCTAACATAGTTATGAATATTTCTTCTTTCTTTGTTTGTTTTACTGCTGTATTATTTTTTGTTAGATAATTAAACTTTCTAGTTTCTCTAAACAAACTTGAAGGTGTTATTCCTTCAGGTGCATCATCAGCACGAAACGGTGGCCTTGTTTTTGGTAATGCAAATTCTATTTTTGGATCAAATGTTCCTTTTAAAATAGACCGTAAAGATTTAGAGTTATGCATCTTCAATAAATCTATTCTCGCCTGACGACTTGTTGCATCATTAACGAGTTTCAATACTTCTGATATTAATAATGTAGATCCCGGCATTTAAAAATCTCCTATATTTTCCATTAAATTCTTTAACTGTTTATCAATAAAATATGGCATCAACTTACCTCGATCACCATTTATTGGTTTTTCGTATTCTTCTAATATCTGTTGTTCAAGTGATTCTGGTACAAAATCTAAATCAATAAGTTCTTCATTTCGTTTATAGTTTCGTAACATTTCTTCTGTGCAAAATTCTTCTGGCTTCATACCTAACCATTCATTGATTCTTCTTTTAATGAGTGGTCGTTGTCTGCCACCATTCATGAATGTATCATCTTTCGATAGAAAGTTTGGTACACCATCACTTCTATCACCTCTCATAATCAGTTCTTTTATAAACTGTTGAGGATTATCATTACGAATATATTTTTTCTGTATCGGACTGTATTGTGCCACATTCGGATACTTTTGTAACTGTACAAAATCTTTATCACTAGAAAGAATTAGAATCGGATTCTCTTGAGAATTGTGTTTAACTAAAATGGCAATAATATCATCTGCTTCAGTAGATTCGACTTCTAATGTTTTATAAGGAAATGTTTCAGACAATTCATCTTTGATTCTATTTAATGATTCAAAAATAGAATTCCAATCTAGATCAGATTTCTCTCTTGTTTTCTTTCTTCCTGCTTTGTAATATGGAAACCTCTGTTTTCTCCAATAGTTTTTATTATCACAACAAAGAATAAGTTCACCATACTTTTCTTTAAATTGTGTTCTATACATTCGTAAACTATTTAAAACCATGTGTCGAACAAGGTTTTCGTTTATTCCGTTATCACCGTTTCCCATGTAACCAATTTGTCTCATGAGATTCGATATCATAATTTGATTCAAATCAACAAGTATCATTTTATAATCCTTTTAATTGTATCTCCTATATTATATATATGCGAGATATTCGTCAATAACTTCAATCATGTCAGGGTTGTCAAAATTGAGTTTTATTTTGTTCATAATTCGTTTTTTTACTTGGTGTTCATTAAATAACTTCTTCATTCTACTCTTATTAAATTTATTTTTTTCTAACTGTTTGTCTAATTCATCAGAAAATATATTTGTTAATCTTTCTATTTTGGCTGCTGTTAGAGCCTGAATGTTTATCTTCGGTCTTTCTTTCTTTTCTGGTTCTGGTAAAGTTTTGGAATATTGAATTAATTCTTTAAGTTTTTTTTGAAAAAAGTTTTCACTATTTTGCCACACAAGATGTTTAATGTTTGTTTGTAAAGATATCATTCTTGCAACAGAACCAAGAACAGAAAATTTATAATCTTCACATCTTCTTACTATGTTGATTAATTCTTTAGGTTCTTTTTGTTCTTTTAAATAATTAATCACAAATTGTTTTTGTTGTTTATTATTTGTATTTACATTATACCAATTAAAGGCTCTTGAAATTTCAGAAGAAAGTATTTGCCTTTGCAACTCTTTGTTATCCATCTTTTCTACTTGACCAACATGAAACATACGTTTATAAGGATAGTCTTTCAGTTTTTTAAACTGTGCTGGTTTCAGTTTGTTGTAGATACTCAACTGAGGTTCTTCTGCAAATAGTTTTTTCTTAGCCAATGATATATCCTTTATTCAAAAATTCGATTATGAGTATTATTCACTTTAACAAAAGTAGCACATTTTGACAAGTCTTTTATTCTCTCTGCACCAACGTATGTACAGGCAGAACGAATACCACTTAAAATATCTGAAATCGTATTTTTAACTCTACCACGATATGGAACCACTACAGTCTTGCCTTCTTCTCCACGATATTCACGATTGGAATGTCCGTGTCGATCCATAGCAGTTTTAGAAGCCATACCATAAAAGGTCATCCCTACAGGTCTTTCTTCTGTTACTCTTTCTAATTCGTTTTTGTAAACATATTCACCATCACATTCATCATGACCTGCTAACATACCACCAATCATAACAAAGTCTGCACCACCTGCAAATGCCTTTACAATATCACCAGAAGAATTACAACCACCATCTGCGATAATATGACCACCAACACCATGTGCGGCATCTGCACATTCTATCACAGCACTTAACTGTGGATAACCAATACCTGTTTGTATTCTGGTTGTGCAAACACTTCCGGGACCGACACCAACTTTAATAATGTCTGCACCTGCAAGTATAAGTTCTGAAGTCATATCACCTGTAGCCACATTCCCTGCGATTATTGTTGCATCAGGTAATAAATCTCTTGTTCGTTTTATCGCATCTACAAAGTTTTTTATATATCCATTTGCAACATCTAAACCAACAAATCCTATTTCTGGAAATGAGACTGCAAGATTTTCTAATACAGATATTTCTTCTTCTGATATACCAGTCATAGCACAAATGTATCTGCATTGTGTTTGTTTTTCCCACAAGTCAAAAAATACATTATGTTGTCTTGCAATACAAGTAACCATTCTATACTCTTGTAAAACTTCGTGCATACCAAACGTACCTGTCGTGTCCATATTACTTGCCATAATAGGAACACCTGTCCATTCTTTTTGACTATGATAGAATTTATATGTTCTATCCATATCCACATCAAACTTAGAAGTGAGTGTTGACCTCTTTGGTCGAATTAGAACATCTGAATAATCCAGTTTTATATCATCTTCAATTCGCATTTTTTCTCTTTCCTATTTGAATTTCTTTTTCTTTTCTATCAGTTCTTATATTTAATATTTGATTTGATTCCATATCAAACCATCTATAGTTATGACCTTCACCATCATGATAAGAAAGATAGTTAAGACTATCCAAACGAAAAGAACGCCAACCTTCGTTTTCTAAATCCCAAACAGGTAGAACTTCTAGATTTTCTTTTCTAGTTTTTGCTTCATCATTTTCTTCTTTGATGGTGGTGTTCTCGAACATGGCAGGATTCAATGTGCATTTCATTATTCTAGTTTCACCATTTGCTTTTTTAAAAGATACATTACAATCATGTTCTAATAAAATTTGTATCAATACTTCACGGTTTCTTAAATCAACTCCCATTATAAAACTCCTTAATTATTCTCCTCTGAGAAAATAGTATTTCTTGGTCTCGACATAAAAGAATACTTCATAAACATATCAATAAATCCACCTGCAGCCAATACAGAGGGTGGTACGTTTTGAATATCTTCTAATTCAATATCATCAAAAGATTTGTCGAGTTGTTCAAAACTTTCTGGATTTACATGAATTTCTATTTGTGCATTTTTACGAAAAACTACACAACATTCATCTTTCTCTAATTCGATATCATAATTCGGGTGAAATTTAAATCCATATATTTCTAAGCCTTCTTCTTTTTCGTTTTCATCATAATCAAAATCGTCTAAGGGCATTTTACACTCCAGTTAACCATGGAACTACGAATATTAAAAAAAGAGAAACAATAACACAATAGATTGTTACTTGAATCAATTCATTTTTTTCTAGCATAACTATTTATCTCCATTACATATTGGTGTATGCAACCACAAGAATATCTCGATAATCTACGTCTGCATAGAAACAAACTTTTTTGAACCAATTATTTTTTTCATTAAAAAAACCAATGGCACTATCATAATCGAGTCTATCTTGCTTATACATTTTTATTCTTCTTCTTATTTTATTACCTTCTTTATTAGACATAGTTTTCAACAGTTGTTTTCTTTCTTGTAAAGGAAGATTTGTGAGTTTTTCATCTTCTTTATTTAACTGTATTTTCAAATCTTCCAATCCCTGTTGAATGATTGCCAACCATAAAGCAGGTTCTTTTTGTTCAATTGTATCTTCCAAGGATTTCACAATCATAGGCTAGTTTTCTCCTTAATAAGTGCGATTCTTGGATCATTAGGATCCTTCGATTTATAGTATTCTAGTAATGCTTTAATTTCTACTGCAGGCATTTCTTTAAGTAATTCTCCCAGTTCATCACAACTAAATTCATCTATTAAACCCATCTTCTCAATTCCTTTAAGCACAATCATATAGAATATCTCCTTTTAGTGTTCTAGTCTAGTTCATCTAATTCATCATCATCTAATGCCATCAATTCTTCTATTTGTTCATCAGACAAATATACAAGTTCATCAGGTGTAAGTGGTGCTTCCCATTCTTCCATTATAGAATTGATATACCATAGAGGAACTTTTTTGATATCTTTCACACCTTCTTTGTCCATAAAAAACTGTTTAGTTTCTTTTGGTATTTGTTTATAAGTTTTATATGTTTTAAACGCCATTATATAATTTCTCCTCCATCTGAAAAGGCAAAAACAAGTAGTGCTACAATAACTATTACACCTATTAATGACATTGGTAATTCCTTTCTAATTAAAGTATAAAGGGCCTGTCCATTTAATTTTATAGTTACCTTTTAAGACATTACCTCTGGCACCGTTTTTCGCAGGTGCAGTCCAAGTGTTTGCCTTTAGAATATCGCCTTCTTCAAACCCACCATACTTACCAGAAACAGTACCAGATTTTTTGACGATAAACGCTTTGGCAGAACCTCTACCAACGACTTTGATAAATTTCTTACCATCTATAAATTCAAACCCATCTATATATTCTTGTATCATTCTATCGCCTGATTCTGGTGGAAATGGCATTGATATTCGTTTATAATCTGCAATCATTCCTTCTTTTAAATTTTCAAGACCTTCTTCAAGAGTTTTGGCTTGTTTTTCTACTATAATCATTATATTTTCTCCTTATGAATAGCAAAATATCTTCTATTAATCATTTCACATTTAGACGATTTTCTTGAAAAGACACTTGGTCTTTTCGGTGGTTTAATATCTTTACCTTGTTCAACTTGACCGCCTTCGGCAATCCATTTTGCAATCGCTGCATCTCTTAACAATTTTTCTTTTTTTTGTTTTGCTTCGTATTCAAGTCTTATAAAATCTCTCATTTTTTTATCACCTTTTTTATAATTATTATCATCATTTAACATATACATATATGGTATCATATCTGACGGAAATGTCAAGCGTTAATTTGATTAAAACGCAAATAATTTGCACTATTTGCATTATTATTGAAAATAGTTTGATTATCCATGTAATTTCGTTAACCATCCATCATATTTTGATATAGAAGGGAGTTTTGCTACATTATTTTCTAAAAACTCATCAATCAATTCACTTGGATCGCCATTATTACAAACTTCATATGGTATCAATCCTTCTTGACACATATATTCGTAAATTGCAAAAGACAATTCTTCAGAGACAACATTCTCTTTTTGAAATTTTTTAACGTCAGTTGCGTTTTCTTTTAATATTTCTTTTAATTCAATAACTTTCATTATATTTTCCCTTTCTTTGGAAATAACATTTCACTTTGTTTAAGTAATTCCTCTACACTTTTCTGAGGCATACTCATTAGTTTTTCTTCTAACTTTGTTTCTAATTTCATTTCTAGTTCTTTCATTTTTCTTACTTGTAATATTGTTTTCATTATGAAGCCCTTCTTATTATAGTTGGTATACCGAATATCACGAATTGTATAATTATTAACTTAATCATCATTTCCATTACAGACTCTCCTTTATTTGAGTAGTAGAAAATTTAGGAGTTCTTGATGTTTCTATTTCAGAGATTGAAAACATCATCAAACTTATCAAAACTAGAAAACTCAAAAACAACTTTTTCATTTTTATAACCTTTTTATTAGTATCAATCAATTACACTACTATGGTATCATATTTGGAGGAAAAGTCAAGCGTTTTTAAGCATCTTTTTAGCCAAATAATGCAAATAATGCAAATTTTCCCTAAAAAAGTGCAAAAAGTTTGTAAGTGGTTGATTATGTTTAGGTTATAGTGAAATCTCTTGTTTTGCATATTTTTGAATAAAATACGCATCTACGAGGTCTGTTACTGGATTTGATATATTAGATTTGTCTGGAGTGATTATATCGTGCAGTTTTGTATCTGTTTCTTTTACATAGGCTTCATACATCTTTTCTTTATTTGCGTTTCCTTTACCTGTTGCGAACTTCTTGATTACAGTAGGAGGTACTGTATCGAATGGTATGTAGTTTTTCCATAGATAGTATTTAAGAATGGCACAGTTCTCTGCAATATGAAATACACGACCTGTAGACGAGAATGAATAGTCCTCAATCATAACAAAATGTGAGTTAGATTTACGAATACACTCTATTACCCATTGTGCAATATTGCAGTATCTTTGCATTTGTGATTCATGTGGTTTATGTTTTTCACCACAAATACTACTACTCAAATACTGTTTTGCATATTTCGCAGTATTTGTTAAGTAGTGTCCACCATATTCTGTCCATACTGCAGGAGAACTCAACGAATAGTCAACACCAACTACACTCATATTTTAACCATAGATAAGTTTAATTATACAATAAAAAATTGTAATGAATATTAATACTACACCACCACCGAATAAAAAATCTGCGATCAGTTTTTTCATTTTAATTCTTTTTTCCATTCTTTCTCTGTATGTGTTATTAAGCATTAGTTTCTGCTAGTTCCTTTACTTCTTTGAAATCCACAGGACAAGCACCGTTATCACAATCAATATGTTCTTTACTGATATCTTCTTCCATTACTTTTTCTATTTCTCTGCATACGGATTCGTATTGTGCCTTTGTAATGGCTTCTTCTGGTTGATATTCATACGCAGATGAATCAACTTGAGGCATTACAGAACAACAACGGATTTTACTTTGATGCTTGTATAACATTTCCTTGAAGTGTTTGAAGTCTACCACTTCTGGGATATATTTGAGTGTGTATGATATTTGATTGCCATGATCTTCTGATGGTTCGCCATTTTGATCTGTACCACGAATCCAATACTTCTCACCTAGACGTAACCATTCGTACTGTTCTTCTGGTGTTGCTTCAGCCGCAGTAACAAGTTTATCACCAAGACCAAGTTCTGTAATCACAGGTGCAGTAGGAAACCCTATCACAACTGTACCAGAATATTGTACGAGTTCTTTAGATGGATACCCATGTGATTTATATTCTTCTACAAGAGGATCATCTGTTCTAAATTGTACCCAACGCATATACCATGCACGGGCAGGTAGATGCCAACCTTCTGTAAGACCAAACAGTTTAGATGTTGTGCCTGCAGGTTTGATTGTTGTCATAGTGTGTGGTATATTGACTTTAAGTTTCTTTGCATACTTCTTTGCCTCATCTTGTACGGCATGATTAAAACGTGCAAGTGCAAGCCAGAACTCTTGAGATTTTTCTTCATCAATAAGGTCACGGAATCCCAACCCAAAAAATTTCCATGCAAATTCGTGTACACCTGTCATACCAACACCAATACGATTTGTTCTTGTAACTTCTTTTTGATAGATACTATTCATTTGATTGACTCGCATCAACGCTCTTGTTGTAACACGAAAAGATTCTTCTGCTTCGTCTAATGTATCTGCATGATACGGAACTACGTCTGCTATAACGCAAAAACCACCAAGAACATTTAATGCAATCTCTCCACATGGGTTCGTGATGGTATGAAACTTCTTACGTTTTGCTTTCTTTGCCAGACGAGATAGATAGATTTGTGTATCATCATTAATCTGAAATTTCTTACTTCCTATATAATCACCACGATTCAGATCGTCCCAACCATCATCATTCTGCACAAGATGATCTGCATTGATGATTCCGGGTTCGCCTGTGCCGTCTGCATAAGAACATTCTGTAGTAAGTTGAAATACTTTTCTTGCGTGTTGTGCGATTTCACTCGTATAGTTTTTCTCCCCACGCTTAACCGACAAAAGATTCCAGAACTCTTTGTCAACTACTACAGAGTTGTTGGAAGACCACAAAAAACCTTGAGGAGGAGTCGTTGCATTTTTACGATATTCAACTATTTCTTGTAATGATTTTCCTTCATACTCGATAGGCCTTTTCACTTTAATGAAATCGAATATGTTATTGTCTTTCCAAAACTTAGTAGACATTCTCGCAGAACGTCTTGCACCACCAACGAGAACACATTCTGCAAAATAGTGGTCAATATAAATTGCTTGTTTCCAAGGATCGAGTCCTGCACCTTTGATTGTATCTGCTTTATGAAAGGCGTTCATCAATGCCACAGGACCAGACGCAGGTCGATTCTGCATACCACCAATAGGAGAACCTGATGGTCTTACATCAGAGAAATCCAATAGTAACATTTTGTCTTTGTGTATTTTTTCAAAGGCTGCGTTTTCCCATAGTTCGAGTGCCTTTGCCCAACCTTCACGACTATCAGGAACACGAAACCACATTATGTTTTTTGCATTACCATATTTGTGTTTTGCATCACGAACAGATTCGTGGGCTGACCAATCAAAGTCTGGGTGTGAATCCTCTAACACACATTTGACTGTCGGTGCATTATCCCAATCTACTATCATCATATCATTATCATATGTACGCCCAACGCCAGAACCGTTTAGTAGAAGGTAAAAAAGAATGAAACTTGATGGGGCAGTTGCACAGTTCGTAAAAACTTCCATGTTTCTTTCGGATTGGTTTGTATCACCGTGTTGAAGATGGCGACCACTCATAAGTGTTGTCGCTTTTGCAAGGTGTTTCTTTAATAATCTATATTCTTCTTGTTGTTCGTCTTTTGTCTTAGATAGAAGTGAGTTGCCATGTGCTACTCTTGTTGTAACATCTCCCCATTCTTCCCAAGAACCATTATGTAATCGCCGTAGCACAGTTCTCTCTGCTACAGCCTGCCCCATTCCGGGATGGAAATCTCTTGTTGAACCGTTATAAATCGACATATTTTGAAACCCCGTATATTTAAGATGATTTAAATTCTGTACTGTCTTTATTAACTAATACTCTGTCTATAAAATCTATTACTTCTCTTTCATTTCTTGTAAATTTACTCCAATATTCTTCTGATTCTTCTTTGGTCATACAAGAATGTATTTTGTCTTTTTTTACTGCATTTTCTATATCATTTTGAACTTCTTTCTGCATAGCGAAATGACCATTAGCCTGATTAAACTTTCTTGCACCTGATGAAAATTCTCCATGATATTGTTTTTTATTTTTCATTGAACTCACCCCAAAATTCTTCCCACTCTCGTTTACTCATATTATAATGTTTTCTATCTTGTATTTCTTTACCATTTAGTGCATCTTTCACAATTTCTTTTTCCATTTTACTTAATTTCACTCCGTATCTAGCGTAATCTTCATACGCCTCAAAGATTAAAGGAAACTTCGGTTTTACAAGATCATACATAGCGATTGCATAATCTTGTATTTCTTTTTGTGCGTGACTGTCTGCTCTCAATGAAGCGAAATGTAAAAAGTTATGTATGTCAATTTTCCAATATAGTTCAGTATAATTTGAAACAGGCAGTAATGTTCGAGAAATCTCTCGACTTAAATTCTGCTTTAATAATTTCTTATACTCCTTATATGAGTTAAAACTCTGCCGTCTAAATGCACGTTGCAATTCAATTTTCTCATATTTTGTCCATGCATTTTCTTCTCTACCTTGTTTGTTTGTTTGAGACTGTGGTTGTATATATTCTAATTCTGGAATATAAAATTCATCTGTCATTACTGAATATCTTCCAGAGTATTCATTTAAACTTGCTGTTCTATGTCTTACAAGTTGTCGCATTACAAAGATAGGAACTTTCAAATGAAACTTCACTTCGCACATTTCAAAAGGTGATGTGTGTCTATGTCTCATAAGATATCGAACTAGATTTCTTGTCTCTGATATCTTTCTTGTTCCTGCACCGTAAGAAACTCTTGCGGCTTCTTCTACTGCTTCATCTGAACCCATATAATCAATGAATCCAACGAAACCATGATCATGAACAATTGTATATTTTTCATCATGTGAAACATCATCTTGTGTTGCCATTATTATCCTATGCTCTAGTTATTTTTAATAACTTCTCAATCTGTGCTTTTATGATTGGACCACGATTTGGCCAATGTATATATTCCTCTGTATTTTTCATGAGATTATATAAGAAGGGTAAAATTAGTTTTTCAACATCTTTGAATTTTGCTTTTACCGATTCATCATTTATCTCTTTTGTGATTGTTTCTTTATCATCTACGATTTGCATTATTTCATTCATCATACTTTTGATATCAGAAACATCTGTTTTAACTTTTGCTAATTCTAAACTTTGATTATCTATCGTCTTAGGATCGATAGTAGGTTTTTCTTCTGTTGTGGGTGGGGTACTTACTGGTGTAAAACCCCAATCATTATCAAGATCGAAACCACGCATATAATCTGGTATATCTGCCATTACCTTAACACCTTTTCCAGTCTAATATTTTGAGTTTTGCGGAGAGGCCTCCGTAAGTATTACTATTTATGAGATTCATGATTTGACTTTTATCATACCCATTTATGACTAATTCATTGATGTCTTTGACTACCATATTTTCAGGCCATACAAAAAGTTGAAAATTCTTATTAATCATTTTTTCCATTTGTTTTAATATTTCTTTATTTCTTCTTTCATTATCATAGATAAAGGTACATTTGTCTGTATCAGAAAAATCTACTTTTGATAATGTAGAACCTGCATACGCAACACTATTATCTATGAACATACTATCAATGGGACCTTCTGTAACATAAATGTGTTTGTTCGGATCGAGTTTATCTAGACCATAAATCTTTTGTTTGTTTTCATTTAGTATGATTGTGATGTATCGCATTTGTTCTTTTGGATTTAATGCACGACCTTGATATGCAAACAGTTCTTTGTTCTCATCAAAAAATGGAATGATGAGCCGTTTATCATTTTTTAGATTTTCACTTTTGTCTGGTCGTGTATCTTCTACGAACTGTCGAAAATCATCTGCATAATAAAGTTCACCATGATATTCTTTTGGTATCTTTCTCATCAATACAAACTGTTTTGCAATATGATCATCAGAAAGATCAGAAATCTTTTTTAGAAGTTCAAGTTCTTTTCTTTTTTTGAATACAGGTTTGTCAAATTGAAAGTCTGGTTTCTCTACAACAATATGTTTATTGTTTTTCGCATAGGCACTATCACGATATTTTTCCATAGAGTATTGAGAGTAGATTTCACTATCAAGTTTTTTGATAAGATTAGCCATAGTCGTACCAGAACCACAATTATGACATTTGAAAAATAAATCATTCTTCTTACGATAAACATAACCTCTTGCTTTCGATTGATTCTTTTGACTATCGCCACAAAGAGGACACCGAAAGTTATAGAGATCATCATTTTTTCGTTTGAATTTTTTGAGTCGGTGCGATACTAGATTTAAATATTTGCGATCAACGTATATACTCATAGACGATACCTATATAAAAGTTTATAAGTATATGGTACATTAAATAGAGTGAATTGTCAAGACCACTATTGAAACATTTGAATAATCTTTGGAAAGATTTTTGGTATTAATCCAAGAATTAATCCAAGAACAATAGCACCACCTACCATCATATACTTCCATCTTTCTAATGATGTGATACGATCTGATAGATAGTTTCTGTTGATTCCTTGATTAATTTGAAGTTTTTTGAGTTCTTCAACAACTGAATCGTGTGATGCAGTTATCTTTTTAGTTACTTGGTCGTGTTGTTTGTCTATCCTACTATGCAAAATTCTCATTTCTTCTACGGCTTCTAATCTTCTTTGTTCTATTAGATTCCCTAGTTTTTCGTTTGTTTTTTCTTGTTTATTCAACTTCTCGGTGTGAACACCTAGTAACATCTTGTGATTTTCATCAATCGCCATTATTTTTTCTCATAATATTTTTTATAGGACTTTATAATGTCTTGTTGAAGTGCAATATAGTTCTGCATCTTCTCGACATTCTTTGCAAGGATTTCATATCCCTCATCAGTCAGCCCAATTAAAACTGGATCGACTCCTAATTCTTCTAAGTCGGCAAAAATCTTTTCTGCGTTTTTGCGTTTTATAATAATAAATTTTACTTTGGAAAGATCCAAAACTGGAGGCTGTTCTATTCCAAGTTGAACCCGCTCGGTAGGTTTCGTTAAAACTTCTAATTTAGAAACCGAAGCACAACCACTACTGAGGAGTATCAGTAGAAGGATAATCGAAAAGTTCTGGACACAACGTATTGCGTTTCTTTTTCGGAACATCTCTTTCCTCTTTCTTTACTTTATCGCCTGTCAATAGTTGCACACAACGATTGCGAAAGTCACTCGCTCGGTTAATAACAAATTTGGCTTTGTCGGTTCTTTTTAACATAAACTTTCCTAAGTCTCTACCATTCTTGTGAAACTTTTTGTCAAGTCTACCTAGTTTCTTTTCGTAAAATCGTTCTTTGCGTAAAAGAGTTCGATTTACTTTATTTACTTCACCTATATCTTTCTTTAATTGTTCCATGGCTACTTTTTGTGTTTTGACTGCAAAACTTAGTTTCTCATTATTTGCTCTTAAAATCGCAAGGTCTTTCTGCAACTTTTGATAATAGGCATATCCGCCAGCAGCACCGACCATGAGCAGTAATCCAATTATTAGTTTTACTTTCAACATATTATTTTTTCTTTTTCTTTTTCTTTTTTAGATAGTGATGATTTGCTGAAATGCTATCAGTTCGTTTCACTTCTGTTGGAGGGAACATTTCTGCAAATGCTTCTTCATAGTCTTGTGAGGTCATGTGAAAACCTTTTTCCCAATCTTTTTTCTCTCTCATATGTGTTCCTTTCAAATATATCATAGCGCCATCTTCATTACGAATAATGATTGATTTTTTGGGATACTTATATGCATAGTCACGAATTTGTTGACCAACAGTACTTTTTAGGTCAATGTATTTCTCCCAACGTGCAAACTTCTTTTTACCTTCTCTACAGTTTGCGAATGTATCATTATCTACATGAAATACAGCATTACCTGCAAATGTATCATGACTTTCATTTATATCTTTTTTCTTTTTAAAGAATGTTTTTGTATCAAACTTTCTACGAAGAATACTTCTTACTTTATTTACAGGAACCGTAGAACTATCAGAACCAGTACCTGCAACATTAGTGCCTGTTGCGTTTGCTGGTATTTCTTCACCTAACGATTTCTCTTGCCACTCATAAGATTTTTCATCTGTTTTGATTGGACCACCTTTTGCCCAAGTATGACAAGAACGTGCAGAATGACATTTGAAATGATGCATATAACAGTAACCAAGTTCTCCATCACCATCTGAAGTAGAACCGGGTAGACATTCTTTCATTCTTGGAGATATATCAAATGCTACACAGTTTGCACATTTTGATTTCTTTGCAGCCTCTACTGAAGTTTTCCAATGTTTTGCAACTTTCTCCCAGTAATCTCCGGGTTCATCTACGTTCAATGGACCGTAGTTATGATTCTTTGTTGTTGCATCACGATTCTTTGTGTTTAGTTTTATGTCTTGTGTTGCAGGAGGACAATCCATTTTCTGTTCTCTCATTTCTCTGAAGTGAAATTGAAATTGTTTAAATTTTCCAAACTTCTTTTGTACTTTTGTTTTACCAACGTGTTTTGCTAACATAGTTAGTGCATGATTTCGTACATCACCATCTCGGTCAACATCAAGAAGATGTTTTTTACCTTCAGATGGGTGCATATTTTCTAGTCCTTTATCTCTTAATTGATCTGCAAAAAATTCTAGTGCATCATGCTGGCGTCTAAAAAGTTTACCTAATGCGTGATTTTTATCTTTCTTTATATAATCATGTATTGCTTTTGCCGCATTTTTAGATTTCATATCTTCTTCTAAAGAAACAGACTCTACTTGAGTATCAAGATAGTCCGACATATCATCTAATCTACTAACAGCAGTTGCAACTTTATTAGTCCACCATGTTGGTAAATCATCTTCATCAGATATCTTTCCTAGTTCTTGATTCATCTTTTGAAGTGCAGACATAGCAATTTGAACTTTATTTTTCATAGAAGCAACATCTGTGTGTCCACTTTCTTTCATAACACTTTCTCCTCGAACTTTTTTTGCAAGGTCTGCATCTGCTTTGCCCCAAGTTCCTTTACCTTTTGTGATAAAAGAGTTGACTCTTGCCATTCCCCATTGTTCTGGAGTAGTTCCGGGTCTATGACCTGTTCGCCATGCAGCCATTCCTCTATCATATACTTTTTTTAGAATAGAGTATGAGATACCAGATTTCTCTGATTTATTTTGAAGTCCTTTTTTATTTTCTTTTATTGTTTTTACTTCACCATACATTTTTTTAAATTTAATCGTATGTTTTGATGGTTTTGTTTTTGCAGTCTTATCTCCGGGTGCGTCTTTGTATGCTTTTGGATTATCGTCTGACATTTTTGCACCCTTTTCAAAGTGTCTTGCACGAGCAGTCTTTGTGGATTTTTTCATCTTTCCTGCATAATACTTTGCAGGTTGAGTACCTTTTCTATCTTTTATATCTGCGTCTTGTTTAACCATTGTATTATCCTATTGGAAATAAATCTTCTTGACTAACTACGATTTCTTTGCCACTTCTTTCATGTTTAACTGAATATACTTCTGAACCTAGAACTGTATCTATAGGATCAGTATCTTTTGTTACATTGATGATATCACCGACTTTTGCATCAGGTCCTTGTCTATTATCTAGAACGCCTGAGTCTGGCATATCAACACGAAGTTTGTATTTGCCTCTTTTTAATTTTTCTTCTGAGATAAAACTAGAGAATTGTTCATTGACATCATCATAATCTGGAAGACCATCATTTTCTTTTAGATAGTTATAGAAAGTTGTCTCTAACTGTTCTGGGTGTTCCATTCCTTTTTTTCTTGCTTCTTCTTTTAGAAACCAGAGTGCGGCTGCATATGATGCAAGTCTTGTTTTACCAAGAGGAAGTTTTTCCATAATCTTCTTGAGTTTCCATATCAGTCTATGAAATATTGTATAGGCTTTCTTTTCTTCATCTGTCTTTAGACTTCTTCTCTTTTTAAGAACTTTACCTCTCTCGTCAATGATACCTAATTTAAATGCATCAGTTTGATTGAAAGGTTGTGTAAGTATTCTTAAAAACTTGTATGTCATATAAAGATCGACTGCACCAGAAACTAAACTCATTTATATTTTCCTTAAAGTATTTACTATTCTTTCATCTAAAGGTATATCACTTGATATGACCTCTGGATCCTTTAATCGTTCTGGCATATAACTTAAAAGAACAAGAAATGTCTTTAAAATGGGCCAGAGTTCATTTTCTATTTTAAAGAACAACAATCTTGTTGCAGGTTCAACACCAAAAACATTACTAAGACTTACTATATGATTGATAATCAATCTTTCTCTAAGTTCATCTTTTTTTACATATCTACGAAATAATCTCTTTACATATTTTATACGATTAATATCTTCATAAAAATCTTCGACAGAATTACATTCTTGATTATCATAATGTTGCATGGCGTAAATTTGATAATTTTCTTCTGTCAATTTTTTAAAATACATAAAATAAAAACTCTCAGATTATGATGATATTATGCTATTTTTGCTGTAACCGTATATTTATTATTCTCGTTTCTGATAAAATTGAATTTAATTTGCAACGCTCTGCCCTTATGTGCAATACCGTCATCACTTGTAATCTCTGCACTATCGTCTTTTAATTTTCCATAACGGCCACCGAATTGATATAGATCAACGGCTTGTTCTGGAATATCTCCATTGTCATCATATGAAATGTCTAACATTGGAAATCCAACGTGTATATGTGAAAGATTATTGCGAACTTCACGAACTGCCATCATTGGATTATCAAATTCTTGGTCTGCAACAGCACCAATAACACTATTGACTTGTGTCAATACTTCATCATTGGAAATATCGCTACCTGATAATCTTGTATTCCCCATCTTTGGAGAGTGAGGTGCAAGTGTTGATTCAGCGAATGATTTCATTTCTTCCTCGTTTTATATTATGGGGACACCGAAGTGCCCCCAAGTTTTAAAATAAATTACGCAAGTAGTGTGTCGATAGTTCCAGCGGAACCTGATCCACCACCTATTGCAACCCAACCACGTGTCGCTGTCCAAATCAGAACAATCGCATCTCCAACATCTGTAAATGTTATTGTGGAGAATCCAGATTTTGTGGAAGGAGTACAAACAGTACTTCCACCATCAACATCATGAACTATGATTTTGATTTGTCCAACACTGGTTCCGTTTGCAAGGGTACTTGCAGTTGTATCAGTTGTTGTCAAAAGTGTAAGAGCAGTTGTTACACTAACTGCGGCTGTAGAACTAACAGTTTGTGCATCAACGGAGTTTGCAAATGCTAAGAATGTAGGCATATTGTTGAATAGATTTGCGAAACTAAGTTTTTTGTTGATTGGAGTACCTGAAGGGTCATCTACAACCATTAATAGGTCAGCAGATGCTACACTTGTACTCAAATCGGTTAAAGCAGTTACTTTCTTATCGGCCATTTTTATTTCTCCTTATGGTCTAATACCCTCAAAATGAGGGAATACTATTGTCGGGACTCGACCCACTTTGTTACACATTACCATATCTTACTTATTTATAATTACGATACTGCAGTTGTTACACCAACTAGTACCTGTGCTGTTCCTGAACTTGTTCCAGTTTTAGTTTCTTCAGTCATAACACTTGAACCAGTTTTTGTTATAGCGTTACCAAAAATTTCAGCATTACCTGCTGGACCACCAATTGCACTACCACCAGCAAGGTCGCCCTCTGTAACGGCTGTACCATTACCATCAACCATCGCTGAAGAACCATTAGTTGCTAAAGTATATGTACCATGTCCCAATAATCCACCAGCAACTGCGGTGTTTGGAATAGTTCCTCTAAATGTTAGTTTGTTAGTTCCTGATCCTGAATAGTATTGCATTTTCAGACCACCATCAGATGCCATATCCGTTGGTCCATAATTGTCTATGTCGAAATATAGTTTGTTAGATATAACTTGATCCGCTGACCAAGCAGCAGATGTTACTGTGATTGCTTCATCAAATGTTAGTACTATATCAAATGTTTCTGCCCGTGCATATTCGCCAGCAGTAAAGTCTGCTGATAAACAGTTTGCCGCACCCAATGTGGCTGATAAACCACCCACACACGCTATAACTTCAACTTGTGCGCTTGTATTATCGTTACCACTTGCCGCAGTACCTGCTCGCAGGGCCCAACCAGCTGTTGTTGCATGGCAATCTTCTTTTGCACCACTTGCACCTTGAGAACCATCATCTCCCAACCATTTTGGGCGACTCTCGGCGCTTGTTGATTTTCCCCATAAGCCCATTTCTGTTTCTCCCTTTCCTTGTTTTAAATATATTTGAAGTCAAGTGTTTTATTACTTCTTCTTATTATTTAGTTATTTTTAAATCTTTGTTGCCTTAAAAACTAAAGATACTCTTAGTTTTTTACTATTACTATTTAGTCCTCTTGCAACGTGAGGTATTCTCGCATCAAACATTAATACTCTACCTGCTCTAGGCCATACTGTACGCAATATTTCTGGGTGTAACTGCATAGCGTAAGGTGTATCAAACGATATCATTCTCTGTTCTTCATTTAGATTTGGTGTCCAGAGTATGAGTTCTCCTGCATCTTCTGGTTTCATATCTGGGTTTGCATAGTATATAAATGTGTATTGATCAGGTGTCCACCCATCTACATGAATACCACCCGGTTGACCAGCAGTATGACCATTCAAATACACTCTCAATAGTTTCATACCTTTATTATGGTCATTCAATTTACTCCATACGGATTGCACCCATGTTGGTAACATTACTGTACAATCTGTTCTTTCTGTATCACTACCACCAAGATGAACGTGCCAGAATGGTGGTGATGATTCATCTTCTTTATGACCATCACTTGAATACCAACCATGAATCCAGTCTGCTTTTCTGCAACTCTGCCAGTTCTCTTTTATTTCTTCTGTTGTAAACAAATCATCATGTACTACATAATCCTGAGACCAGTCCATTATATACTCCTTATTGTATTAAATCATGAAAATTCACATCTCTACCTTCGTATAGAAATGTGATATCAGGAAATTCATTTTGTATTAGTTCGTGTTGTTCGTTCCATTGTTCAACTGCAGGCGGCTTCAATTGATAGAACTCTGGATATATATGATTCATAGATTGTTTTGCGTATGAATCAAATCCTATACACACAACTTCTTTCGGTTTATGTCTTTCACACGCAATTTTAATAGAGAGTGTGCCACTATTCCAATCATAATATTTCTTATCAAAATGTATAAAGTCTATATCATAGTTTTCACTCAACCATATTACATATGCACGTTTTAGACCAGCGTTGCCTAGAAGAAAGAAACTTGAACCCTCTTTCTTTGTTTCAATAATCTTATACTTCTCATAATCTTGCAAATACGGAATAAATGTATAATACGCATCTTCTGTATGAATATTGTTTTCTTCGTCTGCATTTAAAAAGATACATTTGTGTTTTTCTGGATAACCACTATTGACTATCTCATAAATCATTCCATCATCATTAGATACGAGAATGTCAGGATTGAAGTCACGATACAAAGCATTACAACCATACAATACACCATTTTTTCTTAAAAGTGATAAATTAAAATCTCTACGACTCTCGCCATTTCCTATTACAAAGACTCGATCTTTTATCATCATGATATACTTAAATCGGATATCATTTTTGATTGTTTGTATTCTCTATCTTTTATGTTTGTCCATACTAAACTTTCTGGAACATGATAGAGTTGATCGCAATCTTTACAATATGAAATATCATCAAATCGTTCTTCTTCATGTGCAAGCCGAAGTTCTTTATATAAATCTCCGTTCACTACTTCTTCAATAGTTTGTGTATCAAGATGTCCAAGTGTTGCTTCTCTATCTTTACCTAGAACCATACAACAGGCAACGACTGCACCTTGATGACCATCAATACCACCAGCACGAACTTGCAGAATGGGTGCGAATGGTCTGCCACAGCCTCTGCGTTCCCCTTTTCTTTTTGTGTATGGCGAATCGTATTCACCAGACCAGTTATGCATTAACCATATCTCTGATTGTGTTCCTGTGTAATCAACCCAGTTTTCTCTATACTTCTGTATTTCCCATTCTTTAAGATCAGGTTGAATAATCAAATGATTTGCATGAACTTCTGTATTTGTATGTTTACAAGCCTTTACGAGTTTCTTTACATTCTCACGAACTTGATTGAAACCATCACAATCCATCCATTCACGATAAGTCTCTTTACTATATCCTATCACAGATACACGAAATATGTCAAGACCACTATTGGCTATTTCTGATATAAGTTGATTGTTGAGAGTATATCCATTACTGAAACTAACACACTTTACATTTTTCTTTTTAATGTAATGAATACATTCAATAAAGTTCTTGTGAAGTGTTGGTTCACCACCACCATGTAGACTAATAGATTCTACGCCATGTTCAATAGCATCATCTACAATCTTATGAAAGTTTTGCATATTGAGTGATTTTTTGAAATCGGATTCTCGACCATCCTCAAAACCTTGAGGGCACATTTGGCAGGTATAGTTGCAGCCACCAAACAGTTCCATGTCCAATTGACGAATCAATGTTGACATAACAAACTCCTACTTAATAATATATTAACCTAATTTGTTTCTTTCTTTTTATCATCAACTTTAAGAGAATCATCAATTAATTTTTGTTTTTCATCTAGACTAGCCCAACTAAGAAGTTTTTTTGCTTTTGAGGCTAAACTTTTCAATTTTTTCATTTTTTATTTTCTCCTAATATATTAAACCTAAGTTATACACCCTTTTGATAGGCACCATCTCGGTCAACATCTTGACCTAACATTCTTTGCAAATCTTTAAGATTTTTTGCATTTAAACCAAAAGTTTTGTTGCCAAACTTAATTAAATCAGCATCTGAACCAGAGAAAGTTGCAGCCATATCTCCACCCATCGTGGCTTTGCCTTTAAGTTCTTTTACTTTTATTTTTCCTTTTTTTGCTCTGTCCATCAATTTTTTCTTATCTGACGGCCTATCGAATGCCAAATCAGTTACGGTAAATGATGCTTCGCCAAGTAATACTTGTCTTGCTGCTTCTGCTAGTTTTCTCATGTTTTCCATTTTGTTATCTCTCTCTAACCAATAATGGTCGTTTAGATTTTTCTTCACCCTTCATAGAGGGTTTCGTATTGACTTTTTCTGGTTTCATTTTTTTCTTTTTCTTACCATTCTCGTCATTAGGAGTACTCATTGGTTCGAGTGCCTTCTTAGGAGCATGAACTTGATCTTCTTTTTCGTTATCTTTTGCTTCTGCTTTTGGATCGTCTTTTTCGTGATCGCCAATCCAGTTTTTGTCGAGATAGTCGTAAAATTCTTTTTTCTTTTCTGGACTTAATTCTGCTGGTGAATCCACACCAAACTTTTTCAGAGCCTTGTTTACGAAATCACGATAAGATTCTTTATCGCCTGTTGAATGTTTTTCTGCACCTTCTACAAGTTCTTCTTCTTCTTTTTCTGCTTCAGGAAAATACATTCCTGCAGGATTAATATTCTTTCCTGTTTCTACAGGTTCATCTTCTAATATTTTTCTTGATGCATCAAGAAGGTCTTTAGGTAAACCTCTGATAGCACCCATATCATGATCTACCATTTTTTGTTCTCCTATTGTATTTTTTCTTCGATTTTGTCGAATTAGTCTCTTTTATATATTTATTTACTTCATACTTTTCGTATATACTATTTATCTTCTTTATATTGCCTTCATTGAGTGCAGTAAATAGACGAAATGCAGTATTCATATCAAGATTATCAATGAACATTTTTGCCTTTGATACAGATAATGGTGTAACAGATGCTAATGCTCTATTCACATCATTAGAATACTTCACAAGAATACTTTGAGCCTTGCCTTTTTGTTCTGTTCGATTTGCTCTTGCATTTCTATTTTTTGCAATCTGATCTCGAACTTTTGCACGATCTTTCTCTGTTCTTTGACGATCTTTGAGTTCTTCTTTTTCATCATCATGATCTTGTTTTTGACTATCTTTTTGTCGTTTATGAACAGCGGTTACTCTATCTAGATTTACACCTTCTTGTAATCCAGTTTTTACAAAGTTTTCTTTATCTTCTTTTATAATTTGATTTACTTGATATAGTCCACCATTTGCGACAATTTCACATACGAGTTTTTCAGTTGTTTGTGATATTATAATTCCGTATGAACCATCTTTTTGGTTTTCGACTATATCACCTACTATGTAAGTTTCTTCTGTCATTTCTCTTATCTCGCCTTCCTTTAATCCCATCGCCATTCGTATTTGATTAAATAGTATTTTTGTTTCTCTATCTTTTAAAGTTGGAGGTATACCCTTTTTAAAAGAATCAAAATCGTTTTTACTTGCGGCTTCTCTCATCTTAGACGCAGACATTCCTTTTGCACCTTGTGCATCAGGGTCTCTTGAACCAGCACTTACGACTTTAAACTTTTTAAATTTAAAGAGTTTACCTTTACCAGTACCAATATATTTTGTAATAGATTTTTTAAACTCTGCAACACGATCACTACCTACAACTAGAGTAACATCTTTATAACCATCATCACTTATCTTTTGTGTTGCATCAAATATTGTTTTTACGTTTCGATTGAACTCTATGTTTACTTCTGGGAACATTTTTGTCAACCAACGCACTTTTGTTGCATAGTCTAATGGATTCTTTTTTGCATCTTGTGATTGACTGATGTATATTCTATGATCTTCTGATTTGGCTAATGTTTTAATTTTTTTCATCAAAACACCATGACCAATAGTTGGCGGGTTCATTCTACCGAATGTATATATCATCTTACTCATTTTTCTCGGCGCCTCTTTCAACTGTCTATATTTTTTCATGTTTTATCCTTTTCACTAATCTAGGTCTGAAACTTTTTTGCCCTTCTCCCACATTCTACAACTCCAATATCTTGCCTTCCATTTTGGACCCGGATTATCACAATTATGTCTTGCACGAAATGATTTTCTATTTTGTGGATCATCACGTTTAATTTCCATATTTGGATCGCCAAATGTTACTTTGACGATATTTCCTTTTTCGTTTGTTGCATAGACTCCAAACTTTTTCTTTGAGCCTGAAGGTAAACGAAAAGGATCATTTAATTTTACTTTTCTTCCTTGATATTCTGCTTCTGTGATTTCTAGTTCTTGACTACAATCACAATATTCTCTAAACCGTTTCATTACTTTTTCCCTGTTATTATTAGATTTTTAAATATTGGTGTTGCAGTTGCCTGAAATTGTGGTTCTGCTGTTTTTGAACCTTTATATCTTATTTCTAAATTTAAAAGTGGAGTTTTGCCGTTATAAATTGTATAAAATAATTTGGCAGGTGCTTTTTCACCTTTATCATACTCCCAAGGTTGTCTCTTGATATTTCCTTTATCATCTCTTGTTTTACCTAATTTAATATTATCTTGTTTAAATATTTTTGATAGAGCTTCAACTGTTGATGGTAAATCTTTCACCTCTGCTGGTTCTACACCAATTGTCTTTTTTTTCTTATCACCTATACCAGTTAAAAGATAAAAATTAAATATGCCAGATTCATCTAAAATGGGTAGTAAATCAAATTTAAAAGTAAGTTTCATAAATGCAACCATCATTTCTTTTGAATCCTTTTCTAAAATTTGATTTACGGTCATCCAAAATAAATTTTTTCTACCAGATGCTCCTCGACCAGCAAGCATATCATTTGCAAAATCATTTGGTATTTTTCTAATCTCCTTTTTAAAATCTTTAACACTCAATTTTTTTATTGCAGTATAATTTGTTGTCTTTTTGTATGCAGCCACCATTCTAACAAAGAAAATATTTTTTGCTCTTTCAAGTTTTGCGTAATCTTTTTCATCAATAAAATCTTTCAAAAGTGATTTATTACCAGTTATCGGTTTATTAATAAGTGTTGGGTCAGCAGCCTTAGCAGTTTTTTTCTTTTTTAGTGAGAATCCATAATATTTTTTTCCATCAGTAACAACAATATCAGATGAATTATAATCTTTTATGTTTCCTATAGGGGGATTAAATACTTTAATTTCATCGTCCCATGATTGACCTGTCCAAAAAACTTTTGTTGGTTTTTTAACTATTTTAAAGATTGCATTTGCACAGGATACAGCAGTCGCAAGGTCATACCAGTTATCTGTAAACTGATTTAATAAAGTTTCTTTACCAGACGCACCAACAATATCACTAAACTTACCCTTCGCTTTTTCAATAATCTCTTTAGCATCTTCTACGTCAATTTCACTGGCATCATATTTTTTCCCAAGTAAAACAATGGCAGCAGTCATAAGTTCTTGTACGTTTGGCGATATTTTTACGCCACCACCTTGACCACCATATTCTGGTGTTTTAGCAACATCTTTCCAAGATGTTTTAGGTTCTGTAATGGAAATTTTTTCGACATTTTCAAAATCTTTAATAAGTTTATTCATATCTTTTATACCATAAACTTCATTTGAAACGTCTCCATAACTCATAGTAATTTTTGTAATTTTTATGGTTGAACCATCATCTAATATATGTTCTTCACCATTTTTTATTTTATTTGCAAAAATTTCTATTCTTGGCTTGCCAGAGTTTGGACCTTGCCCAACTGGATCTTGTAGTGCTGCTTTATTAAGACTAGTCTCAATGAGTGGTAAAAAGTTTTTAAATCGTTTCATTTTAAAACCCTAGTTTTTTAAGTTGACGTATAGTGTCTGTTGCATTTTTATAAAAGATACCAATACCACCTGCGGCATTAAACTCTCTTATATTTCGTATGTAATCATCAATCAATATATTTGGACCTTGTTTTGATTGTGCAAAATTCTTTTTCTCTGGTCTTAAAACAAGATGTATTCTATTAAGATTATTTAGACCGATATTTTTCTGTAACCAACGCATCTTTCCTTTTTTCGATCTTAAATCTCTTTTTGTATATGCAGAAAGAATACTTGGATTATATTGTTTTACAAACTTAAATAGTTTTTTTGCATCATCAGGCATTTCAAGATTTTCCCAGAAGTTCTTATCTTGTTTTACTATGGCCCATTGATCGTCTGATGGCATTTTTAACCAATCATCAAATGTTTGACCATCTCGTTGTTTCATTATTTGACTTACTCTTTTTTTTAAATCAACGAGAACACCATCCATGTCCAGATAGATTTGAGGAAGTGTTTGTTCACTAAGATACTCTAATAATGTTTTCATTTTGTTTTAAGACTTCCCTTTTTGCACAAGTTTTTGTCTATCTGCAATCCATTGTTTTGCAAGTTTACTTTTTAGAGGTCTTTTTAAATAAGCCTTCACATATCTTGTCAATCTTCTGAATACATTTATCATTTTTGGGTCTTTTTCATCTTTATCATTATCTACGATTTGAAAAGAACCTTTGAATAGATTTGTAAGTCTACCTATATTTTTTTGAACATCTTTCCAGGCAGTTTCAACTATTTTTGGGTCAAGTACTCTATCTCGTCTTTGATTATTTGCTTGTGCAACTTCAAGACTTGTATTTACAAATATCATGAATGTATCGTAACCAGCATCTTCCAGTTCTTTCTTTTCTCTAACAATTCTTTTATATTCTTCTGCGGTACTGTCGATAATCAATCCAAGTTTTCCATTTAGATATAGTTTTTTCATTTTTGCAGTTATGTCTCTACCTCTTGCTCGTTTCTGTGCAAATTTTTCAAGTTCTTCTGGAGTCATACCAATCATTTTTTTACTCATACCTGCTTTTGATAATAGAAATTGTAGAGCCGTATCTGAGTTGATTACTTTTAATCCTTGTGTAACATCTGTCGCTTTTGTAGAAACAAAAGATTTACCAGCACCAGGACCACCTGCCATGAAGATGGCTTTAAATAAATTTGGATCATTAATACCTTCTTGTAAATTTTCTTCTTCTTGTAGAAAAAATGAAAATCGTTTCATTACTTTTTACCTCCTTTCACCCAATCCTTGGCTGCATTAAAGTTTGATCTTGAAAATTCGAGTCTATCTACTAATTTGATTGCTTTACCTCTTTTATCTACTGCGACATATCCTTCAGGTGCAGTTACTTCATATCCGTCACCAGTCTTGATGAATGTTCCTATATCTTTAACTGATTCTAATTTTCGTATTAAAAATACTTTTGCCTCTGCAATTGCTTTATAGAGTTTAAAGATATCTATAAGTTTTTCTCTATTTTTTGTGAAGTATTTTATTGTAGAGTCTAATATTTTTTGTTTGTTGTCTTTTGTTTCTTGTCGTTTTAATTTTTCGATATCATCTTCTTTGCGTGTTTTATAATAACTTATAAATCCATCAACGTGTGCATTTGGATTAGAAACGGCTTGACCTTCACGAATTTTTGCATTGTTATATGTTTTAATCATCTTTGAATAATCAGATGTGCCGATAAATTCATTTAAAAATGAACTATCTACTTTTTGTTTCTTTAAATCTTTCATAAGTATTGAAAATGATCTGTTTTGTTTTATAGTGAATAACGCACTACCTGATGTATCTTTAAAACTTGCATCATCAAACCAAACATCTTTTGATGGTCGTAAAGATTTTACATTTACTTTAAATGATGCTTTTAAATCTTTCATAGTCTTACCAGAATAAGATGTGTGAAAGATAATACCTATTTTAGATGCACTTATTTGTTTTCCTAAATCAGAATCAGTCGGTACAGTATAAGTGATTGTGTTTGGTGTAAACGCAAGAACACTTTCATTATCAAATGTGGCTTTCTTTATATCTCCAGTTGTATAGAGAAGATCACCTTGAAGAACACCTTTGATACCAATCTTAGAAAGATACTTCAATGATTCAATGAGTTTGTTTGCAAGTTCGGGTTTTGTGTGATTTTTACGAATATCTGCTGGAGTATAGTTGAGTTTTGGAGTTTTGTTAAATATACTTTTTGTGCCAACAAAGAACTTACCATTTTCTGGATTCGTTCCTGCAAACACAGCAGGCGCACCATCCCATTTTACAGTTACATTTACTTTCGATTTTGCATTACCAGACAACATATCTTGTAATGATTCTAAAAAGTTTGTAACTTCTGAGATGCCATCAGCACCAAAATTGAAGATTTCATCTTCTGCGTGTTCAAGATGCAGATTCTTTGATTCAGTTAAAAATGTTAAAAACGACTGCATTTCTATGGTATTCCCTTATGATAAAATGTATTTCTTATATTTATAATAACATATCATTAGCAAAACGTCAATACCAATTACAACTAAATAAATGTGTAAAGATTTTGTTAAAATAGGAGAACTATTGTGGATTTTGCTATGATTACAGAAATAGTCACTAAATTAGGAATACCTATTGCTTCTGCGTTAGTTGGTGGCTTTTTTATCTTTTTAATTCTCAAATATATATTAGAGAGTGTAACAGGACAGGTAGATTTTCTACATAATGTTATTACTTCTTTAGATAATCGTGTAAAGACTATGAATAACGATATTATTCGTATTGATACTCTAGTGAGTAGTGCTTTGGGTCTTGCACCAGACACAGAGAGAATTGCACGGGCTGATGGGAAAATTGACGCAAGGAAAGATTAATGGATGGTTTGATTAAGTTAGTTGAAGAATTTGGTTTTCCGATTGTGATGACTTTTGGTATGGGTTATTTCATTTGGTTTGTATGGAGATTTGTAACGACTGAATTAAAACCAAAGTTAGGAGAAGCATCAGGTGTATTGATTGCTTTGATTGATCGTATAAGAATGTTAGACAATGATTTAATAAGATTACAACAGAAGGTAAATGTTGTTTTAGAATATAACGAAAAGGAAGAGGATAAAAAAGAATGATACTTATAATTTTAACTATTTTATGCTTGTTTGCTTCACCGATTTATGCAGACGAACTGACACACACATTTAAGAACCCTTCGTTTAGTGGAAAGGGTTATTCTAGCCACGCATTGACTATTGAGAACTTACAACATACTCGTAAAGCAAAAGTGAAATCAGACATGGGTGTAGAAGAACGTAGAGCCCAACGAGAAGCAGATAATACAAATCTAGCAAAGTTTATTCGTAATGTAGAAAGTAGAATATATTCTCAAATATCTAAGAACTTGGTAGACAAGATGTTTGGCGAAGAAGCAAGTGATACAGGTGAAGTTACTATAGACGGAAACAATATCTCGTATAGTAAAACAAATACATCTATTACTATGACCATTGTGGATTCAAATGGTAGCACAACGACTATGACGATCCCTATAGGAGAGTTTACATTCTAAAATGTTTAAATTATTACCTGTCATTCTTTTGTTTTTGACAGGTTGTGCGACAATGGATATGGCAATAAGTGCAACAGATATGCCGAAGAAGTCGCAGGTTTCTTTGAAAAAATTGATAACTATACCGCCACCAACAAGAGGTCCAATTGTAGTTGCAGTATATAAGTTTTTGGATCGAACAGGACAGAGAAAATCGAAAGACAATATTGCTTCTCTGTCGTCAGCAGTAACGCAAGGTGCAGATGTTATAGTAATACAGGCATTGAAAAACGCTGGGAATGGTAGTTGGTTTAGAGTAGTAGAGAGAGTTGGTTTAGACCATTTGATAAAAGAACGACAACTTGTTAGAAGTACGAGAGCAACATTCGAGGGAAAGAAAAGAAAGAATAGATTAAAACCACTTCTTTTTGCTGGTGTTTTAATCGAAGGTGGTATTATATCGTATGATACAAATATTCTTTCTGGTGGTTCTGGTGCAAGATTCTTTGGTACTGGAGGTAGTGGCCAATATAGAAAAGATCAAGTATCTATCTATATGAGAGTCGTTTCTGTACAGACTGGAGAAATACTTGTAAATATTGGTGTAACAAAAACAATATTAAGTATGCGAACTGGACTAGATTTCTTTCGTTTCATAGATATAGGACAGAAGGCATTAGAGATTGAAAGTGGTGGTGCAGTAAACGAACCCACTACATTTGCAATAAAAAGAGCAGTAGAAGCAGCCGTTGTTCTTATTATAGAAGAAGGCGCTAAGAAAAAAATCTGGGCATTTAAGAAGATGCCTAAGAAGAAGAAAGTAATTAAAAAACCAAAAGAGGAGCAAGTAGAAGAATATGAGGATTAAAAGATTTTTAATATTCTCATTGTTTATGTTACTATGCAGTAACGCATATGCTATTGATAACGATATTTACATCACACAGTCTGGTGATAATCTCACATTGAGTATCACACAGGATGGTGGATCAAACAAAGTTGGTGATGCAACAACAGGTGTAACAATCACAGGTGCAACAAGTTCAATTGACATTGACCAAATCGGTGATACAAACGTAATCTCTGGTAAATGGATTGCAGCCACGACCACACTTGATTTAGATATGACTGGTGATAGTAACACTTTGGCCCTTGATATTGATGCAGGGTCATCATACTCATCATCAGCAATCAATACAAAAGTTCAATACACTGGTGGCAGTAATAACTTTAACGTAGATATTGCTGACAATGCAGCCATTACAACGGCCGATTTTGATATCGTAATGAGTGGTAGTTCTAATACAGGTACAATCAATCTAGATGCAAACGGTGGCGACACTATGAACGTAACTGCAACTGGTTCCACTAATGCATATACTGTTGATCAGGCAGGTTCTGGTGCGAAGAAACTGCAACATACGCACACTGGTTCCAATGCTACAATCGACATTGACCAAACAGGTAATAACAACAACACAGCGATTATTACAACAAGTAGTGCAAGTATGACTCTTACAATATTACAACAGGATTAAGATTAATTGAAAAAACATAGAGAATATACTAAAAGTAAAATAAGTGAAGCAAGAAAGAAAATATTTGAACATAAAAGAAAAGAAAAAGAACGATTGGAGGAACTTGGGAAATGTTTACTAACAAAACTGATGTAATGATGTTTTGCCTGAAATGGTTCTTTATAGTGTATATTCTCACTATATTTTTTGGTGTTGCATATGTCTTTGCAGAAAATGAAATTGATATCAATGCAGTCGGAGACAATGCAGAGTTCAATCTCACTCAAACAGGTGATGGAAATCAGATAGATATAAACGTCTGTCATTTTTCAGGACAAACCCCTAGTGATTATTGTTCCACAGTTGGCGATCAATCGGAACGATCAGACATTACAATCACACAAACAGGTAACAATAACGAAGCAGAAGTGTTCGTATGGTTTAAGAATAGTGATGATAATGATGTCACTATTACACAAACGACAAGTGGTGGGTTTGTTCGTGTTTGGACTAATGAAGATGATAAAGATATAACTGTAACACAAAACTCTGATAGTAATGTAAATCTGTATATGTATGGTGTAAACATTACTGCTACTGTTTCGCAAAGTGGTGCAAATGGACATTATGCACAGTTATATACGAAAAACAACGGATCAAACAATACTATGACACTTACACAAAGTTCTTCAAGTGCAAGTGATGGTCGAATCACTATGAACAAAAATGTTGATAATGCAGTTGTAACAGCCACGCAATCTGGTTCTGGTGCTCATGATTTAGATGTTCTCATTAAAAAGAAAGAAGATGCTTCTAATCTCACGATTACACAAACTGGTTCAGGTTCACATACTGCGAATATTACTGTAGAGAATGGTTCTGGTGGTGCTCAAACATACACACTTCTACAACAAGGTTCTACGAATCAATCTGTAACAGTTTCCTTTACTTGTAATACTGCAGGAGGGTGTTCTGCATCATTGACACAAGGTAGTTAATGAAATCTCTTTTTGTCATATTTCTTTGTATTCCCACGATTGCATTTGCGTCTATCGGTTCTGTCATTAAACATGAAGGCATTGGCAGTATTAAACGTGAAACAAAAACCATTCAAACTGAAATCAAAACTGAAATCAAATCAAATGACAATGTGCGTGTTGGTCAAGGCAACACAAAGATACAGTTTGTAGATAAAACTGTTGTTGCCATTTCTGCACATAGTAAACTAGTGATTGATAGTTTTGTATTCGATCCAAAAAATGCAAATAAAAGTAAAATGAGTTTGTTGTTTAGTGCAGGAACAATAAGATACGCATCAGGACTTCTCGCAAAACGAAATCGTAAACGAGTGAATATACGAACTCCAACAGCAACTATTGGTATTCGTGGAACAAACTTTGCAGCCACAACGAATGAACTAGGACAATCTCTCATTATCAATCTACCCAATAGTGATGGGACAATCGGTGAAATCATGGTTACGACTGGTGTTGCGTCTGTTATTATGGCAAAAGCATTTCAGGCGACTATGATAACGTCTGGTGAAGTGAAACCATCTAAGCCTGTTATTTTAAAGTTAAATCCAAATCAAATCAACAATCTTCTCATGGTTGTAGAACCTGATGTGAAACGACAAGATGGAGATCAGAAAGATGAAGAAGGTGAAGATCAAGAAGAAGATGAAGGTGATGATCCTCTAGGAAATGAACTCGATAAATCACAAGTTGAACTTGATGTAGATTATCTTGCAGACAATGAACTTGATGTAGAACTTCTTGTAAATCTTCTCGACCAAATATTAGATGATATAGACATTACAAAACAAGTATCTGTAAAGAGACAAGTTGCAAGAAAAGTCTCTGGTATAGTAACTGCTACAGATGGAAATGATGGACCTTGCAATAAACAAACTAAAATATGTAAAGTGATAGAAGGTGATACAACAACAATAACAAGAAATGAAGAAAATAATGTGCAGTTAAAAATCAACAATCAATCTGGCGCTTCTATCAGTATCGACCAAGGCGGCACTGGTGAAGTTGGTACAAATGTTGGGGAAGGTGGCTCAGGTAATATTGAGATAAGACAAAACTAATATATAACTTTAAATAAAGTATCAAAGAAAAAATATAGAACAATTGCAATCAACACTTTTGTTCGTATAGAGAAATTACTTAGATGTTGCCACATATGTGCCATTCCAATCTTTAGGGAAATCATTATCATTTTGATACTCCAATATTCTATCTTGCATTATATTATAATATGTATGTAGTTCAGTAATCGGAGTTGTAACCTCTGACTGTTGCAATCCACTCAATATCATTTTATTACGTTCAATGTCTTGAAGTGCAAATTCCCAATTCTGATGATAATAGAAAGTCATAAATCTTTTATGTCCTCTTACTAATGCTAATCGACCACCAGAAGTACCTTTTTCATAGACTGTAAAAACTTTCACACCTTCTGTTTTACCTTTTACTGCAATCGTATCAAGTTCAAATATATCAAAGCCTGTAAGACCTTTGATGGTATCTTCTCCTACAACAAGACAGACACCATATGCTTTTGATTGACCTTCGAGTCTTGCAGCCAGATTTACTGGATCACCTATGACACTAAAGTCAAATCTATTATCAGAACCCATATTACCTACAACACATTCTCCTGTATTGACACCGATTCCAATATTGAGTGGTAATAGTTCTTCTTCTTTGAGTTTTACATTGAGTTCTTTTAGAGAAGTCTGCATTTCAAGTGCAGTTTTAATTGAAAGTTCTTTATGATGTGGTACGTCAATAGGTGCGTTCCAGAACGCCATAATACAATCACCCATGTATTTGTCGATAGTACCTTCATACTTTTGTGTAATTAAATTTGTCATTGGTGTAAGAAAACGATTGATGAGTTTTGTAAGGTTTTGTGGATTCGTTTTATACTGTTCTGATATTGCAGTAAAGCCACGAACATCACTAAACAGAAAGGTGAGTTCTTTTGTTTCTCCACCAAGTTTCAACAAATCAGGATTTTTCTGTAATCGTTTCACTTGTTTTGGATCGAGATATGTTTCAAACTGTTTCTTGATTTGTAGTTTGAGTTTATTCTCTCTTGCAAAGTTTGTAAATGTCAAATGAGAGAAGATAAGAAATCCTGATAACACAGGCATAGACGGATCAATCAATGCAAGGTGTGCATCAAACGCATAGTGTGAGCCATAGAGAATACCACCGATATACACAGCAATCAACGGCAACGTGAGTTTCACACTGGTTCTCGGTACAATCACTATGAGAAATACACCGAATAACAGTATCAAACACAACTCTGCGAAGTTTGCAAAGTCTGGTCTATACAGATTTTTACCTTGCAACACAGTCTCTAATAGTGATGCTTGTAGAAAATGATTGTCTACTAATCCGTTCGGAGTTGCAACTCTTGATGCAAGACCTTCTGCGGTTGTGCCTATGATAACAATCTTCCCTTTTAATCCAGACCAATCTTTATCTACGACATCTACTCTTGCAAACGAACTGTTCCAACGAACCCAAAGTCTACTTTGATTGTCTGTAAAGATGGTCTTATACTTTGGAACACGAACAGCAATAATACCTGCATCACCTGTTTTGACTTGATACGAAGGGTCGCCAGTAGTAACACGAATGATTTCCAATGCAAGAGAAGGATAGATTTTGTCTCTCACCTTGGTTAACATTGGTATTCTGCGAACAACACCGTCTATTTCTGGAACAGAGTTTATCATTCCGACACCATCAGCCGCATCTTCCAATATTTTTATATTTTTTACCACGCCGGGAAATGATGGAAGAAATGGTTTTGGGTCTAAACCTATTTGTGCAACACCTCTTGTTTTACCATGTTTGTCTAATGCTCTTGACGAACCTACTTGTGCGATTACAGTTCCGTTTTCTTTTAACCATGATGCAAAATCTCTGTCTTGTTTAAATCTATCTTTTTCTGCAAACAACATAGGAAACACAATCGTGCCTACACCTACTTTTCGTAGTTCTGAAATTAAAGAAGATAGATAGTTTCTTGCCCAAGGCCATTGACCTAACTTCTTGAGTGTCTTTTCAGATATGTCTAATAGTGCGATTTGTTTAGATGGGATTTGTTTTTGATTTTGTTGAAAGTAATCAAATGATTTTAATCGTAATGTTTCTACAGGAAATGGATCATAGAATCGTGCAATCAGTAATGCAAGTAAAATCCATATTGCAAATAATGGTGAAAAAACACTAAACAGCCTTCGCATATTTCCAAGTCCTTGTAAGTAATCTTTTTACAACTTTATGGTCTGAGTCTCCAAAAGTAGCAATATATCCTGTTAATGTATCAGAGTCTTTTACTAAATCTTTAAGACTCGCCAGACAATTAATATCTTTTTTTGCGTGTTTGATTTCTAACCAAAGATCGTTTGCTCTCGCATCTATTTCATCAGTATGTCCTAGATACTCTTGTGCTTGTCTTATCTTTGGGTCTTTTTCTTTACTTTTATATTTTTGAGGTTCAATCGTATCATATTCTCTCATGAACCATTGATATTTATGTATTAGTTCATGTTGCACAGCCTGAGAGATGTAAAATAAAAATGTATCAAAATCTTCATTGGTGGGTATATATAGAAAATGATTATCAGGATTTTTCACAATACATACTTCTATTTCATGACCATATAAATCTTCACCATAAAATGCATTGATACAAAAACAATCTTCTAGTTCTGGATTATCTTCTATATTGATTTTTACTTTGTATTTCTTGAGACTTTTTTCAAGCCAAGATTGCACATTTTTAAAATCTATAGATTTGTCTACAAATTTTTCACGAAGGGACTCTAACTGTCCATTGATTTCACTTTCCAAATACATAACAAAAACATTTCCTTTATCGTAATTGGTTCTCAGGTTTCCTTGGCGGCTCGTTTGCTCCTCTTGGTTCTACAGCATCATTCTGCATAAATTCTTCTGCAAGTTGTGCATTGATTTCTGTCCATTTTGGATCATCATCTTCTGTTTCAAGAATCGCATCAATCGGACATTCTGGGGCACAGACTGCACAATCAATACATTCATCAGGATCAATAATCATAAAAACTTGATCTTCATATTCGCCGGGGTGAATACAATCTACAGGACAAACTTCTACGCAAGTTGCGTATCTTTCTCCTAAACACTTCTCTCCGATAACAAATACCATGTGTTATCTCCTTCTATGCAAAAGACTGACCACACCCACAAGTCGCTTGTGCTTTTGGATTTTCAATCTTGAATCCAGATTGCATCAACCCATCTGTGTAATCAATTTTTGTGCCTTGAGTTAAATTCATTGTTTTTTTATCTACTACTACATCAAATCCATCATAGTTTTGAACGACATCAAACTTATCAGAAGGGTTTTTCGTTTCTACTTGTAAATCATACATGAAACCCGAACAGCCACCTGCAGACACAACAAAACGAATCATTCCTCTATTCTCACTATCGAAATCGTCAAGAATTTCTTTCATCTTCTTCTGTGCTGAATCAGTAACAAAGATTTCTGCTACTGTAGGTGCTACTAATGTTGATTCATCTAAAACATTTAGATTGATCATACTTTGATTCCTCCGAAATCTTTTTCCTCGAACATTCTTTGTCCGAATTTACTCTTATCAAACTTCGGTATATCTTCTTCAATCTGACCACTATCTGTAATATTCTCTTGTGCAGATTGAGATAGATCATACAACTTCATCTTTGATCTATCAATACCAATAACAAATCGTTTATTTACTGTTAAATCATTATAACGATTTTTTAACTGTTTGACCATTACTTGATCAAGTTTATCTAGTTCTTCACTTGTAACTAGTGCAAACATGAAGTCGGCTGTAGCAGGTAAACCAAAACTCTCTGATGTATCTTCTAAACCAGGATCACTACTATTAAAACCACTTCTTGTTGTCTGCGTAGCACTTACAATCGGAATATTCATCTCAACTGCAAGACCTCTTAGTTCTTCTGCAATCGCTTTAATATAAGTATAAGAATTTACATTTGCATTATATTTAAAACGACTACTTGCACATATATTTAGATAATCTACAAATACAATCTCTGGAGAAAAGTTTCTTTTCAACTTCAATTCGTTCAATAAAGTTCTTAGGTGTCCCGTATGTGCCGTGGCAGTAGGATACTCTTTTATAATAAGTTTTCCTGTTGTTTGCATTTTCAAAAGATCAATCTTTCGTTCATACAAATCTTTAGGCAGAGAATGAACATCATCAATCGGGAGATTTAATAAATTTGCATCAATACGTTCAGCAATTCTTTCTTCTGCCATTTCCATAGTCACATACAGGACATTTTTGCCTTGCATCAAACAGTTCGCAGCCACATGACACATAAACAAAGATTTACCTACACCTGTTCCTGCAAGAGCAACATTCAAAGTTTTTCTTGGTAAACCACCTTTTGTAATCTTATTAAAAAATTCTAAATCGAACGGAATCTTATCTTCTATTCTATGATAGAAATCAAATCGTTCATCTACATTTTCTATATAATCATGACCTACATGAGTATCAAAAGAAACACCAAGTGCATCTGATAATATTTCTGGTATAGAGTCTTTTGTGAGTTTCTTGTCTTTACCATCAATAATTTGAATCGAGTTCATTACAGCATCATAGATTGCTTTCTCTTGACAGAACTTTTCTGTTTCTGCAACTAACCATTCATCATTTGGTTTTTCTTCTTCTTTCAATTCGTTTATCAAATCAGTAGCAGATTTAAATTCTGTTTCTGTAATCTTCTTGTGATTACTTAGATCAATAATCAATGCTTCTTTTGTAGGTCTATTCTTATATAAATCAATAAACTCATATATCTGTTGAAAGACTATTCTATCAATGCCGTCTAGAAAATATTTTGATTCTAGAAAAGGAAAGACTCGTCTAGTAAATTCTTCATTATGTAATAAGTTTTTGAGAATAGTTTTTTCTATTCTTTCCATTAATCTTCCTCTTTCTTTCTATAATCGTCTATGTTATACATCATATTTTCAGCCATCTTTTCAACACCATTATCAAGAATATCTTCACCAGAAGTTCGATAATAGGTAGAACCTTCTTCTTGAAATGAAGTACCACTAAGAGAAACACCACCCATATGAAAACCTGTAGTTATTTGTTTATCAAGTATATCAACCATGATATCACCTAACAGTAAATCAAAATCTTGTTCTTTTTCTACATTGTTTGGATTTTCTAAAATCTCGTAATCGAACTTACAAGACAACATACCATTGTCGTTTTCTTGATCACCAAAACGAACAGTACCATACTTATATATAATATTTTTGTACTTTCCTTGAACAATTCTAACTAAAGTTTGTGCTTCTTCGCCACGTTTTTCCAATAGTACATAAAACTCAGCAACAGGATTAGCCATAAGAACCCCCATAATAATAAATATTGTAAACCTAAAGACATATTATTCTCCATATAAAAATTCTTTTTTACAGGCTTCGTCAATCTTTTCCATTATCTCATCTGTAAAATATTTTTCTGGATCATTGTTTAATGTTTTTTCAAACACTTTAGAACCATCTGGTAGTTCAAAACGTGTGGAAACTTTTTTAAATATTTCATATTTTTCTGCGATTGGCACAAGACCATAATAACGATTTAAACCTGTATCATAATGTAATCGAACATCTACTCTTTGATTTTCTCTCGTTAATCTACTCTTTGTTAAATCACAATGAATAATATTACCAATCACTTCTTTACCATCTCTATCTTTCTTTTTAGACAACATCACAATCTGAGAGGCTGCATATTTCACACCACCACCGCCACTCATATCTCTTGTTGGTATATAAGAACCAATCACTTGATAAGTATGATTTGTAAGAATAAAAGGTATCTTTGCTTTAGATAGTTTCAGAGACAATGCACGAAATGTACCACGAATCAGTTGTGTTCTTGTCATATCTCTTGTTTCTTTACCTTCAGTCATATCTTCTATTTCTTTTGTGGTAGAAAGATTGCCAAGACTATCTAACACCATCATACATGGTGGTTTCTCACTATCTTCATTATATTCATTTAACATACGAAGTGCTTGTTGTCGAAACTCTTGTATCGTTGTTACTGGCAATATCCATACTCGATTTGTATCTACATTTCTTTGTTCTAATAAATCTTTGGTTAATGCACCTTCACTTTCAAAATAAAATACTCCTGCGTCTTTGTTCTCATCAAGAAACGATTTTACAATCCCAAGAGTGAAGAAAGTTTTTCCAGTAGCCTCTTCTCCAGCGATTGCAGTAATTTTGTTGTTTGGGATACCACCATGAATAGAACCTGACAACAGAGCATTAAAGGCATAAGAACCAGTATCAATATATGTATCAACATCTCCAGCAGGAATGCCGTCAATGACTTTTGTCGCATATTCGTTCTCCGCTGATTTTACTAATTTATCAAAAACTGACATACTATCTCCTATAAATTAAACTTCACCCCTTCGTTCAAGAATACCACGATTTTCTATATGTTCTTCTGCAATATCTTCTTTTGCTTGGCCATGATATTCTACTGCATATGATTCTGTAATCATTTCACGATTTACACTTACTTCTGAAATATCATTTGTATCTTTATTGATTGTAAATACTTCACCAAGAATACGACCAAACTTACCTCGTTCATCACCAACGTGTGTTCCAATAATTACTTTAGAACCAACAGGACATTTCTTCTTGACAAAATCTTTAGATATCAATCCAAACTTCTTCTCTACTTTATCTCTTGTTCGTGATTCTGGTGTATCAATACCATATAAACGAACTCTTTGTTTTGCAAGGACTACATCAAAACCTAAATCAAGATCAACGTCCATGGTATCACCATCTATAACTCTTAACACTTTTGCACGATAATAGTACAACATTTTATTCTCCTATTTTTTCTATAAATTTACCCTCTTTTGTTGTTTTACATAATACTAAATTATAATTATTAATTCCATCAGATATATTCACATCATCTTTTAGAATTAATTTATTCTTTTTAAATGGTTCATAATTAACATAGTGATGCCAACGACCAAATCTCCATGAAAGTCTTGAAACATCTGGGTGCATATCAACTAACATTTGTGATTTATTAATTGTACCTTGACTACTATATCCAGTTTTCTTATATTTTTCAACTTCATCTTCAGCAGTAGCACCAAGATTTGGATTTTCTTTATGATAAAACTCTGCTGTATTACCACCCTTTACAGTTTGATTTGCAGCCTTACCCTGTAAAAATGCATTGAACTGAACGGTACAATCTCCATCTTTTAATACTCTTAAAGATAAATCAGTATCTTCATTATATCTACCTCTCCATCTATATTTACACTTATTATGAATTAGCAAACAAGAATAAATTCTAGTATTTTTCACATATGGAGGATAGTATGCATTTGGTGCGATAAAAAATCTATATTGAAATCCTGAAACAGGAACATTTGTATATCTATCAACAAAATCTTCAGCAGCACGAAATATTGCACCAGACTCTACTCTAGTACGTTTATTATTATTCAATCTGTAAAAATCATGAATATTATCATCTAATACCCAATGTCTTTCTGCACCTAAAGATATTGCATGATCCCAACACCAATTTCTTGCTCTGCCTGGACCATCACCATGATTACTAAAAGGAAGAACTAACAGTTGTTTAGGATCAACTTCTTTTGCGTAATCTTCATAATCTTGAGGTTCGATTGCAATATAATGAGGAACATTCATTCGTGCAAGAGATTTTCTTGTATGACCTGTTGTAGCACGACCTTTTGAAACTATATATACAGGATATTTTGGATTAATCATTTAAAAAATTCTCCAATGTATTTTCTGTATGTGAATTGAAAGCCTTACTCCAATAACATTTGAATTTGCCAGAGTTTCTGAAACCACCTTCTTTTCTTTTTATATTACCCATTGTTGGATTATTTCCTTCATAAAGAACTTCAAATATTCCAGGAAACATTCTTGCTATAGTTTGATGATCTCTAAGTGTGGCTTCTTGAGTTTGTTTATCCCAGATTTCAGATTTTATCTTTTTATTGAGAATACTATTATTAGAAAAACAAAATTCTTGACTCACTCTATTACCATAACCTCTACTTAAAAGAGAAAGAATAAAAAGTATATCTTCGGCAATTTTCACTTCTGTAAGTTTTAAATCTGATAATATATCTGCAAAGTCTGGTCCATTGATCCAATATGTACTGGCTATAGAACTGTTATTTGAATATGCTGAACTACCTGGTGGATTTTGAACATGACTACAGCCACAAACAGTAACACTAGGTTCATCTAACCAATTAGAATATAATTCAAACATTTCTAAAATATCAGATAGATCACACTTACGTTTAGATTTTTCCATATTTGAAGTGCCTGTCCAATATTTTGCATTTCTTCTATTGAAAGTAATATCATCATCTAGTACTGCATATTTGATATTTTTTCCTTCTTCATATATTAACTTTCTAGTTTCTGCAATTGCTCTAGGGTGTTCTAAAGTAATATAATCAGGCAATACCATATAATCAGCATCAAAATTATATTTTTCTCGTTCCCATTTTTGAACTACAAAAACTACTCGTTTTTTTAATTCGTCAGGTAAATTATCATATGTAATCTGATTATCCATTCTAGTAACAGTAGGTATAAAAATTTTCTCAATCATCTGTAACCTCAGGGTCTTCCATATATCTTTCTAACGTGAAGTCTGTTCTTAATAACTTAGGATACCATATACTTTTTGTTTTATCAGATATATGTTCGTTGCCTACAATCTTACCAAACTCTTTATAATCTTCTTCAGTTCTAAAACTGACTATAAGTTTTTTATATGGACTATTTGTGTCTTGATTATATTCAGGCATTTGTTTCCAATGTTTCTGCCATTCACGAACAACATCTTCATCATCTTCTTCTTCTCCTTCGAGAAATTCAGTTAGAGATGGCGCTTCGTAAGTTTTGTCTCTATTACCAACGAAGTTTTCATACTCTCCTGATTCTTCAACTTCGGGTTGAGGTATTTCTTTTTCGTTCATAATTAAATACTCCTAAAATTTATCTTTACTTTTATCATATCACACATCAAACATATTAGTCAAGTCTGTTTTGTAAATTCTACATTGATCTGCGATACGTTGATCTGCGATATCTGCATATTCTTGTAGAATTTCTGATCCAAGATACTTTCTATTATTTTTTAGTGCAGAGAGTGCAGTAGTACCACTTCCCATAAAAGGGTCATACACTATATCGCCTTCCTGTGTGTATTCTTTTATATGAATGACACATACCAGTTCAGACATACCATAACTATATCCTTGCACATTATGACTTGACTCATCAATGAATACATCAGGCTTGAAATCTTTTGTCATGTTAACCTTATGTGATTTTTTCTGAAATGTTAAGAGGTTCATATAACTCATACGAAACATATCCATCTTGAGAGATTTAATCCAAATTTTATGAGCCTTCAGACTCCATCCACATTTTTCCATCACGTTTATGCAAGATATATGTTTTGAATAGATGCGACTATCTGCCTTACGATCACTAATACAGATAGAGACTAAATTTCCTTTCGGATTTAACATAGGCATCCATGTGTACAAAAACTGATCATATGAGTCTCTCTTTGGATTTAGAGTTAGTTCATTATAATCTGGAGGAGAACACAAAACATAATCATATAGCAACTGGCGACTAAGTGTCTTTCGACAATCCTCTACATATATCAACTTAAAAATTCCTCTAGTGTTGAACTTCTTGTGTGTTTAAATAAATCAATATCTTTGTTTTTACTGAAACACCATACATTTTCTATATACACTTTATTCATAAATTCTTTTTGTTCTTTTTTGTCAAGATTACTTTTTGGCCTTTGCATTATTCTCATACCAATCTGACCAATAAAAAAATCTTTCAATGATTCAACTAGTTCATCACTCGAATAATATCGTTTGTTTTTTACTTTTGGATCAAATATATTGACCATCAAAACACCATTTTCGTTTAGAGATTGAAAACTTTTTTCTGATACTGGTAAATAAAAATTATCTCTCCACTTTTCGTATGTATCGTATTTTGACCACGACTGATCTTCTTCATTTTCTCCACCTTCATTGTATCGTTCTGTAGAAAAATATGGTGGACTTGTAAATGCACAATCTACATTTTCTATTTCATTCCATGGTAAATCTTCTGCACCACATCTATACAACTGCGTAGTCTTTTTACCACCCGTAAGTTTATCATAGAATTTTATCATATCTTGATAACGTGCAAATGTATTTGGATTAGGATCACAACCAATATAATGTGTTGCATTAGACGCATAGAAAGCAGTTAGTCTATCACCCCAACCCATTGATGTATCTAATACAGTTTTTGCATTACATAGTTCATAGATAGTCTTTGCAACAATAGGTTTAAATTGTGTTGCAATATATGTAGCCAATCGAAATGCTTCCATATAAGTGGGTTTGGCTAATCCTATAGCACCAGACATACTGATATTTCTAAAAATAAGTCCTAAAGGAACATATAAATCTTCGCCAGTATTCCATCTGTGCATAGGAGATTTAAATCCGTATGAACCACAATCCATTCTCAATTCATTCATAAAAGAATCACTTACATAGTTATATGAACTTGGGCCATCTATAACTCCTAAACCATATTCACTATACGGATACTTATAATCATCATATTTTTCCATTACTTCTCTATTTGTATCCATGATAAAGTCTTTATAATTTGCTTTTTGCAATTTATAAAAGGTATCAATCACTTTTTGTTCACTAAATTCTTTTAATGGAAATGATGGCTTTTCTTTTTTAATATAATCTAGAAGCACTTTACGAAATTCTTCTTTACCATATTTTTCTTTTAAAGTAAGAAATTGATTTTTATCCATTACAGGTAAACCATTAACATCTGTACTATTTTTTATTATATCATATAAATTATCCAAAAAATATCTCCAAAGATGCAGTTTCTTCTAACTGCCAATTTATTTTATCTGATATACCTTTCAATGGATCAATAAATGATTTTTCAAACTGTAGGTCATAATCAATATATTTCTCTAGTTTAAATTCTTTTGGAAATGATGATGCAAAGGAAATAATATTATTTTGTAATGTGTTTGGTTCTTTTAGATACATAAACTTTATCTTTTCACCTTCTTGAATACTTGGATAACGATTTATCAAATCGTTTTTCTTTAACAAATCATTATACAATATTGCACCACGAACATGAATCGGTGTACCTTTCTTTATCAATTCAAATGAAGATGTGTATTTACTTAGACCATTGATAGAACGTGGAAACGATATTTCTTCAGGTGGCAAAGTTTTAAATTCTTTTTTGAAATCATTGACAAACTGTATTAAAGTTTCTTGATTCTCTGTCATAATGATTCTTAACGCTTCTTTAATCTTGTCTCTACACGCAGATGGTGTGCTACTCTTTACAGCCTCGATACCCATCATCTTCAACTTTGGTTCTGTATATCGAACACCTTCTGAATCATGCACATTTAAAATATATCTTTTCTTTGCAGTCCAAATACCTTTATCTGCAATCACTTCTCTTGCCATATCCATTTTTTGTGCATATGCATTTGTGTAGTTTGCAAGTTGTCTATAACTAGATTTAATCCAATCTTCTACAGTCTTAGAACAAATCTCATCAAGAAAATTAATAATCTTTTCTTTTGGTTCGTTTTCTATACCAATTATTTTTACAAGTTCACCAAGACGAATATACACACTATCTGTATCAGATGCAATCACATAACTTTTATCTTTTGTTTTATGAATCAAATTGAACTTTGCATTGAGTTCTTTTTCAATCCAACGAATAGCAAGTTGGCCAGAAAGAGTAACAGCCTCTGCCTGTCGAACATCATAAAATCTAAACCATTGATTACCTAACGCACCATATGCAGAGTTCAACTGAATCTTCTTTGCCATTTGTAGATTTCTATATCTACTAATACGATTGATAATCTCTCTATGATTTGATTCTGGTTTCTCTTTTCGTTTTCGTTCTAAGTCTTTTTCTGCTTCAATCATTTCTGTTTTATAACGAACACGATCATTATACATTCTTTCCATCATCTCTGGTAAGAAACCTTGTTTCTTTCTTGTAAAGAATTGATCATTCGGTGTGATTGTCATGTCTATTTCTTTGAGTGGATCTAGATTTATCTTCTGTTCTAAAAGATTATCTACATCTATTTTGCCATCAATGTCTGGTCTGTTTTCATTAATCAAAGTCTCTGGTGAAATATTATACTGCATAATCAAATGTGGATACAGACTGTTCAAATCAAACGATACAACCCAATCATGAAAACCAGTAACAGGTTCTTTTACATACGCACCTGCATACGCATCAAACTTTTTGTTATTCTCTTTTGGTGGCATCACTAAATGTTTTTTACGCAAATGATTATAGATTAAAGTATCCCACATACGAACTTGAGAGAATACATCTTGATAGTTTACTTTCGCATCATAGGCTAGAGTCAATGCAAGATCAATCAAACCCATCTTTTCTTCAAGTTGCATTACAAGTTCTACATCTTTGATATTATATTCTATAAACTTTTGGAAGTTTTCTTTATACAAAGTATGCAGATTGTCATACTCGGAATAGTTTATCTTTTCACCAACACCTTCGACATAAGAGATATGACCAAGTGTATATTTTTCTTGACTGCTATATGTAAACTTTTTATATAAATCGAGATAGTCAAGAGAAGATATACCAAGAAGATTATATGCGAAGTTCTTTTTACCATATTGCATAACACTTTTTTCTTGCACATAACCCCAAGGTGATAACTGTCTTGCCTTTGGTTCACTAAAGAGATATGCAATACGTCTATACAAATATGGTATATCAAATAAAGATGTATTCCAACCTGTAACTACATCTGGTTTTAGTTCTACCCAAAACTCAAGGAATCGTTCAAGTAGTTCTCTTTCATTTTTACATTGAATGTATTCTATCGTTTTATCTTCTGTTTTAAATTCACCAAGACCAAACACCATCTTGTAGCCACTCTTGTCTGCAACAGTAATACATTGAACTTCTTCACTTGCATCAGCAGGATTAGGGAAACCATGTTCAGACGCAACTTCGATATCAAGAGCCCAAATTACTATCTTGTCTTTGTTCCAATTGATGTTGTTCGGATACATATCACCTAGAAACTGATAGATGAAAGTTTCATTACCAAAGATATCAAAATTCTCTACGTCTTTATATTTTTGAATAAACTCTTTTGCTTCATAGATAGTCTCTTGTCGCATCTTTTCTACATAACGACCATCTAATGTTTTGAACTTTGTTTTTTCTTTGACTGGTATGAAAAGATGTGGTTGATAAGGAATCTTTTTCTGAACACGTTTACCATTCTCATCTACACCACGATAGTACACATCATTTTTCAATATTGATACATTAGTATAAAACTGCATAAAATAAAGACCTCTAATTCAATCGTTGTGAGTTATACACCTCTCTCGCATATTCTTCTTCAATTTTATAATTATCACAGAACTCTTTGTACATGGTATTCCAATATTTAATCTGTGTTTTATAATATGCGTCTGCTTCCATATATCCCAAATCTTCATATTCTAAAAATTGTTTCTCCATTATCCACTTATGATTTGGAACTATGTATTCTGGTTTGACAACAGGAACAATACGATCTTCTTTTTCAAGTAAGAACTCATCAAGTGTATCTCTTTCTTTTTCTGTATTCACAGGATCATAATGAAAACCAAATGCATCTGCTAGATTTTGATTAAATTCTTCTTCAGGAATACCTTCGTTTTCTTCTTCTTGATCGTGTTCCCATTCTTCTGACATTTTTACCTCTTAGAAATTACCCTCATCATAATTCGGAAATTCATTTTTTAATATCTCTATGGCTGATTCTGCATCTGCTGCCTGTTTTACTAAGTTGGTCATATCATCTATTATTTTAGAATGATCACCAACTGCAACAGCATTATCAAAGTATATTGCCAATGTAGATATAGCCTTCAGTTTTTCAGATTTAAAATGTTGATAAAGTGTGTTGAACAAGTGTCCTTGGTGCATTATTCTCTCCTATAGTTTAAAAGTTTCTCACAAGAACCTCTTTAATAGGTCCTCTTTTACTGCCATTACTATTTATGAATCTTCTTGCCTGTATCTCTAGTATATCATAATCACGATATAAGTCAAGTACAAAATCACAATATGAGTTGGATAATAAAAACTTTACACCTCTTTGATGTAATGTATCACATATATTTTTTAATTCTATTTGTTTCTTACTATCAAAATCATATTTCGTATATGCAGTAAATGAAGATGTTTTTGTCAATGGTACATATGGTGGATCAAAATATACAAAATCTTCTGAACTTGCATTTTTTACTTCGTTAAAATCTGCATATCGTATTTCAATATTATTTGGTGAATTAAATAAATGAAATGCTTTTTTAATTCTATCTTTGTCGTAAAACTTTGGATTCTTATACTTACCAAATGGTGTATTAAAATAACCTTCTTTGTTTACTCTATACAATCCATTGAAACACGTTTTGTTGAGATATAAGAATCTTGCGGCTCTTTGAATGTTTGTCAATGATCTATATTCTACAGAACGATCCAATTCTCTTTTTCTATAATAAAATTCTTCTGTGTTTTCATAAGTATCAATCTCACTAATCAAAAATGGTAACTCATCACGAACCATTTCATAAAAGTTTATTAACTCTGAATTGATATCGGTGAGAACAGCCTTTCTTGGTTCCAAAGCAAAAAAGACTGCTCCACCTCCAAAGAATGGTTCATAATAAGTATCGTACTCTTTCGGAATGTGTGGTAATATTTGTGCCAATAACTTTTGTTTCCCACCTGCCCATTTGATCAATGGTTGCATTATCATTTTCCTTCTATTGGTTGTATCCTTTTGTTCATCATATATTGATGTTTTTTTCTACGAAATCGTATCATTTCTGCAACTATAGAAATCGCTATCTCACCCGGATCATCTGCACCGATATCAAGACCAATTGGTGCATGAACTCTTTCTATCAATTTTCTTCTATCCCAATAGGTATCTTTTATCGTGCCAGTTTTCTTTGCAAGATTTCCATATGTCATTAATACTTTCATTTTAGAACCAATCATTCCAACATATTCTGCATCAGTATCTACTGCCCAATCCAAAATCAATTCATCTTGATAATGTCCTCTTGTGATGATTACAAGATAACTATTCTTATCAACATCTAGTGTTTGTAAAATGTCTGGTATTTTACCAACATGAATTTCTTTTGCGTCTGGGAATCTTTCTTTGTTTGCATACATATTTCTATCTTCAACAACATGAATATTAAAGCCTGCTACAGAAGCACACTTTGCAACTTGCGAACAAACATGACCACCACCGAACAAATACAATGATGGTATTACTTTCTTTTCTTTTTCTATTCTTTCTTCATCATATAAAGTAATAGGTTCAATCAACACTTTCACTTCTCCTCCACATATGTGTCCGTCTGTACTTCCATCTTGTCCAGACAAATCAAAATTGAGTATAGAAGATTCCTCATCATGCATCACAACTTTTGCTCTGCGATACACATCATTTTCTAAACAACCACCACCTATTGTACCAATCGTAAAATCTTCTGCAACAAGATACTTTGCATCTCTACTCATTGGTAGAGAACCTTCTGCTTCTACGATTCGTGCAACGGCGGCTTTCTTGTTGTTTCTTTTTAAATCTTCTATTGCTTCCATAATATCATCTGTGTTCATTATCCACTACCACCTACGTCTAACCAAGGATTTTCACTAAAGTTAAATTCTAAATGTTGTTCTGCGTGTCGAGCATAATCTTTAAAATATCTTATACGTTTATAATGTTCTTTCTTCCAATCACTCCAAGAATATTCTTGTAACCCCTTTGCCGTTCTATCTATCATTTCTATTTTGTAACATTCTTTCATGGCTCTAGGATCACGGAGGTATCTTGTCCAGTCCGGTTTTCGTAAAGTCATATCTTCCCTTTCTTTATGGTAAAGGGGAGCAGATTTCTCTACTCCCCTTGTTTCTACTGGTAGGAGATTAAATAATGAGTAAATTAACCAGTTAGAAACTCTTTTTCTTTTACATCAATCACTTCACCTATTTCAATCTTTTTAGGTTTTTCTTCTTCTGGTACAACTTCTTCCATGTGAATAGAAAGTATACCATCTTCTAAAGAAGCACCACGGACTTCAACATTATCAGAAACACTAAAACGTCTATGAAAAGATCGTGAGGCAATTCCTTGATGAACAAGTTGTTGTTTCTCGGAAGAATCACTTTCTCCTTTGATCGTTAAAATGTTTTTCTCTAGTTCGATATCGAGTTCAGACTTTTTAAAACCTGCTACAGCCAACTCTATGATATGATTATATCTATCGACTTTTACAATATTGTACGGTGGGTAAGATGGTGATTCCCAATGAGAACCGTTTGTGAGTTGGTCAAATACTCTATCAAAACCAACGGACATCTTACGAAATGGATCAAAATCTGCTGAGGTGAAACGAATAAGGTTTGCGTTCATGAGGTTTCCTCCTTCTATGAAGCAAGGTTAATAAATGAAGTTCCTAAAATAGGCAACTTCGTGATACTACTATTTATAACAAAACTAAGCGTATCATATATTTTTATTTCGGTGCTATCTTGTGTTTATGTTTAAATACAGAAGTTTGTTGTTCAAATAGTTTTGGATCAATTAAATGTGGTTGATATGTACCATCACTCACTTTATCTGTAGAACCAAACCCACCTGTTCTATCTGTTTTCTGTTCTGGTTTTTCATCTGTTTCTATAAGATTGTAAGTTTGTTTTCTTCTCATTTCAACTTGGCATAATCTATCTAAATGATTTATTCTAATAGAACGATTACTATGAACATTCGTCAACATTAAAAATAGTTCATGTATATAATCAGAATCAATAATACCTGTTGAGTTTGCTAACATTAAACCATTCTTGAGTGGACTACTTGAGCGTGTATATACTTTCAAATAGTATTCTTCTGGTATATCAAAAATTAAACCTGTTGGCACTAATACTCTAGAACCATAAGGTACATTTATATAAGGTTTGTATGATTCACTTGACCATTGTAAATATGTATCTCTTTTACAATGAAATTTTGTTTTTTTATTATCGACTGTATATGCTGTTAATTGATTTTCACCTGTCAAAAATGCAGATACATCAAAACAAGCCGCTCCTTCTGTTTTAAAGTTTGGAGAAGGAACATCTGGGTGTAACTTGTAGTACTTGAGTGACGGAAGCCAAGTCATTCGTATAACCCTCCATAAATTGTAATTGAAAAAAAGGAACCGACCTACACTAAACATGACTGATCGTCAATGTTCTCCCTACGAATCTTGATTATAACTCAAGATACCTTTCCCTATTGGAGCGTCTATAGCCGCAAAGAACATCAATATTACTTTATTGTTAAGAGATATTCTCCAATGACCCTCGGTCGGATTGAAATTTTATTCTTTCTTTTTTCTGCCAATGTTATACTTCGGGCAAAGTTCCCATTCGTCTTTTTCACCATAAGCCAAAATTTTGATTTGACTCAATGGTGCGGCTGGGTCTGCTGTTGCCTCGGGACTTACAATATCCACCAATCCCCACTCTGCAAGTAAGTTCGTGATCGTGTTTCTTCTTGCAAGGTCGTTCTCAGAAAAGTTCGTTGGTTTTTTATCCAACGCAAAAAGTTCTTTAAAATGGACAATGTAATACTTGCCTTGTTTATGTAAGATATGACAAGACTGAAATAACTTTTTTTCTCTACGAGAAGATACTCCAATTCTTGTTAGTGTTTCTTTGACTTTCAAGAAGTCCTGTGGATCTCGCAAACCCACTTCAACCATTTCATCGGGACTCCATTCGATATTCTCATTCATTTTCTATCCACCCCTTTCCAATCTTCTACGCATATAAGTAAGTTCATTATCTGAAAGAATATCTAAAGCAGATTGTGCTTTCTCATTACTGTACCCATAGTATTCTTTCACCGTTTCTAAATTTTCAGGACTTTCTGACTTGTCCCATTTTTTGAAACGCTTTCTGCTTCTTACTATATTTAGTAAAAAATCAAACTGGAGTTTGTTCTGTAAAAGTGGTCTTTTGTTCATTTCGTTTGCAAGTGCAATGGTATCTACAAAATAACTTAAACAACGATTAATAACAAATGCAGGATATTCTTTCTCTACACTTTCATCTTCTGTATCCATTAGTTTTTCTTTTGTGTAGTTAATCGCTTTTAAATAATCACCAAGTTTCATAATATATCTCCTACTTATACCTTTTCCAAAATTCCTTTATATTTTTCTTTTTCTTTATATTTTTCATAAAATTCAAATGCTTCAAAATTATAATAATCTAAACCATTTGTAATATGTCGAAATTTATCAGAAACAGGTACTCGTTTACCATTAAATAATGTATAACGATATTTTTCATTTGGCCCTGCTGGACCCATAATAGTAGCAACTTGATCACGGAAAAAATAACATCTTGGTCTTAGATCATTTACAGAAACTATACCTTCTAATGTAACAATTTCTGTTCTTGATTTATCAACAAATGATTCAGTTAATAATTCACCGTTTTTTCTTTTTATATATTTCTCAACGATTTCAAAAGATTCAAATATATACCATTCTGCTCGTGAAAGGTGTTCTTTAAAATAATCTTGTACAATCTTTTCTTCTTTAAGTAGTATATCATAAGAAACTTTAATAAAACCTCTAACTGTCAATATTTCTGGGTTTCCAACTTGAAGTTCTGCCAATCTAGTTTTTAAATTTCTTGTGTACCCTATTTTAAAAAGATTGGTGATTCCAGATTGAATAAAGTAAATACAACTAATTTCTAAATTCATAGATATCTCCTTATTTAAAATCACACCTCATCATTATTTCTGTTAAACACGATACAATATTAATCTCTGCATCTGCTACAAAAGCAGCCTTATATTGATAATCACCAAGAATAATAACACATTCTGGAATAGATGTAGGTTCGATATATTCATAAAAAGAATCATATAGTTTTCGGAATATCATAGAAGGATCATTATCAAGATTTTCTACAGCCCATTTACGGACATTGGTAAACTCTTTGTTCTTTAAAAACTCCATAAGAGTTTGTATATTGATTTCTGCTACTTGAGAAAGAATACCAATATCAATATCACCATTCAAACTATACTTTTGTAATTCGTTAAGCGTTCTACGGAAATCAGGGAAGTGTTTCATAATAACTTCTACAAGAACTTGTTCTTCATACTTTATGTTTTCTTCATCAAGAATAAACTTGATTCGATTAAAGAATGTCTCTGCGATAGTTTCTTTCTCTGTTTTCGGTAGACGAAAATCTATTACACTACACCGAGAATGTAGAGGAGAAATAATCTTGTTCTTGTAGTTACAAGTCATAATGAAACGACAGTTGCCAGAAAATTCTTCTATAAAAGAACGCAAGGCAGGTTGTGTTGATTGTGGATTCAAATAATCTGCTTCATCAAGTATAACTATTTTTGAACCACCACTAAGACTAACTGTTGATGCGAAGTTCTTTATCTTTGTTCGCAATACATCAATGCCTGATTCATCAGAACCATTGATCATCATGTAATCGCAGTTCAGGTGTTCACAAAGAGCCTTTGCAACAGTAGTCTTACCTACACCTGCAGGACCAGATAGAAGTAAGTTTGGTATGTCATTTTTTTCGATTATATCTAGGAATGTTTGTTTTATATCTTTAGGTAAAACACAATCCTCTATTGTGGTAGGTCGATACTTCTCAACCCACAGAAAATCTTCACGTTCTTCAACCATAATTTATCCCTCATAAGTAGAGTCTGGTTCTAATGCAATATGATATACAATATTTTTAGTTTTATGAACGAACTTTGATATCTTTTGTTCGGCAATAAAAACAGTATAATCACCAGAAAGTATTTTTATATTCTCTGCTTTGAAAGCCATGAAATACTTTTTGCCATCACCATCACCTATTATAAGTTCTTGATCATCAGAGGTATCATTTTGTTTTTCAGTAACAACTAACTTGATTACATCACCATCACTCTGAAGAACTAAGTCTGGAAGATTTGCAACTGCTGATGCCTTTTTAATCCATTGAAAATCTTTTTCTTTCAATTCAAATTCAATTACTGCTTCAGGAAAAGAAATACTTTGTTTTGGATATACTAAAACAGATGGATCAGCATAATGCGATTTACCTTTTGTACCTTTACTATGTTTACCTGTGAAGGAAACTTTTACTTCATCAAAATCTACTTCACAATCATCATGTATCGAAGCCTTTGCCAGAAAATCATTTAAATCGTATATACCAAATTCTTTTGGAAAGGATTCTGAAACTTCTGCATCTGCAAGAATGTTTTTCATTACAGAAATAGTAGAGAGTGTATTGCCTTCTTTGACAAGAAGGTTCTGATTTATTTCAGAAAAGTTTTTCAATATATCAATTGTATCATTTGAAATTTGCATAATGTAAGTCCTTTAGAAAAAAAGTTGCCTCTCATCAGAAAGACAAGAGGCAACAAACACAAGGAAGGTTAAGCCGCAGCCGCAGCCGCGAGACTGGCACTAATTTTACCCATACGGTATCTGCGAACAAATTCACCTTTAGAATTTTTCACTCTGTTGTTATAGATATACATACCACTTTCTGCAAGTGTTTTTCTTGCATTATCAATAACAGCACCTACGTTAGCGAGTCTAAATCTTGCAGCCAGTTGTTTTGTTGTTGCTTCACGACCATCACTTAAAAAATTTATTACTTTTTGTGCTTGTGACATTTATTGCTCCTTGTTAAATTATAAAAATACAACATTAATATTATAGTAACATAACTACTACAATTCGTCAAGACCAAAACTATTTTATGCTGCTTCTTCATCATCAAAAGGAAGAACAGTCGATCGTATCATAACATTTTTAACAGGTTGAAACTTTTTCTCATATTCTCTTTTAAACTTTTTTATACTAATAACACTTTTAAAAGGACATGATTCAATAAGTTCTTTATCATTAACTTGTTGAAATACACCCACAATTCTAAATTTTCCTGATTTTCCATTTGCATTGAAATAGTCTTTTTGTAAAAAAGATTCTAGTTTATCAAAATGTTTTATAAATCTGTAATAGTTTTGCCAATAATTATTTACAGGATCGCAAGCATTGGGTACGCCCATATGAATAATAATATTGATTATTACATTTTCAATATCTATATCTTGTTCAGCCTTTATTTTGTCCAAGTTATTAATCAAAACATCAAAAACTTTTTCTGGAAAACTTGCAACACATACAAATCTAGTAAATGGGGTATCGTTATAATCATTTGATTGTTCTCTAAGATACCTTAATACGTCCTCGCCATTAGAAACTGAGAACACAACTTCTTCACCAACTTGTTCTTCAACGATTGCATTAATAATTCTATTAATTTCTTTATGATCTGTACTTATTTTTCCATTACTTAAATATTTAACTAGATTTTTTAATTCTTCAACAAACTTTTGTCTTTCATCTTCAGAAGATTTTTTAGATATTTTTGGCAAATCATCATCTGAATTTTTCACAATTTGAAGGAGTTGTTGTTCTATATCATTTATACTATTTTGGCCGAAAGGCTTTCCGTGAGAATTTTGATTTCCGGCAATTAAAATTAAGTTAGAAATAGAAAAGTAATTGTTCTTTGTATAAACAGCAACTAATCTGTTTTGTACATTAGTAAAACGTGATAAAATAGAATGAGTAGTATTACCATTAAATACATATTCTATTTTGCCGTTTTTATCTAATACAACTTGTAAAGGCTTTTCTCTAATATCAAAACTAGACATCAATATATCAGTTTTAATAGTTACAAATTCTTTATTTTTGGCTTTCCTATACATTTGAGAATCAAATAATTTTTGAGATGTGTCTAAACAATCATCTATATCAGAAGTTTCAATTAAACGTGTTTCAACATAATCTAATCCTAACTCACTCAAATCACATGTAAATTCTGGTTTATACTTTTCGTTAAAATACTCTCTATTGATATCGAGGTGAGCATCTGAAAATTCTATAACATGACCTGGCATTCTTGGATTTACTATAACTTGATAATTCTTGACACTTAGTTTTTTTCTAATCATTATGAAGTCTCCTTATTTGTTACTAACTCAGTAGTAACAAATTAAAAAAGTAATTTATCTCAATAATTCTTTATCGAGATTTATAATATTATAGTAACAAAATTACTACAATTCGTCAAGACCAAAACTTATAATAACCACAATACAGATAATAACGGAAATATACTTAATGTAAGTGCAACAATAAACAACATTTCTTCTATTTTTGTTTTCATGTTATAACCTTTAATTTTTGAATATTTTCTTTTGTATTATTAATGGTAATTTCTGCTCTATCTATTTTTCTTTTGTACAATGATTTTTGTTTCTTATCTTTTTCTTCATTATGTAACTTTTTCCAACTCTTTATACCATCTTCTGTTCTTGCAAGAGCCGATTCTTTTCTTCTTATTAATACTTCTTTTGATTTATTTACCATACCATTCAGGTCTCCTATTTTTCCATGTCGCAAAACTTGATTTGTGAACACGATAATAATCCCTATATGCCTCTATTGTATCATCTGTTTTTACATCATCAGGCATACATTGAGGTGGTTCTGAGAACTCACCAGACGCCGTACCTTGTGGGATTTCACATAAGTAGTAACGAAGTAGTGTATAAGACTTATGTTCTTTTTTGTAACGACTTTTGTATTCATTATGTAAACATAACCATAGATTTAATAACCAACTGTAATTTTGTTTTGATTCTCTTGCCCATATTGCAGAAGGGTGATTTACATGACACGCTTTATACAATATATTTTCTAGTTCTGGTTCTCTTAGAATATAACGAGTAACTTTACGACCAGTTTTTGATTTACTTACGATTGGTAAACCATCTGTTACTCGGTGTGCTGTGGACATCAATTGTGCATATTCTACCAACATTTTGACCACGTGCTTATCACAATGCATTTCAGCAGCAATTTGTGGATTATCATCTAGATAAAAAATATTCATAAGCAGCACCTTTCACCATTGTAGGATAAAATCGTATTTGATAACCAGTACCTGCAGCAAGTGAACCTTTATCAATCAAATCTTTATGTCGGTGTTCAATAGAGTCCCAATGTTTGTTTAAGTCTTTACAGATAGAATCAAACTCACTATCGGACATAATACTTTCTAGTTGTTGATAATACATATAACACGCCATGAGATACCATGGAACTAATAGATTTTTATTTTTCTTACATAGTTCTATCGGATTTATGTCTTTTATATCTTTTTTCATTATACACTAACTTTCTTTATTTTGTCAAGACCAAAAGATAAAATAGTGGGGTAGACAACCCAAATGCCTACCCCTCATTCGGAGAAAGGAGATTAAAACCGAATGATTATTTGTATCTTTTTTGTTGTTCTCTCAAAAAATTACCTTGTATCAAGCCTTTCTTAGCATGACAACATTTACATAATGTTTGTATGTTTTCTGGAACATTATGAATATGATTACCATCTATATGATCTAAATCTAACATACAAGAGTCTAATTTCTTTCCATTCGTAACACATTTAAATCCTAGTCTATTATCTTTATTTTCACAAAAATCTTTCTTGACAGGAGTGACGCCTTCTGCATATGTTTTTCTTCCACCTGCAGCCTGATGGCATCTTCCACAATATGGTCGATATCTAACTTTTCCTGTCCATCTTCTACCAGAAGAAGTCGCAAGGCGATCACAACCTATGTTTATACAAGTAGGTCTAGGATCGCCATTTTTGTCTATAACGACCATTATGAACTTTCTTCTGCATCAAAGTCAATCGAGGATTTTTCCATTGTTTCTTCTAGACTTTCTGATTCGCCTTCAATCTCACCACCATCTACTTTTTTGTAGAGGTCTAGGAAAGATTCTTTTGTATCTTCATCAAATCTAGAAACACAAAGTTCGATTGCCTTTTCTTTTTTACCAAAGATAATGTAAGTATTGACAATATTCACCAAACGTCTAGTTGCAATCAGTTGATCAACAACACCTTCAAGAAAAGATTTTCTGATTACATCAGCCCAAGTTACTAACAATTCAGTAAACTTAGTATCTGGTTTTTCAGCACTTTCTAAAATACTATCAAGTATTTTCTTTTCAACGGCAGCACTAGGATAAGATTGTTCAAGAGTAATAGGAAATCTTTCTAGAAACGCCTCGTTCAAAATATTCGTTCCTATAAACTTTCCATCATCACTACCTTGACCTTTAGTATTAGCAGTAGCAACAACTGTAAAACCAGGTGAAGGTTTTACATACTCATTGATTTTCTTTAACATCACACCTTTACCTTCAAGAACAGGTTGCAAACACATTATTTTGTGTGAGGCAAGATCAATCTCATCTAGTAACAAAACTGCACCACGTTTCATAGCCTGAATAACAGGACCATCATGCCATACAGTTTCACCGTTAACAAGTCTAAAACCACCAAGTAAATCATCTTCATCAGTTTCGATTGTAATGTTTACACGGAACAATTCACGTTTTAGTTCAGAACAAATTTCGTGAATCATCAAAGTTTTACCATTACCAGAAAGACCAGTTACAAATACGTTCATGAACTGACCAGACTTCACAATACTTTTCAGGTCATTGTAATGTCCAAACTTCACATAATGAGGTTCTTTCTCAGGAATATAACTTTGTATCGCACATTCAAGTTTTTGGATTTGTTTCTTAGGAGAAGGTGCAACAGCAATCGTACTCTCTTCCATTTTCGAGAGAGGTTTTTCAACGACAACTGATTTTGGTTCAGAAACTTGTTCGGTCTTTTGTAAATCGTAAAGACCACGACCAACTCTAAACTGACCAAACTCATCAGTCCAAAATTTTCCAGCAAGTTTAGAATGACCAACAGAATCGGCTGCATCTAATAATTCTTGTTTTTTGAAGATACTTTTTCCCTCAATTGAGGAACTCATCAAAGCATCAATGATTTGTTTCTTTTTACTTAACATTATATAATCTCCTTATTAATCAATCAATTAAATACACTATCAGTATGACAGGTTTTTAGGAATATGTCAACCACTATTTTCATATAATTTTGCATTATTTGCATTATTATGTAAATTAGTTGCATATTTTTTCAATAAATCTAGTCAACAGAACACGATTAACCGTTTTAGACTTGTTGTGTTTTATGAAATTTCTTTTAATTTCTGATTTTTTCATATCACTACCAACAACTAATTCTTCTGTTTTTGTATCAAGTTTATTATTAGGAAGAATGTAGTAATCATCATAACCAAATTCATCAAGAGCATAAAAACGATTTTTGTTTAAAGCCTTTCTGAAATTTCTTCTCAATTCTTCAGTTTTAGAAAAACTATAATATGGATATTCATTAGAGACTTCACCTGCCATTCTAGATAATGTTTCATCAATAAATCTAGGAAGTCGTTTTGTATTGACTAAGTGGAAACCAATAACATTCACACCAATTCTATCTTTTAAAATTTCAAGAAGTGTTAGTGTTTCAACTCTATAACGATTTCTAGAATAATGATCATCACTTGTACCACTTTTATGAATTGTATATTGTTTTTTAGTTCTTTGATCAACTATGTATGAACCACGAACATTAGAATATCCACACACTCTATTCAATTCAAAACGATCTACTTTATTTTCATCATGTATTGACTCTGGATTACCTTTTCGGAAATTGAAAGTTCCTGTAATGCCGTTGTTTTCACCATCTGTTAAATAAATCGCATTTACAACTTGAAGATTGTTACTTGATTTAAATTCAGAAAGTAAAGATTCAGAAACTGCAATACATTGATTCAAAGGTGTTTGTGCCAATGCATATTGTCTCATATCCCAGTTAAATTCATAAGAGGCATTAATAAACACAAGTTCCATTGCCTTCTTTAATTCTTTACCATTCATTCTGGAACTTAACATATTCACTAATCTAAATTGAGTACCAATACCATATTGACCATGTTTCGGAGTTTGCACTTCATTCATTTTTACTATAGGACAAGTTTCTTCCTCATATCGATCTGTAAAAGAATATACTTCAAAAGGAATATTAACTTTTTTACAGAACATAACAAGATTCAATACTTGTTTCATAGTGTTAAACAATTCACCAGCCATAGAACCTGACCAATCAATAAACATAACAACACCATGATTTTTACCGTCAGGAGTAACAGAAACTTTACGGAATAAATCTTCATTATATTTGTAACTATGTAATTTATTTACGTCAATAATACCAGTCTTAGATTGTGTAACTCTCTTATACGCATCAGCGGCTTTCTTCATTTCAAATTCTTTAGCCATATAATTTACAGTCTTTTGAGAATCACGTTTGAACTCGGCAAGTTTATTTAAAAGTTCTTCCATTTCATGCCTTCTCCAAGTCTCATAAAATTCAGAAACTATTTTTCCACAATTTGACATATAGTCTTTATAATCTTCTACAAAAGGTTTGTGGTTGATAGGTTTTGCAGGATATGAAACATAACTATTATCATATTCAGAATCATCAATCATTTTATCTTTTGCACTATCAAACAAATCTTCTGTTACAGATTCTAAAGGATCAAACTTTTGTTCAAATTCATCAGAATCAATTTCTTCTTCACCATCTTGGTCAGAAGATTTAGATTCAGTTTCTTCATCTTCAGATTCATCACTTTGTTCAGATTCTGGACTTTGTTCAGATTCAGATTCATCTTCTTCAGATGGAGAATCAGCACTACCTTGTGAGGATTGTTCTTCTTCTTGCTCTTCTTCATCTTCCATTTTCTGTTTTGAAAATTCAAAAATCTCTTTTGCAAGATCAACAACATCTTGAAAAGATTCTAAACTAGAAATTTTATCAAGAAGAAATTGTTCATCTTCTAAGAAAGGAATATCTTTTACAAGACCAACTTTATATTGAAGATTGATTCTATCAATTAAAAGTTTATAATCACCATCAAGAGTAATTTTTTCATCAAGACCAAATACGTTATGAATTTTATCTTTAACCATTTCTTCATAACCACACACAAAAGATTTTCTAAGACCAGGAAACTTTTTCTTGATTGCTTTTTCAATTCTAATATCTTCAATAATGTTTACATAAGATTTGGGAACTTCTTTATTTTCACAAACTGCCATCCATTCAGCCTCAGGACTGTAAAGGGCATGAGCAACTTCATGACCAACAAGAAGATCAGTAACGTGTTCGGAAAGATCATCTTTCCAGATAGGAAGGACAAGTGTTCTACTTTTAAGATCGAAAGCCGCTGTTGGAACCTTACGATTCTCAACATTAATATTTTCAATAGCCATCAATTTTGCGAGAGTTTCTTTTGACATATTTAATCCTTGTTAGTGAGTAACAATCAATTACACAACTATTATGACAGGATTCTCGGAAATGTCAAGAACTTTTTTTAGGTTTTTAGTGAAAATTTGCATTATTTGCATTATTATGCAAAATAATTGTATTTTAGGCAGGTAAATTTTTTATTTTATCTCTACTTTTAATCATTCTATCAATTTCTACTAACATTGATGCGTAAACAGTTAAATCTAAGGCACTATCTTCATGTCCACCATCTGAAAAATGATTGCAATATCTTTGTAGTTTTATTGCGATTAAATCAAGAATCGCAAATCTTTTAAATTCATCATCAGTTTTTAGTTCAATACCATTCGGAAAAAGGGCTTGCATAAATTTTCCTTGTGAATGATAAGTGGGACCATAGCCTTGATTCTTCTTTGTAAATAAATCTGCAAGTTCTCTTAATACGTCAGCAGCATCATGCATATTTTTGTTCCTCTTTTAATTTTTTCTTTAATCTTCTCATTTTAATTTTACGTTTATTTTTTGCTCTATCTAAATCTATCCAATGTGCTTTGTCTATAAACGATTCACCTTCTAGATTATCAAATTCATGTTGAAATATTCTTGCAGTCAAACCTTCAAACTGTTTGTGTTGTTCTTCACCTTTATGATTAAAATATTTTACTCTCACCCATTCAGGCCTACGAATTTTTACAAACAACAAAGGTTCTAACATATCACCTTCTTCAAAAGAAACTATATCTTCACTATACTCTAAAACTTCTGGATTCCATATATCATATTCATAAGGTGGTGCACCAATCACGAACATACGAATATTATATCCACATTGTATTGCAGAAAGACCATACGAGCCAAGTTCTTTCTGTTGTTTCTCACGAAGAAAATCTACAAATGTTTTTCTTTCTTCATCTGTGTTTTCTGAAAAATCGTATGGTGTAACTTTTGTTAATTGATTCTGCACTAATGTTACTTCTTCTATATCAGTTATCTTTTTCATTATGTACCATCCATTTCCATAAAATCAAGTGATTCTAATTGTTGAATATATCTATCTTTTTTGTTCTTGCACGTTTTACAAATATAATCTTTATAATGAGAAGGTAATTGATCTCCACATTCTTTACATTCTCTATTCATTATGTAACCCTCGTAAAGTTTTTCACTTTTTCAAATCGTAATACATTGGTAAATTTATCATATAGTGTATCTGACTTATGGCTAATAATGAATACATTCACACCTTGACCTAATGAATGTATCAGTTTTAAAAATTCTTCTGTACCTGCAATATCAAGAGAACTATCAAACACTTCATCAAGTATCAATAGATTGGTATTGGTACTGTTTCTCATCTTTGCGATTTCACGCCATGTAAACAATAGAGATAAATCAATACGCATTTTTTCACCTTCACTAAATGATGCGTAACTAAATGCATCACGATTTCTTGATTTGATTGTTTCTGCAAAGTTTTCATCAAGTGTAAAGTTTACAAAAAAGTCCATGGCACCAAGATATTTGTTTACTAACTTATTCATGATAGGTAAATACTGTTTGATTATCTTTGTTTTGATACCTGTATCTTTTAATAGATTTGCTACAATCGTATGATAGTGTTCATCATCTTTAAGAGTAGCCTTTGATTCTTCTAGTTCTTTTATCTTTTCTTGTAGATTTGCAAGTTGTTTCTTATCACCAGAACCATTGTATTGTGTCTGTAGTTTAGATATTTCATCTTGTATCTTTGCAATAAATTCATTGATGGCTGTGATTGATGAATTTCTATTTGATATATCGGTTTCTCTTTTCTTGATAGTTTCTATAATCTCATCAATCTCTTTAATTCGTTTATTCAGTTTATCTTCTTCTTTTCTTAAATCAAGTAAACCTTTTTGAAAACTATCTAATAATATTTGTTTATCTGATATCATTTTGTTTTTAAATTCTTCTGCAATATCTTGAGAACAAGTAGGACAGTTTTTATTTTTTTCAAAAAACTTCTGTTCTTTTTCTACCTTCTTATGATTGCGATAGATTTGTTTTTCATAACTTTCAAGGTCTATAGATTTTTGTTGCACAGCACTTCTATCTACAATCTTAGTAGAAAGTTCACCAATATGTTCTTGTATCTTTGTAATATCATTTTGATGATTTTTAGACTCGATTTGATTATCGTCTATTTGTTGTTGATAGTCTTTTACTTTATTATCACGGTATTGTTCCCATTCACCTAAATGTTTATTCTGTAATGAAATCTTTTCTGTAGTAAGATCGAAATCATATTGAACAGTAGTAATGGATTCTTTCAATGCACTCATTTTTTGTTTCACAAGAACATTCATTAAAGAAAATATTTGTATGTCTAATAAATCTTCTATGATGATTCTTCTGTCTTTGGCTGATAGTTGCATAAACGGAACAAAGGAAGAATTACCAAGAACAACAATCTGTGTAAATGATTTGTAGTTTAGTTTTAAAATGTTTTGTTCAAGATACTTTTGATAGTCTCTTGCCTTCGCATCTTGATTTAACATTTTGCCATTTAAATATATTTCAAATATATTTGGTTTGATACCACGAATTACTTTATATTTGTTATTGCCTATACTAAAAATTATTTCAATTACACATTCTCTTCCATTGATAGAGTTTAACAACTGTTGTCGATTGACTGTACGAAAAGGTTTACCAAACAATACAAATGTCAATGCGTCTAATACAGTTGATTTCCCTGCACCATTATCACCTATGATAAGTGTATTTGGTGATTTTATGAAATCAATCTCAACACCATTGTTACCTGTTGATATAAAGTTTTTATATTTTAGATTTTCAAAAACAATCATTCTATCTCAAGTGCCTCCACATAGAACTGATTCAATATCGTTTTAATACGATTGGAATCTATCGTTTCTGGTATTTGTAAACCATCAACATAATCAGATAAAAGTTGTACTGTAGATTGAGCCATATCTATTTTTTCATCTTCATCAAATTCATATTCGTTAAAATCTTCTACAATAGATAAATCGGCAAGTTCTACATCATATAACTTATCTAATACTTTATCAAAATGATATGGATTTGTTTTCTTTGCGACAATAATTTTTACATAACAATTACGATACGGTTCTGCATCAAACTCATCATACTTTTGAATTTCATCATTATAATATATCTTGTGAAATATTTTAAATGGATTTTCAATGAAGTCTAGTTCTCTTGTTGTTGTATCAAAGATATGAAAACCTCTTGTCTCACCATAATCAGCAAATGTCATTTCGTAAGGTGCACCAAGATAAAAAATGTTTCTATCATTAGAACGTCTATGAAAATGACCAGACAAGACCATATCAAATTTAGAGAAGTATTCTTTTGCAAAACCTGTATAACTCAACACACCTGGCATCAATTCAAAGCCAATGATTTCTAAATGACCCATGAGTATTTGTGCTTGTGTGTTTTTAATAAACTCTGTTGTGATATCAAAGTTCTCTGGTGTAATCCAAGGAACTAATGCGATATCTAAATCATCAATAGTAATATTTTGTCCATTTTCATAGGAGTAAATATTTCCATATTGATTTAAGAGTTCGTTCTGTGAATTTATTTCATTTGTATTTTTATAGAACGTATCGTGATTACCAACAAGAATATGCATAGTAATACTTTTTTGTTCTAATACATTTAAAAATTTTGTTCGTAGTGTATTTAAAGTATGAAAGTTAATAAACTTTCTGCGATCAACGATATCACCAAGATGTATAATAGTATCAATATTATTTTCTTCAAGATATGGAAAAAATACTTCTTCGTGAAACTTAACCATATATTTGTTAATAGATATATTATCACCTCTACTACCGAAATGTTGATCGGTAATAAGAGCAATTTTCATTTACTTCTCCATAAAGTTTTCAAGAGATTTCTTTTGAACGGGCTTGACTCTTTTCTTTTCTCTTATTTTTTCTTCAAACGTATGTATTTCTTCTCTTGCGTATTCTAGATATTCTTTTGTGTGTGAAGAAAAACCATCCATTTCTTCTTCAAAGATACCTTCATGTTCAATAGACTTATGTTTAATATAAGTTTGTTTCTTTTCTTTTTGAATACGTCTAAGAAATGCGTAGTATATGATTTGTGTGAAATATGCGAAAGGGTTATTTGATTTTTTAGGATCGAAGTTATTAATATACATGAGACAATTTTCTATGCCATCACTAATCATTTCTTCTTTATAAGTGTAGTTGATAAAGTTTGGCTTATAAGAAAGATGTGTTGCAATATCTAAAAAACATTTACCTAGATAATCTGAGATACCTGCTTTTTTGTTTCTTTTATATCTTTTGATATGTTTCAAAAACTCTTTATTATCTATGTAATTGTTTGCCACTTGAAAGTTCCTATATTAGAAATTTTTACTATACTTTTAATATTACACTATAATTGAATATTAGTCAATGCCAAAAATACAAAACATATTTTTTATTTATACTGATAATATTTGTTTTTGGTCTTGACAGAATCCTATTACTTTGATAAGATAACTATGTCGTTGTGCATATGATAGATATTATGCTAAATGCTTATGTTACGAATTATGTAGTCAAACGATTCATTGTTGTAAGTTTCAACTCTACTCAAAAAATGATTTAAGGTATAATTCTTTTTACTCTTCCAAGAAAGATTATCAGATATATCAAATAATTTAGCCTTAGTCTTTTCATCTCCCAGTCTTAATCCTCTACCAATAGATTGCAAATTTCTTATCTTAGATTTAAATGGTGAAGCAAATATTATATTATGAAGATTACGAATATTAATTCCAGTAGAGAAAGTTCCGTATGATGCGATTATGATTGCATCTTTTTCTTTTTCAGCAACAAAACGAATATGTTCTCTGGCTTCTGTTGCTGTCCCACCATATACAAAAAAGAGTTTTCTTTTACTATTCTCTAACTTTGTTTTCATCATATCGTTCATTGGTCGACCATGTTTTTCAACATAGTTATATAATATCAAAGTATTTCCTTTTAAATTCAAAGATAGATCAGTAATAAATTCATTTCTCTTTTTATAACTTACAAGAAAGTCTAGTTCTTCTGCATACTTACATTTAATCACTTCTTTTTTTATTTCATCTGCATACTGTAAAACAATACATTCTATATCTAAAGTAGAAATATGTTCTTGTTCCATTAGTTCTTTGGTTGTAGTTGCACGATACACAGCACCGAACAATCCTTCTAACACAAGTTGATGTGTCTCTGTACCATCAAGTGTACCTGTAGAACCAAAACGATATGCAGAGTTAGTAAGTTTTGTCATTAATGTAGTCAATGATTTTGCTTTGAAGAAGTGAGCCTCATCTCCAAAGACTGCACCGAATGGCTCAAAGAACTTTTTTTGTAGTCGATAAACAGATTGCCATGTAGAAATGATAACTCTTTTATCTGTTTCTTTTGCATGACCTGCATATATTCTATGGCAATATTCTTCTGTATTCCAATCATTTTGTTTTGAGTAATCTATAAAATCAGAATATAACTGTTCTACTAATGATGTAGTCGGAACAATAATCAATACTTTCTCTTGTATGAAATCTAAAAGAAATCGTAATATACAATATATGATTAAACTTTTACCTGACGCAGTAGGAGATACGATTAAACATCTTTGATATATGATGCCATATTCTACAGCATTCATTTGATAATCACGAATTTCAAAAGGTAGATTTAGATTTTTCACATACGAATGTATATCAGAAACAGTTCGGCCTTCAAGACACGCTGGTGGAAAGTTTGTATATTCTATTTTCCAATCACTATCTTTTGCGTATTTTTCTATATAAGGGAGTAGACCTGAATAGATGTGTCCGTTTGTAATAGAGAATAATCGAATGTTGCCGTCCCAGATTTTATTTCGATAGGCTGGCATAAACTGAAATCCGGGAACACGAAATGTAAAGTAATCGTTTAGTTCGTATGCAACATTCTTTTCAGAATGAACTTTTACATACACTTCGTTTATCTTCTCTATAGATATTTTTTCCATTATGCAAATGCAGGCCCTATGAGATTGCCTGAAATAATTTTTCTATCTCCGCCCATAACGGGACTAAATCTATAATAAAGAAACGAGGGAAATACAATGAGTGTTCCTTTTTTAAGTTCATCAAATCTGTTTAAATAGTTTTGTGTCCATGGTGCACCATATGCAAGTTCAAAGTAACAACCATGATAATCAATATCAACTTGATTTAAAGACAACATGAAACTAATCTTATTCATCTTTTCTGGATTAATAGTAGGTTTACTTTGATTATTCATTCTCCATTTATGATATTGATGCCATCCAATCTTTTGATAATACATTCTATCATGATTTTCTGTTATATAGTTCCAACCATTATCTTCATTGGCTGTATTTACAATAGAACTGATTGCTTTCATTAAAAATCCATGCGTTATTCCTGATCTTCTTTCTAGGCCATCCCATTTAATTAACTTTTCACCTTGTTCGATAATCTCATCACAAAGATTATCTGGTATAATACTATGATGTACACTATAGGGGTATTCTAAATGCATTATATAGGTCCTCCCATCATTCTTTCAAAATCAATTGCATTTTTTATTTGAAATCCTCTAGTCTCTAATGACTTGAGAATCTTTTCTAACATAGCAACTTTTTCTGATTGATAAGATATTTTCATTTCATGTTCACAAAGTTCATCATCTGCTTCCAAGTAAACTGGAATATCTTGTTTAAGAATCTTTAGGTCAAAGGGCGTTTTTTTATATACTTCTGGATCAGACTTACCTGTGTAGTATTCCCATTTAAATTTTTTAAGTTTGCTTTTTTCGATATTGTATTTGGTGAGTATCATCTTTTCTTGTGCGTAGATTTTTAGATACTTGTTATAGATGTCTGGGGTTTTAACTGATTCTTTGGCAAGTTCAGTTTCATCTATTTGAGAATCTTGATCCCATAGTTCTTGAATATCTTCAATTTTCATATTGTAGTCTCATAGAGAAAAATATAGTTATTACTATTATACTACAGTTTTTATAATTTTGTCAAGACCGTTTTACTGTTTAGAGAAATCAGCGGGTTCTGTTCCTGTTGTACTTACAGCACTTCTGGCTGCATTTGCACTATTAATTGAATATGTTGTATATTTAAATGTAACAGTTGCAGATAATGTATCGAGTGTAGAACCACTATCAAATTCGATAGAAGATAGACTGACAGGAAAAACATCATCAAATATAACTTCTTTATTTGGATTCATATTATTATTCAATATGATAAGTTCAGCAGAAGAAAATAAATTACCAGTACTTCTTCGTAATACTTTATTTGTATCTCTTTCTGTTTTATATTGTGAAAATGCCTTTGGTGCAGTAAGTGCTGTAATCCAATTAAATATTTCTGTATAGGCTTCTAAATCTTCATCAACAAGAAATCGAATAGTCAAATCTTCATAAAATAAAGTATCACCTTGAATGTTTATAGGAGAAAATGGTGTAGTTTGAACTGTTGATGAAAATGATATTCCCGGAATGTTTACGGATTGACAGAAATACACAACATTGGGTATCTTACGAATATTAAAACGATACGCAATAGGTGTCAAATGATTTATATTACTAGGTTGTCTTTTAACGTCCAAGTTATTTTCCTCTTATGTGCAACGGACTCTTAATACTATTTATAAGACTTTTCAATATAACTTTTTCCACTTTCATCTTTTTCAGTAATATATGTTTTTGTTTTATATAAATTTCCTGTTCTATCAAAAAATGTCCACATACCTATACGACTACCTGTATCATAATGACCTCTTTCCATAGGCATTCCATTGTTATGAAATAACTCTACAAATCCATCTTCTTGACCAATCAATGACTCTGGTGAATGTTGTTTCTCATCAGGAGTGTCTATAAAATTTATATCTTTAAATATCTGTCCAGTTTTATGATACCAAACACATCTTCCTGTTTTTGTCATACCATCTGTTTCATAATCTTTAAATTCTTTGGCTTCACCTACTTTCATATCTTTATGACGATCATCATTATCTTTATATTGTCCTTTGTATTTTAATTGATTTTTCATAATGTATCGTTCTACTAAAATAAGTTTATCATCAAGTTTTCTAACGATTGTTTTGTGTGAGGGTGTGTTTAATAAATCATACATAAATTGTCTCCTAAAAAGAAAAAGGGTTCTCTTTCGAGAACCCCTAATCTTAAAATAAAACCAACTCTACATAAGATTTGTAACTAATGCACGTCTGTAGTAACTGTTTTGGTCGCCCGAAGCAGTTGTACCGTCAAGGTCAAAAGTACCATCGCCATCAGTTGTAGCGAATGGATTTTGAACCATTCCGTAACGTGTTTTAAATCCGATTTTAGGTTGGAAACTATCTTCGCCAACAGCACGAACCATTTGTAACGGAACGTATGGGCAATAGAATATACCTGCATCAAATGGTGATGCGCCTCTGTAACCAACAACATAGAACTGACCAGCAGTTACGTTATTGATATAAGGGTCAACGTACACTTTAAATCTACCATTCAAAACACCTGCGAAAGTAGTTGTTGTGTCGTCTGCATTTACACCTTGAAGTGCTTGGTTGTAATCTAATTGTCCTGCCATCGCAAGAGCGGAAGCAACATCAGAAGAACAAATGATGATGTTACCTTTTCCTCTACGAGTTTGTTGACCAACTGCGTTTGCATCACGTTCTATGGACATGATGAGACCTTTAAACTTCTCAACACTCCAACGACCGTTTGAATCTGTATCTAGATCGAATGTTCCTGCAGTTGTTGTATTAATTTGTGCGCCTGCTTTTGCTTGTAAGTAAATAGTTCTGATAACTTCTCTGTTAATTTCTGCAAGAACTTCTGAACTAAGAATGTTCGCAAGTTCGGTTTCAGCGTCAAGACCGTGAACTGCCTTTAAGTCTTGTGCCAATTCCATTGTGTACTCTGCTTTTAAAGCACGAGTTTTTGCAGTAACAGTTACTTTATCAATACTAAATGCCATTTCAGCAAATTCGTCTGTACCATCACCGAGAGTCTCACCCTCAGCAGTAGTCATACCAGTACCAGTTAAGAAGTTCGCAGAACTACCGGTATCAGCAGCGATTGCAGTTCCTGTGTGTGCAGTTGCAGAACCTGTATTAGAGGCTGCATCTTCACCAGAGAAATCTGAATCTGCTTCGTCAAACAATGCCTCTGTACCAGTTTGTGATGCGTAACGTGCTTTCATGGCAAAGATAAGTCCTGTAGGACCTGTCATTGGTTGAACGCCTGCCACATCATAAGCGATCAGTTGAGGTACTGCTCTACGAATGAGTGAAATTAGGATTGGATCGTAGTTGTCTACGTTTCCACCCGTTTTGTTTTCTGGTGCCGCTTCATAAAGACCCTGTTTTTCCTCTTGCATGGCTTTTTGTTGATTCTCAAGAACCATTGCAGTAACGCCACGTCTGTATGCGTCTTTGATTTCTGGAAGGTCAGGGTGTTCTAGAATCGGCTTCCATTTCTTTTGAAGTTGTTCCGATAAAAACATTTGTTAAATCTCCCTATGTTAATAGAATATAGTCTATACTTGTGTATTAAACCTGTTAATTGCCTTGTAATACGTTGCCATTGGACCGTTTAGTTCATCTTCTGGTGATTCTTCCACTTCAACTACTTCTTCTTCTGCAACTCTCGTTTTAGGGAAATAGTTTTCACGAAGTGTAGAAATAGCCTCTCGATAAGAATCTTCATCTTCAAACTCGATTCCTTCTCCAAGACTTTTCATTTTCTCAATTTCAGTATCAGCAAGTCCGTCTACTACATCATTAAAAACTTCTGATGCAGAAACACTATCTTTCTCTTTTTTGAGTTCGATATTCCTGTTGATTTCATTATTTACTTGTTCTTTTAAATCTTCATTTTCTTTCGTGAGGTCAGATAATACATCTACTTTGTCCTCAGGAATGTCTATATAATGTTCTTCAAATAGTCGTTTTAAACCAGAGATAAATTCTTCGGTCACCTCTGAACGTATTCCACTCTCTATAGCAACTTCGTTGTCTTTTAACCATTCTTCAACAACATAGTCGAGATAACTGTCTATCTTTTCTACGAGATCATCACGAACTTCGTTGATTTCTTCTGCGACCGATTGTTCATATTCTTTTTCTAAACGGTCAACTTCAGTTTCAACTTTTTCACGAACTGCTGCTTCAAAGATTGTGGTAGTTTTTTTCTTAAATTCTTCACTAATGTCCTCTTCGCCGTTAAGAAGTGCTTCAACGTCATCTTCTACATTGACTTTGATACTTTCTTTAACTTTGACTGCACGAGCACTTTCTTGTTTCTTAGATGCTTTTGCGGATTCAACAGTAGTAAGAATATTTTTGTGTGCTGTTCTAATTTGTTCTTTTGTTAATTTGTTCATACCTTTAACAAGAAGTTCGATCATGGCTTTCTTAGTTGTAGGTAATGTATCTTCATAACCTGCTTCTAAATCTTCGTCATCATCTTCATCTTCTTCCTCATCATCTTCTTCTTCGTCATCTTCATCATCATGACCATTGTGTGCTTCTTCTACATCTTCATCTTCTTCTATTTCTTCATCTTCAGCCACGACATCTAAATCTTCATCTTCTTCTTCATCTTCTTTCACAGCGCCCATAGCATCTGCTTTTACTTTTTTATCTGCTTTTCTTCCTTTGTCTTTCTTCACTTTATCATCAGCCTTTGCTGCTGGTGATGTGCCTTCTGGATCAACATTTGCTGGTCCTAAATCTTCGGCATCATTTTTTAAACCACTAGACTCTCCGCCACTTTTATCAGCTTTGCGAGGAGCCTCCATAATTTCCTCTTCAGGCGCTTCGTTTTCTTCAGCGACCATCTGACGATATGCTTGTTCAAGTTTACTCATTGAAGTTTCTCCCGATTGATAATGGATTTTTCTCGAAATCTCTTTATATTTATATCTATTTATTATTTTACTAACTTTGAAAGTAAGTTATAAAACCCTTCTAACTTGACTTTTTCACGTTCTTTTCGATTTGCATCTTCTATTTCTTTCTTATAATTCTCAACATCTACAGAAAGAAAGGTCCCACTTTCATAAATCCACTCTTTATTCTCCATAACACCTTGCACAAATGCACTTGGTGCAGATGGATCTGCAACAATATCGGCTGCAGTAGCGAGATAAAAATCGGATTTTACATAGTTTGCACCATTCTTTGATTCTAATGTACCCATACCCCTTGAAGAAACACCGAGTTTTGCACCTTCACTTAGAAGATTTTTAACGATATTTCCGTAAGGTGTGTCCATAATCTTTGCTTTTCCTATAAAATTTCTACCATCTTCTTTAAGTTCCTTAATCATATGTGAAACTCTCTCAAGATTGATGGTTGGTCCATCTGGATGTCCTAATTCTCCGTATGCACGATTCTTATTGATGTATTCTTTATTATACCTTGCAACTTCTTTTTGCAAAGTTTCAAAAGGATAAACTCGACCATTACGATTTTTTACATCAGATTGAAGAAAGATACCCTCTATGAAGTATTCCTTCTTACTAGAACCTTTACCTTCTACAAGGACATTGATTTCTTCATTTACTTCTGTAATTAGTTTCATTTAATTATCCTTTTTGTTTTCTAAATCGTTCCATTTCTTTTTTACGAACAACTTTTACAAGTTTTTTTGCCATACGATCAATCAAAGAACCTTTTTTTGACAATCTTTTTTCTAGACTAGCCTTTTCAGAGTTTGTTAATGCACTAACAGGTTTCTTTGCATATTTCGTTTTTAACATTTTAACAGCAAGTTTTCTTGCTCTTTGTTTTAACTTTTCAGGTGATGCCTTTTTTAACTTTGCACGTTTTATAGCAATTTTTCTCTTGGCTGCACTTTTTCTAAATGCGGCTTTGCGTTTCATTCTTTGTGCAGGAGTAAGAACTTCCTCCAAGTAATCTTTAAAACTTAACATGGTCTACCTAAATAATTTACGTTGCCAGTATTTTACAATCCTTGGTTGTGGAAGATTCCACCCTATTAACAAGCCTATTATTAGTGATACCCAACAAAACATTATAGTGGGTGTCCCATAACTATTTCTTCAACAAAAATCGCACCATCACTACCAGCAGTTTGGTTAATCGCAGAAATACTATAATTAGAACGAAGTGTTCCAAATGTAAATGCACCTGTTGATGTCGAGTTTGGTGCAATCGTGATAGTAGTATCAGAAATAGCACTTACGTTTACATTTGTTATTAATGTATTCCATGCAGATACACTACAATCTGTCATAGCAACTTGATCACCAACTGCAAATTGATGACCTGCCTGATCAACTGTAAGAACGGCTGGGTTTGCATTTGTTGCAGATATTATTTTTATAGACTTTGGTCTTTCTTCTGGTATAATTTCTATTGATGTATTTGCTCTTAAATAGATACCATTTGATACATCAGATGAATTAGTAACAGCCGTGCCTTCATTGGATAGTTTGACAAACAAATCTTGTCCACCATACTCACTTACTCGTATAGAACTATTTGATCCTATAGGTCCAAGACTAACTGTATGTTGTGCATCATCAGCAGTATCACTTGCTAGTATGACTCCTAATCTTCCTATAAATTTAAATGCCATAGTTGACTCCTAAAGTCCTTTATTGAAATTGAGAAACAAATTCAAGAACCTTATCGTATTCTTTATCATCATTTAACATAAAGTCTATTCGTTCTTGATTATCTTCGTTTAATTTATTGTAAATCTCTTTATATTTATCATCAAATTCCATAATTGCTGTCTGATAATGATCATAAAGTGTTTTTGCGATTTCTTCTTTATCTTGTCTTGATGGTTTTACTACATCAAATGTTTGTGAATATTTTTTAATACCATCTGTAACAGCAGCCGAGAACGCCTTGATTGCAAGTTTCTTATCAAACTTTCCACTTGCAACTTTTCTTTTCATATTTTTGATGACAGGTAAAATTCTTCTTTTGTATATGTGTGCATCATTCAATATGAACATAGAAAGTTCTGTTACAAGTTCTTTATCAAGTGCCTCTTTAATTTCTTTATCTTCTGGTTCTTTTTTACCAACTGTTGCATATTTCATTTTGAAATATTTTTTCTTGTCGGTGTCTGTCATTCTTTCAATATCACCAATATCATCTACATTTTTCATTTTCTTTCTAAGACTTGAAAGAACCTCTCCTTTACTGGAACCGTCTATAACAACTTTTCCAATTCCTTCCAAATCAACTAACCAATTTAGTTCAGAAAGATTATCCGTAGCCTTTTTCACTAAATCTTCAAATCTTACTTTTTCATTTTTTATTTTCTTAATCTGAGAAACAGACATATTATGTTTATACATAAGTGCTGTGTGTGCAGATTGTGAAATAAATGGAATATCTGCTTTTACTAATTGAATAAGTTCATCTTTACCAAACTTCTCTATCATGCTACTCATTTTTTTTAGATTATCAAGACTAACTTTTTTATCTCGTAAAGGTTCATATTGTTTTTTGAGTTTCTTAATAAGAGAAGAAGATAATGCTTCATCAAGTTCAACTTCTTCTTTGATACCAAGTTGTTTTGCTACATTTTTTACATCTTTTGAATCCGAAGCTTTATCAAATTTTTTACTTGAGAAATTTTTTAACCATTTTTGGACAACGACTCTTGCATCACCTTTAGGGTTCTTTTTACCTGCAGCAACCAAGGCATCATGTAAATCATCATCACCAAATATATTATATAATGCTGAAGAAGCATCATCACCATTTTTACCTAATGCAAAAGGTTTCTTCATAAAGTCTTTTGCCTTTTTTATCTCTCTTGAGTTTGATGGGAAAGCCCAAGTACCTTCTACAAGGTCAACTTCTTCTTTTATACCAGCCTTTTTCTTGCCATGATCCATAACCTTCTTACCGAAAGGTGTAAGATTACCTTTCTTATCATACATCTGATTAATAAGTTTCTTTTCGGCTGATGTTAATTCGAGAAGTTTTTCTTCTGTCATAACTCTGAGTTTGCCAGCAACATAAAGAGGGTGATTTTTTAACGCCTTTTGAGCATCTTTCTCATCATCAGGAGTAATTGTAACTACAAACTTATTACCTTGTTTTGAAACTTTATTATTGATTCTTACTTTACTAAGTATTTTTTTAACATCTTTTTCGACAGTTTTTAAGTTTGCTTCACCAAGTTCAACTTCTTCTTTAAATCCCCTATCCTTTAGAATACCCTTTAACCTCTTAATATCATCATTTTGAGATTTCTTTGCTCTTGCATTTCCAGAGTAATAGTCTCTCATTTTTTCATGGTATTTAATTTGTTGTTTAATATCTTTTTCAGATGATGTCTTTGGGTCTATTCTTAATTCATCAAGATTATCTTTGTCTGCGATTCGTTTACCACTTTTTGTTACTAGTTTATGATAGGCTGCTGGGTCATCTTCTTTAGGAGTATGATCTTCAAAATCTTTCATAGTACGTCTTTGTAATTCTTCTTCACTCATTTCTTTTTTGGCCATGTTCATAGCAGTAGCGTGCATTACCTTATCTGCATCTTCGCCATAACGATCTTCAAACTCTTTTCGTTTCTTTTTGAGTTCTACATATAGTTCTTCTTTTCGTTTTAGAACTGCATCAGAAACTTCTTTTTTAAGTTTTTTCGATTCTTCTAATATCGACTTAATCGTTTTCATTAGGTTCCTCTACCTCAATATCTTCTTCGGGTTGATTTTCTGGAAACATAGCCTTTCCCATTTCCATCTTCTTTGCAGTTAATGCATCACCTACTTTATCCATGACTGCCTTTTCAAAAGCATCTTTAAACGCAGTAGGATTTTCTTGATTCGCACTACTAATCATTGATTGTATTGATTCAACTAAATCAAATTGAGCCATAATCTACTCCTTATTTTTTCGACTTTTTCTCAGTTTTTTTAGATTTTGATGTTGTAGTTTTCTTAGATACTGGTTTTTCTTCTTCTACTATTTCTGTAGGATATACTGCTGCTGGTGCTCTAGTAGGGTCTGGCATAGGTCTGCCACCTGCACCTACTCTAACTTGTCCTTTTTCCCATGTCATTTTTTCAATCTCCCCATGTATCTCTACAAATATCTATGTTTATTTATAAAATATTAGAACTCATCTTCATCTTCGGATTCTTGTTCTTTTTCTTGATTGATTTGTTTGTTCATCATTTCTATATCATCATCATTTTGTTGAAGAATGTTTCTTCTTACCCATTCATTTGAGTAATATTTTCCAATATATGATTCTGCATTTTGCAAAGTTTCTAATCTATCTCTTAGAACTTCTGAATCTTTGAGTTCTGTGAAATGTGAATCTCTTACATAATCAAAGTTAATTTGATCTTTCATCATTTCCCAATCGTTCAAAGTAACAACACCTTTTAAAAGAAGTTGTGTTTTGAGTACGTCAAGAAATAATAAATTAAAACGAACTCGTAATCTACTTACAAACTTATTAAATTTAAGTTCATCACGATTGATTTCTGCGGCTCTACCAAGTTGAAACCCGCCCGGTTCTTGTTCTAGTCGTGATGGTGGTACATGAAGCGATTGATACAATTTTCTTTGGAAATACTTGATATCTTCAAGTTCTCCAAGATTTTGTCCGCCGGGAAGTGTTGTAATTTCTGTTCCACGTCCACCCTCACGTCTTGGTAACCAATAATCTTCTAACATAGCCTGATGTCTGCGGTCATCTCGTATTGTACCATCAGAAGTATCGTAAACTAATTTGTTTCGATATCTTGTCATAATACCTTTAAGATATTGTTCTGCTTTCATCTTTGGAAGATTACCTACATCAATATAAAATATTCTTCTCTCTGGTGCTCTTGATATACGATAGATAACAATTGCATCTTCAATCATACGCAACTGATTCATCGGTTTTAATGCTTTATGTAAGTAACTAAGTACTTTACCTTTTTGATCTGCGATACCAGAAGTTACGTTTGCAATAGAATCTTTTGCAATCTTCACACCATCACCAGTGGAACCTATTCCTGCGGAGGTATCATTGAACAAATAATATTCTGTTATAGATTTGATAACTTCAACACCACTATTTTGATCTTTGTCTTTATTGACTTTTCTCATTTTCTTAATGAAACGAGGATCAATAGGTCGAAGTTCTTGAATGCCTTTTTTTGGATTTTTGTCGTCTATTACTTTGTGATAGAATAATCTACCATCAACATACCATTTACGAAATACATCATGACCTCTACTATTGAAGCCCATCAGACGACATACTTCCATAAATTCTTCGTTTATCTTGTCTCGGATTGTATCGGGTTGTTTCAAATTATCTAAATTGATTGATACAGGAGGTTTGACTTCATCACTTACGATTGCCTCATTTACAATATCATCTATTGCCTGATCAACTTCAAAATTTAATGATGCTTCACGATATTTATTGATTAGGTCGTTCTCACTTCTTGCAGAACCTTCTAAATCAAGATAGTGTCCAAAGACACCATAACCACTATCAATTATCGCACCATCTGCTTCTTCTTCAGCAGGGACTACAAACGACTTGTTCGGTTGTTCTTCGTCCCCACCGTTATCTCTACCAATTGAAAACCCAAATAATCTAATAGCCATACATTATTACCTCACGATTGGGGTTGTATTATGTTGTAACGCCAGTTGGCGATTCTACCTCAAAATACTGATATGCAAGAGTTACATCAAACTCTTGAATTGTATCAGTTGTATCATAACTCAACGGGATTGCAGCCACAGTAGTCGGGAACATATCACGAATTACATATGTGCGAATTACAGAACCATCTTTTGCAAGTTGATCTACTCGACCATCTTTCATGTATGTTCTTGTATCGCCTGCTGTGATATTTTCTACCATACCGTTTATAGCATTTGACCATCTTTCAAATGCGTTACGAATCAGATAATCTTCATCATTAAGTACTGTTACTGACCAATCTGCAAAAGTTCTATCTCCTGCGAGTTTGATAATTCTTCCTCTATAGTTTATTGGAATAGTACCAATTGTAAATTCTGGAAGAGCAGTAGCCTTGATGAGAAATTCTGCTTCTTGTGCCGCAGATGCTTCTCCTAACTGTTCTGGGAAAGTCATTCTTACTCTGAACAGATTTGGACGAGCACCGCTGAACTCTAATCTACTCTTAAATTCGTTAATATTCATTGAGAAATTCTCCTAGTGAATGATTCTTATATATTTATACGTTTATGCACCAACTTCATCAAAACTAATTCCAGTTCTTGTTGCAACAAAGTTTAGTGTAATGAAGTTAATAGAACGTGCAGGTTTAACAAAAATATCTGCAACAAATTCATTTCTGTCGATTACATCACCTGTATTGTTTGATGTATCACAAACAACTTTAAAGTCGGTAATACCTCTACGCCCTTGTACATCTCTCAAGAATGGTTCAACTAGATTTACAAATTGTGATCTTGTAAATTCATCATTGAACTCGAATAATGAGAACTTAGCGGCTGTTGCAATTGCTTTTTCGAGAACAATAAACAATCTTCGCACATTGATTCTATCAAATGCACTTGGTCTATCTAACATAGTTTTATCGCCGAATAGTACTGTTCCTTGTCCTGTGAATGAAACTACTGGATTAACACCAGCACGATACATTTCATCTCTTTCTGCTCTTGTTGGATTAAATAGAAGTTTAGTTACATTTTTAACACTTCCTCTATTGAAACCTGCAGGTGAGAACCAAGGTTCTGCAACTAAGTCTGTTCTTGCCATTAGACCTGCAATATCACCAGCGAGAGCAATATTTCTAAACACATCATTGTATTTGTCATATTGATATTTGTAACTACCATCAAGAACTGCGTATGAACTACGAGTTGTTGTAGTAGTATTTGCATATGTTACAAGAGTGTCAGCCTCTTTGCCTGGATATGATGCGTTGTTTACTGTATGATCTTCTGGTGCAGAAATACATACAACACAATCTTTTCTTACTTCTGCAATATTCTCAATAAGATAGTTATTGATAGCACCGTCTGTACTTTCAGCAGGAGGACCAATAATCAAACTTACATCTACGGAATCTGCATCAGCAAAGTTGTTATATCCAGTTTGCATTTCACCATCTGTTGGTGAGTTATCATCTGTTCCACCAGCAAGATTTGAATAAGCAGTACCTTGTGCGTCAAATGCGTTTGATGCGGCTTGTCTTGTTGTTGTTGAAGTACCCCAATCTGCACCAGCACTTGGATGATCTGTCCACCAAACATACTGAGATTGATTGTTTAATACATCAACGTAATAGTTAGAAGAACCATTTGAATTTTTTGCATCAGATGCCTTAGATAAGAAAGCAAATTTTTCTAGGACTGCACCTTTTGTTCCTGTCCATTCACCATCTTCATCAGTAATGATAAAGTGAATTTCATCAAGAAGTGCTGTACTACCAGAATTACTTGCGTAATCAGAAGTTCCGGGTGCGGAATCAAAATGATCAAAATACCCAAACTTACGAATAGTAGAACTTTGACTAGAAACAGCAGCCAAAGCACCTTTTTCTGTACCTGTTCCTTCTAAAACACTTGTAATTGTTGCAGAAGTATCACTCGCAATAGCAGTAACTTTTATATATTGATATGAATTTGGTGCGGCGTGTCTTAATTCTACAATATCACCTACTTTTAGTTCTCCATCAAAATCTGTACTAGAACCTGTCATAGTTGTTGCACCAGCGGCTACACTTACTGTTCCACTTAATGTGGAAGAATATGCGGCTGCAGTATCACAAGAAGAAATTTTAAGTGAGTTACCTTTTACTCCCGGATACTTTGCAGTAATAGGTACATTACTTGATTGTCCAGCAGCAAAACTTGCATCATAGTGTTCTTGATTTTTAATCAATTGACCTGCAGAACCATTTGTTGCATTTACGTTGCCAGTTATTGCACGGACAACTCTTAGACTGTTACCATAACTTAGAAAGTTTGCGGCTTGAAAAAAATATTTATATGTGTTTGCGTCAGGTTTACCAAATGTTTTTACCAGTTCATCTTCGTTAGAAAGTAGAACAGGAACATCTACTGGACCCCATTGAAACACACCAGCGAAGGCTGCGTTTGTTGTAGAAACAGCAGGGATAATTGTACTTAAATCTTTTTCAACAACCGTTACGCTTGGACTTAATGCGAAAGGCATTGTTTTATCTCCTAAAAAAAGTTAATTCAGAATTAGATCGTATTAGATCGAGTTAGATTTCTCTATTTCTAAATATATTTATTAAATTTTGATTTTTGATCAGCCCCAATAAAGAGGTGAAGATGGGTTTTCATAACCTCTGTTGTTCATATCAACAGAAGTCCAGCGATTTCCTTTTGAGTCAACGAAAGAATCATCATTCATACCATCATCTATAATGCCGAACGGAGTTAAATCTGCTTCAATGTCATTCATTTGTTGTCCATAAATCTCTTTACGAATATTTATGTCTGTTAATTCTTTAAAATATTCTTGTGTAGTTAACCATGAAAAAAGAACAAGTGTCATTACTAAATCATCATGATGTCCTTCATCTGCTTCATAAGAACTACCTTTTGAACAGAACGTGGTCATTTCTGATATAATATCAAAATCTTCTATAATAAGTTTATCTTCTTCTACGATTGTTTTTAAATTAGAACAACCTATTCTTTTAACTTGTTGTGTTGTTTTTACACCCAATGCAGAACTTCTGCCAAATCCACCTGTTACTCTTTGGCCTGAACGACCTCTCATTGATGTAGATATCATGTGTTCGTATTCAATATCATAATGCAATATACTTGCAACTTGAAAACCAACATCATTATTTTCTATTAATATACTTGCATTATCATATTCACGAGCAGCCTGAGCGATTATGTTTGGATATAATAGGGGTGATATTTCATTGTCTCTAAATTTTGCAACAATTTTGTATGGCATTTCTGTATGATCTATAATCGTAAATGCAGAATAATCTAGACCTGCACCTCTTGCAACATCTGCGATTAATGTGTATGCACGATTCTTTTCTGGTTTATGAAATACATCAAGTCCATTTTTAGAATATATTGGTGGTTTGTATGCAAGTGAACGTAGTTTGTGTCCACCTATGAGAGTCTTTGATGAACCAACGAACTCAGTTTCAAACTCTTTACGAAATTGATCTTCACTTGTATTTGCAATTGTTTCTTCTTTCCATTTTTGATCACGACCGGGAACTTGAGTCCAATGCACATCAATAGGAACATATGAATTTCTTTTTTCTTCGGCATCTGTCCATATCTTATAAAATAAGTTCATTCCGTTAGGAGTAGATACCATAAAAACTTTTGTTGTTTTACCAGAAGATATTGTAGGATACACAGAACTGAAAAATTCTTCTGCGAAGTTGTGAGGAACAAATGCAAACTCATCAAGAAATATAATATTGTATGTGCCACCACGAACTGCACTTGAACTTGTTGCACTTGCAAGTATCTTAGAACCATTTTCTAGTTCAATACTTCCTTTGTTCCAAGATAGAATACCTTGTTGTAACCACTTTGGTAAATGTTCGTATGCTAGTCGCAGACGACCAAGAAGTTCCCTAGCCGTCTGCGATTTATTAGCGAGTAATGCAATACTTACAGTCTCATTAAATAAAAGATAATGTAGAAGGTATGCAATAATAGTTGTTGATTTACCTGATTGTCTAGGCATCTTACAAATTACAAAACGATTGTCGTGAAAAGTCTTTACCATATCTTCTTGAAAATCATACAAGTCGAATGGAACAAGACCTTTGTCAACATGAACAATCTGAATATATTTCTGAATGAAGTATATCGGATCTTCTTGACACTTCATGTACTCTTTTACTTGTTCTTCAGTAAAATTAACTTGTACATTAGATCGTTTTAAATTTGGGTTACCATAGTAGGTATCAACAGTTTCTACCATTTAGAATACCAATTTAAATCCTGCTGCGTATGTATTGTCATCTGAATCACGATCTCTTTCTAGTTCTACAAATAATTTTGCATTTTTACCCAATCCTTTTTCTACACCTAATGCTAAAAATCCATCATCATTGGCTGTATTGGTATCACCAACAGCCGCAAGAACAGATAGATCACCTCCTAGTTTGTAGTTAGCGGAAAGTTCAACTGCTTTTACATCTGCGGAACTTTTTTGTTTCAATACAGAATATGTTGATCCTAGAGATAGATTTTTCACAAAAGGAACTTTAAGTGTATAACCTAATCCATAGTAATCTTTACTGTTTACATCATCTGATGCAAGAACAACACCTATGCCATTCCATAATGCACCCATTTCTGAGAAATCAATGCCATCATTACTGTTTGATTTACTTTGAGCGAGAAATGCAACGTCAGCGCCCATGAATTTTCTTTCAAATTTTAAAGTTTCAGATATTTTACTTCCGGGTGCTTGTAAAGAACCACCACCAACTACTGTAAAGATATCAGAATTACCACTTACAAACTCATCAAAAATACTTCTTACTCGGCCAATACTAATTGAACCAATACCTTTGTGATTTAGACCGATATATCCATATCGCCCACTCACAGTACTATCAGCACCACTTGCATTGAGATCGACACCTAGTTCGATTTTACCGAAGAAACTCAATTGGTCATTCAATTTTTGTGTACCTTTGATACCCACACGACTTGCTTTACTTTTCCATTGTAATTCATCTGTAGATTTAGTACCATCTTGACCATACATAGTACCTTGTCCATATAATTTAATTTCTGCACTTGCTACAATCGGAGCGAGTATCATAGCCCCTATAACAAAAATTGATGTTGCCAGTTTTTTAAACATTTACTTCTCCTTAAAAAAAGTTATTTGTTATCATTTTGAATCTTTTCATAATACAGTACTGCTTCTTTGACTCTTTCAGGAAGTTTATTGAAACCTTTATCTTCCTTCTTGAGTGAATCTATGTGATATCTTTTTGCAGCCCAGTCTAATGCATTGTCGAACTTTCTATTAAACCATGCACCCATTTTAGTATCTTCCCACCACTCATAAAATGTAGAACCTACAACTGCACTTAATATGCTAAGTGTAATCCACGTTATCATGTTGTTTATACCTCTTGTTTTGATTTAAAGTCTGCGATTGCAGTTTTAATAGCGTCCTCTGCTAAAACGGAACAATGGATTTTTACTGGGGGTAAATTTAATTCTTCTACGATTTGTGTATTTTGTATTTCATCTGCTTGATCGATTGTTTTTCCTTTCAACCATTCAGTTGCGAGTGAACTTGATGCGATTGCACTACCACAACCAAAAGTTTTGAATCTTGCATCTTCAATCAATCCATTCTCTCCTACTTGTATTTGTAACTTCATTACATCACCACATTCTGGTGCACCAACAATACCTGTGCCAACATTTGAATCTAATTTATTTAGTGATCCTACATTTCTAGGATTATTGTAATGATCAACTACTTTGTCGCTATAGGCCATATTAGTCCTCTATAAATTTTGTATCGCTTTTCCATACGTTTTTAAGTTTACTTGAATATTCTTCTATAGAATGATCAGAGAACCAGTCAATTGAACCTTTGATTAAATCACGAAAGAACCCTGATACTTTATCTTTGAATCTACTCCAATTTGATAGTCTTGCAACTTTTCCATTACTTGTAATATACTGTCTTACTCCATGATGTTTGAATCGTATTCGTGAAGGAACACAAGTAACAATATCATTATTATTTACAAATCGTTTGTGTGGTATATTAGAAATAGAATTAATAAAATTTTTACCACCACATCTTGGTGATCCATATGTGTATATTTTTATACTGTTATCAAAAACTTGATCAACTCTTGATGCAAATATAGTTGCCATGGCTGCACCTAGAGAGTGTCCACAAATCCAGACAGTTCTATGACCATCTTCGATTGTTCTTTTAAAACGACTTTGAAGTTTTTTCCATAACTTATCTACTTCTTCTTTGAATCCTTCATGAACATACCCTTCACCAGACATAGATTTTTCTTTTGTGATTTCTAAGTCAGCAGAAATATCACTAAACTTGTCTGGTTCTGTTCCACGAAATGCAACAATAATATGATCATCATTCCATACCATATGACATTGAGCACCTTCTACACTATAGTAGTTATGACTTTTAAATCCAACTTTTGCATATTCTCTTTTTGCAACAGTAGATGCTTTGTATGCAAGTGCTGAACATTCTGCAAAAAAATAATCTATCTTTTTAGGATCATCATATATAAAATCAAGGTTTTCTATGTCTGTAAAGTATGGTCTACTTTTTGGCATTGGTTACTCCATTTCCATTGTCTTTGAATATAACTTTTTCTAGTTTTAGTGTTTCTATTCTTGTATTTGGTACATATCTCCAACGATATGTGTGATCGTCATCTGATAATTGAAATATAGTTTGTTTTGCACCTATACTTATGATTAATGCTTTCTTTCCATCTAAAACTACTTGATCGCCTTGATTAAAATCTTTACTTAATTTAAACTTCATACCTTTTACAAAAGAGGTTGCGAAGTCTCGAATAGCAAGTACGACAATAATACTTATAATTGCTGTAGCCCAAGTTAATAATGATGGACTAATTTCTATCGGTGGAATTGGATTCATTTTTATTTCCCTTTATCAATTTTTGTAATTCACTTGTACTCCCAACAAACACAGCATTTTCTATGGCGTTTGTCACGTTATTTGGTATACTTTTAGAATCTCTCAAATCTTGCATTTTCTTTTGTAAGTCGATAAGTTGTGTGTTGACTTCTGAAACATTTTTTATCAACTGTGCAGCCACTTCATATGCTCTAGGGTGTTCACTTTCTTTTGCAAAATCAAGTATGCCATCTATTGCCTCTTGACCTTTTTCTATTAAATCATAATAGTTTTTTCTACTCTCTACATAATCATTACTTATATCAATAGACGGATCTTGTACTTTTGCAATCTCTTTTGTTTTTATAGGTATGATTTTGTTTGATTCAAACTCAATATCTAATGCATCACTTATTTGTTCATTTCTTTCATTTTCACTCATAATTTAATTCCTATGAAGGATCTAATGGGTCATAATTATCTGCAAGAGTTTGTCCTAGAAAGTAATCAGTTCTTGTTGTTGTGTATCCATAATCATCATCTGCATCAGCAGTAGTTGGACTTGGTACAACAACATGACGAACAAGTTCTTTGCCGGGTTCAGTCGTTGTTCTACTCTCTGGTGTAGTATTTTCAGTTTGTGGATAAGATTGAACAGTAACTTTCTTAATAAGTCCAGTTTCATTTGTCGGACTGTATAGAAATGCTTTTGCAGTAAATGTTAATGTCCATGTAAGAACTCGTCTACTATCAAAGTTACCTTCATACTCATCTTCATTTGTTACACTATTTAATATAATAGGAACATCAGTAGTTATTCCTAAATCATCATACATATCTTTTAGTGTTATATTAAACTCTGGTGTAAAGTATGGAAGTATCTGTTCAATGATTTGTAGACCATCATCAGTATTCTTGACCATACAATATAGATTGAAGTCAAGATTATAAGGAACTCTTTCGTATTGCCATTTTGTGCGACTGGCATCAGTTCCTACTTTTTGAAATTTGTTAAGTGTGTTTAGTTTTCTGGCTGCATCATACGCAAGACCTGTAAACTCGAATCCAATACGAGGAAGTGTCATTTGTACTTCTGTACCATCATCAGAGATTGAACTGTCTTGATTTATACGAACAATAAACTTTTCTTTAGGTCCATATGCAAAAGGAACTCTTGCTTTTGAAATGACTGTTCCAGAAGAATTTTTTCTTTGAATGTAGATTTCATTGAATAGTGTTCCAAATCCAACGACTACTTTTCGTAATGTTTCATGATAGAAAGTTGTACCTAACATACTAAATCTCCAAATTATCTAGATTACCAAACTCACCAAATGGATTGCCTTCTGTGAAGTCAAGTACGGAATCTGCTTTTGTTTCAAAATCTGAACCATCATCTGAGGCGATATTTGCAGTTTCGTCTGTAACTGTAAATACTGGGTATGCAGCCGCACTTGATGCACCAGTTACTAAGGATTCAACATCTTCTATCTGTAAAATATCTCCGTCTTCCATGAGTACTCTATCCTCATCATCAAGTGTTGCATCTAATAGAATGTGCATATCTGTTGCGTCTTTAAACTCACCTGTTTGCACTTGTACTTTAAGTGTTCTATCATCACCATCCCAATAAACAACTTTACCTGTTGCAGTTGCAGCCGCTTGTGTTGCACCTTGATATACAATCTCATCAACAGTAAAGTTTCCAACAGGAGTACCCTCTGATAACATGAAACTTGTTGTAAGATGTTCGATTTGTAATTTATCACCAGTGAGATATACATCAGAACTTCCATCTTCTTGACGTATTTCATCAGCCAAGAATACAAGTTTCTTGAGAACTCCACTTTCTTTCTCAACAGAATCAATCTCTGCAATACCAACATCAATTGTTTCTTGTGAGTATCTAAAGAGATCACAACTGATTTGATAAGTATGAAGTTTACCTAACTGATAGAATGGATTTTCGTGTTCTACGAATTTAATCTCGAATAGACCTTGACTTAATGGAAAATAAATCAAATCACCTTCGAGAGGTATTGTGTTTGTTGTAATCGTTTCTTCAAATCTTCTTCTTGCGATTGCAAATGTAATACTATCACGAATCTCTAATCCAAATCTTCCAACAAAATCACCTTCGCCTTCAAAGCCATCTACATTTTGAATGTATGCTTCGATAGAAAATGCTTGTTCGTATTTTTGAGTTGGATCTTCACCGAAGATTGGATCTTCATTTACTGCGGCACGTGGAATATAATAGACATCATGTCCATACATTCTAATAGACTCGATAGTAAGTTCTTCTATCAGTCTTTGTTCTTCGGTAACTGCAAGATTGTTTATGAAAGTATTAGTGGCCATTTTTTACCCTACCATGAAGTCAACAGGAAGTTCATGATTTAAACTCATCTGTTCTTTTATCCTTTGAATCTCCTCTTTGGCATCATCAACAATTTGTCTACCGTTTAAAGTAGCACCTCCGGGTAATTGTATGCCATCAAACTTACTTAGATTTGTACCCCATTGAAGTTTGAACAATGCAGTAGTATATTCTTTGAGAAACATATCGTTATATATTTCTGTATATGTATTTGGGTCTAATCTACGAAATGATTCAATGATAATATAGTTATCTGCTTTTAAATCTGTTCCCCATTCAAATCCATTAATGTATAATCTATTTTGTTTTCGATTAAACTCGATTGGGTGTTCACCTGCAAATAACATATCTAACATTCTCATATGTTTCATTACAGTATCGTAGTATTGAATAGAAACACTTGAGAAATCATAAAATTCATTTAAACGTAATTGATATCGAACATCAAACATATTGATTGTACTTGCATCACTAATAGGAAGAACTCTAGTAACACTAATAACAGGGTCAGGAACAGCAATATACTGATTCGTTACATCTGCAGCCGTAATTTGATGTTGATCATATACTCGTTCTACACCATCAAAGTGATACTCAGAAAAATATTGTAATGCATCATCAATGCGATCTTCTAATTGATCTTCATCAACATTGATATCTATTACAGGTTTTCCAAGAGTTCTAAGACAATGTTCTCTTAATTCTCGTCTTGATTGTGGTTTTGCCATATTCTTTCCTTAATACACTATAGTTATATGTATATTTATGTTTACGCAGACTCTAATACTTCAATTCTTGCGATTGCTTCTTTTAAAGCGGCGACAAGTACAGGAACCATTTTTGAATGATCTAATGATTGTGGCATAATCAATGGTTCAGTTTCTACATTATCACCATCTTCATGTAACAATCTAAAGTCTGTAGTATAAAAATCTTTTATATTATCTGCATCTTCTAACATGATACAAATATCTTCATCTCTAAATTCATCTTTTGTACCTGATACTGCCTGATCAACAATTCCTGAAACTTCATGAGCAATAAATCCATCTACTCTTTTATCTGGATCTGTTTTAAAATTAAACTGTTTTGGTAATAATTGTTTTACTCTAGTAATTGCATCTGAACCAGACATAGTAGTTATATTTTCTTTCATTCTATAATCGGAAGAAGTAACATAGTTTGTAGCCGATGAAGTACTATTAATATTACCAACTGCTGTATCTGAGGCATTTGGGTGTGAAAAACTGATATGCTGATTATTAGCGGCATTACAACACATATTAATATTTGCATCTCTAGAAGCACTTCTTTGATTACAAATTTTTCCAGTATTACCTTCTGTCCAGAAAAGATATTCATGTGATCCACTTTCTGCAGCATCTCCGTCTGGGTGTGCTTTTACACGGAAGTTAACATAATTTTCTCCATCATTTACTAATACTTCTCCAAGACTGTTTATACTTGATGCGTGTAGATTTTCAAGTGATAAGAAATTTCGTACTGTGCCGCCATTGTTTACATTAAATTGTAATGCACCATCTTCTTGTGCATGAGTTACATCTCTCCATAAAGCAGTTATACTAACAGCCGTATCATTATTGCCACCAGAATCATCACCTTTAAATAAAATTTGTCCTAATGAATCATTGTCAGCAGGAGAACTTGAATCTCTATTAATAGTAAGTATTGGTCCTGCACCAGCACCTGCATCAGTTGAGGTCATTGTTAAATCAGTTCCATCATAAGTTAAATTTGCTTCGGCATCAAGTTCTGTTGTAGTAGAACCTACTGTAACTAATTCGTTTGCAGTAGCATTATTAATTGCAGTTATCGCAGGTGAACCAACATATGTTTTTAATCTTGAAGCAGCAACTTTTCTATTTGTGCCACCTGCATTATCATCAATAATAAACAAATCTGCATCTGCAATACCAGCACCTATATCAGTACCACCGTCAATATCTAAATCTGCAATAGCAATACTACCATCAGGGAATACTGGTGTTTGAGTAAAGGTTACTGCACCTCCAGAACTAATTGAGATTGCATCTGTATCACTTGCACTACCTATATCACCTCCATCAGGAATTACAATATTGCCACCAGTAGTCATTAGACCACCACCTGTATAAGTTCCAGAAACATCAAGATTTGCATTTACATCTGCGAGAGTAGCATTTAATTCTATTTCATCAGTCGCATTGATGTCAAGGATTGCATTAGAAGGTGCATTAATATACTGAGAAGCATCATTGAATTGAATTGCCATGGTACTATTCAATAAAATACCTGTATCTGCAACGTGTGTTAAAGTAACATCACTATCTGCACCAAATGATAATACGGCTGCATCAGATAATAGTTTAACATCATCTCCTGCAACTACGTCTTTTGCAACTGATAATCCACCGTCAGTCTGTAGAGAACCATCAGTAGTAGAAGTTGCTTCTGTTGTATCATCTGTAATTATTCTTCCCGAAACAGTAAGTAGTCCTGCAGAACTCAATGACATTTTTTCTGCGGCTGCTTCTGAAGCGGCAGTTAAGAATGATAGTTTTGTTGCATTATTAGATGCACTAAAGTCTCCTTCAGATACTGCTTCTAAACCAGCGGCAACTAGAACTGCATCTGTACCAGCACCCTCATCTGGTGCTTTAAAGAATATTGAACCAAGAACATCATTGGCTGCGATATCGTTATCACCTGCATGGAATGAGAAACTTGGTTCTTTACCATCTCCAGTACCAACGTGTTTTAGAACTAATCCATCATCAGCAACATGAGTAAGTGTAATTTCTTGATCATTACCAAAGTAAATAATACCACCATCTGCAAGATATAAATCACTCCATTCTGCTGATGCTGTACCTAAAGAATCTCCGTCTGCACTTGATGGGTCTGCACCACCACTAGGTGCTGCCCATGAAATATCTGTTCCATCAGAAGTTAGAACATATGTATTAGAACCTGCGGCCAATGCAGATGGATCACCACTTGCATCACCTATAATGAGTTTACCTCTTGCGAGTCCTGCCATTTTTGCAAGTGTTACTGCATTGTCTTGTATGTCAGCAGTTTCTACTGTATTATTTGGAAGAACTGGAACTTGACTAAATGTTACAACACCATCAGAAGCAATTGCGATTGCATCGGCATCACTTGCAGAACCAATTGTTCCACCATCTTTAATAAGAATATCGTCTTTAAATGTTACAATACCAGCAGAACTAACTGTCATAGCATCAGCAGTTGATGCAACACCGATAGTACCACCGTCTTTGATTAAAATATCATCTTTGAATGTTACAATACCTGCAGAAGAAATTGTGATTGCGTCATTTGTAGAAGCAACACCAATCGTTCCACCATCTTTAATCATTAAATCATCTGCAATCGTTAATAGTCCTGCAGAACTTAATGTCATCTTAGAAGATGCAGCCTCACTTGCACCTGTGTGAAATTCTAATGTTGTTGCGTTATTAGAAGAACTAAAGTCTCCTTCTGCAACTGCTTGAATTGCAGCCGCAACTAAAATAGCATCAGTTCCTTGACCTTCATCAGGTGCTTGGAATCTAATTGCACCCATCACATCATTTGCAGCCATATCTGTCTCACCTGTTTGTAGTGTGAGAACAATAGGTTTATCATCTGCGGTTGCTGTGTGTTTTAAATTTAATCCTACATCATGCACATGAGTAAGAGTAATTTCTGAATTTGCACCAAAATGTATAACTGAAGCATCTGATAGTAATTTAAGGTCATCACCCATTACAGTATCTTTTGCTACTGATAAACCACCATCTGTTTGTAATGATCCATCAGTTGTACTTGTCGCTTCTGTTGTGTCATCTGTTTTCAGAATACCACTGGCAGTTATTGCTGTTGCAGTTAACGTACTTGCACCAACAATTGTTCCAGACACATCTAAGTTTGCATTTACATCAGCGAGTGTGGCATTTAATTCGATTTCATCAGTTGCATTGATATCTAAAATCGCATTACTTGGTGCATTGATAAACTGAGAAGCATCATTAAACTGAATTGCCATTGTACTGTTTAATAAAATACCAGTGTCGGCAACGTGTGTTAATGTTACATCTGAATCTGCACCAAAAGATAACACAGCCGCATCAGATAATAACTTAACATCATCTCCTGCAACTACGTCTTTTGCAACTGATAAACCACCATCAGTTTGTAGTGAGCCGTCTGTAGTAGATGTAGCCTCTGTTGTGTCATCAGTTTTTAATATGCCACTTGCAGTTATTGCTGTCGCAGTTAATGTACTTGCCCCAACAATTGTTCCAGAAACGTCTAGATTTGCATTAACATCAACTAACGTAGCATTTAATTCTATTTCATCAGTTGCGTTAATATCTAGAATTGCATTACTCGGTGCATTAATATATTGTGATGCGTCATTAAACTGTATTGCCATAGTGCTGTTTAATAAAATACCTGTGTCTGCAACATGAGTAAGTGTTACATCACTATCTGCACCAAATGATAATACAGCCGCATCAGAGATTAATCGTAAATCATCTCCAACTGATAAGTCAGCGGCAACTCCTGCACCACCAGCGACAGTCAATGCACCATCTGTTGCACTAGTATTTGCAGTTGTTGCAGTTACGGCAACTACACCACCTGAAGATATTGTGATTGCATTTAAATCAGAGGCAGACCCAATCGAACCTCCATCTTGAATTGTTAAACTTGCGGCAAATGTTGGTCTTGCAGTAAAGTTAACTACTCCACCAGAACTGATTGACATAGCATCTGTATCACTTGCACTACCTATATCACCTGCATCTGGTATAACAATATTGCCACCAGTTGTTAATAGACCACCACCAGTGATTGCACCAGATACAGTCAATACACCAGCAGAACTTAATGTCATTTTAGATGCAGCCGCTTCTGAGGCAGCAGTTTTGAATACTAGTTTTGTTGCATTATTAGATGAACTGAAGTCTCCTTCAGAAACTGCTTCGATTCCTGCAGCCACTAATATTGCATCAGTTCCTTGACCTTCGTCAGGTGCTTGAAAGTTTATTGTTCCAATCACATCATTGGCTGCAATATCTGTTTCACCTGTTTGTAAGGTAAGTATAATCGGTTTGTCATCACCAGTCGCTGTGTGTTTTAGATTTAATCCTTTGTCTGCAACGTGTGTGATAGTGATTTCATTATCTTCACCAAATGACAATACAGCAGCATCAGAATCAAGACTTACATCATCTTCAAAAGTTGCATCACCAGAATAAATTGGTGTTTGACTAAATGTAACTACTCCACCTGAACTAATAGAGATTGCATCTGTATCAGAAGCACTACCAATATTACCACCATCTGGTATAACTATATTGCCACCAGTAGTCATCAATCCACCACCTGTGTATGTACCAGACACATCAAGATTTGCATTGACATCAGCAAGAGTTGCGTTAAGTTCAATCTCATCAGTTGCATTGATATCAAGTATTGCATTACTTGGTGCGTTTATGAATTGTGATGCATCATTGAATTGAATTGCCATAGTACTGTTTAATAGTATACCCGTATCTGCGACATGGGTGATTGTTACGTCTGAATCTGCACCAAAAGATAACACAGCAGCATCTGACAATAGTTTAACATCATCTCCTGCTACAATATCTTTTGCTACTGATAATCCACCATCGGTCTGTAAAGAACCATCAGTTGTACTCGTTGCCTCTGTAGTATCATCTGTTTTTAATATTCCACTTGCAGTTATTGCTGTTGCGGTTAGTGTACTTGCACCAACAATTGTTCCTGATACATCTAAGTTCGCATTTACATCTGCCAACGTAGCATTTAATTCTATTTCATCAGTTGCGTTAATGTCAAGTATTGCATTACTTGGTGCATTGATAAACTGAGAAGCATCATTGAATTGAATTGCCATAGTACTGTTTAGTAATATTCCTGTATCAGCGACATGAGTAATAGTTACATCTGAATCAGCACCAAATGATAATACAGCCGCATCAGATAACAACTTAACATCATCTCCTGCAACTACGTCTTTTGCAACACTCAACCCACCATCTGTTTGTAATGACCCGTCTGTGGTAGAAGTTGCTTCAGTAGTGTCATCAGTTTTTAATATACCACTTGCAGTTAAGGCAGCAGTTGTCGTGGCACCAGCAACATTAAGAGTTCCAGAAACATCTAAGTTCGCATTAACATCTGCAAGAGTTGCGTTCAGTTCTATTTCATCAGTTGCGTTAATGTCTAGAATTGCGTTAGAGGGTGCATTGATGTATTGACTTGCATCATTGAATTGTATTGCCATAGTACTGTTTAATAAAATACCAGTGTCAGCAACATGAGTTAAAGTAACATCAGAGTCTGCACCGAATGATAATACAGCCGCATCAGATAATAATTTAACATCATCTCCTGCCACAATATCTTTTGCAACAGAAAGTCCACCGTCTGTTTGTAATGATCCGTCTGTAGT
>VTLG01002152.1_pt1 | contig 106906 bp, 135 predicted proteins | sample 4694571 | NCBI WGS metagenome assembly VTLG01 (sample SAMN12604809, study PRJNA352737) | marine metagenome | biome: ENVO:00000447; feature: ENVO:00000209|ENVO:00000569|ENVO:01000036; material: ENVO:00002151; isolation source: viral sequences binned using virsorter ... | reverse complement strand
AGAATGTTGTGGAGAACAGCATTTAGTTATTCAAAGATTAAAGTATGAAAATAACAGCAGTATCATTTAGTTATAGTGAAAACTCTATGAGTTATAGAGGTCTATTGTTAATGGATCATTATATAAAATTTTCTAATATAATTAAAATGGATTTACCTATTTGTGATTCTAATAAACCTGATGGAGTAATACCAAAAGAAGTAGAAGAATTAGATAGTATATTGGATAAAAGTGATGTACTAGTATTTTCTGTGCCTGAATATACAGGTCATTATTCAGTAGGTTTTAAAAACTTATTAGATTGGTTAGTTGTAAAAGGATATTATAACGCAAATTTAGGACAAAAATATTCAATATCAAATAAACCAATTTATGTTATTTCTTTTACACCTTCTTATAAAGGTGCTGGTGATAGACATTTTGAAATGACAAAAGAAATATTAGAGAAACTAGGTGGTAAAGTTAAGAAAATGTTTGTAAAAAATGATTGTTGGGATAAACTTCTTCCTGGTGCTTATCAGTTTGTTGAAAAAGAATGTAGAGAAATTTTGAGAAAGGATGATGAAGTGGGTGATTGGAAAGAAAACTATAAAGAATGGAATGACAAATGGAAATAAAAGACATTGCAGAATATCTTAACATTGATGTTGATAAAGATTTATTTCTTTCTGTGTATAATAAAGTTAAAAGTAATGAATTTAATACATTTGGCAAAACACCGTTTGAATGTTATGTTTTAGAAAATAATAGGACAGGCAAACCTACAGGTAATAAAGAAGCGTTTGAACCTATTTTATCACAACATAGAAAGGTACATCCAAATTATCAACTTCGTTCAACAGGATACAATACGGCAGATAGTACAAAGAAAGATGTATATCCACATACTGATATTGATTTTTATCCTGAACATCCTAATTGTTATAATATAGTAATTCCAATATTTGGTAATTCTCGTATAGATTATTACAGTTATGATGATGATGAAGTTTATTTACCTGAAAAGAATGCTCACGGCGAATGGTACTACCACGAATTTAATGTACAAAAGAAAATGGGTCAACATACACCAGAGTATGAAAAGTTTTTAAGTGATAGAGTGTTTGGTCATATCGTAGTAGATAAACCAATATTAATAAAAACTGATATAATGCACCGAGTAGTAGTTACAGAAGCACCTAGATGTGCTTGGGTTACAAGATGGATTAATATTCCAGCAGAGATGGATTATCAAAAATTTAAAAGTAAAGTAGAAAGTATATTATGATACATCCAGATAAAATAGAAATTCAAATTAAAGAAATGGATAATGAAAATTTATTAGCGATTGCTAGAAGTATCCATAAACAAGGTGTCGCAGTATTTTATAATCAAAAATTAAATGAGTCAGAATACATTAATGCTATGAAAAGATTTGGAGAATGTGAATCACCTGATTTGTTTATGAATCCAAAAGAGTATCCAGAAATCTTTTTAGTTACAGGTAAGAAAGATAATGAAGGTAAAAAGATTGGTATGTTTGGAGATACAGAATTAGGTTGGCACTCAAATGGAAACTCTAGGCATTTAATTGATAAGATATTAATAGGTTTATATTGTATTAAAGAAGATATTAATACAACTTTAAGTGTTTGTAATACTCAATTACCATTTGAAGATATGTCAGATGAAGAAAAAGAATATTATAGGTCTATAACAATTAGATTGAAATTTAAGAATAATACAATATATAATTTAGAAGAAGGCGATCCTGAATTAGAATTTATGAGTAAGAACAAAGGTAGTATTCGTAAATTAGTTGGCAAACACCCACATACAGGTAAAGAATACTTTTACTTTCCATATCATTTTATCATAAGAGCGTGGGAAGGTAAGAAACAAATTGACCACGAAGAAATGATTAAGAAATTAATGCCAAAGATATTTAAATCTCAATATCAATATCATCACATATTTAAAGAAGGTGATTTACTTTTAATGGATCAATTTACAAGTTTACACCGTAGAACACCTGTGATGGATAACAATAGATTATTATGGAGGATAGCAAGTGATTTCAAAAAAATCTATACCGTGGCCGACAATTACAAATAAATCTGGTGAAATACCAATGGAAAGAAAATATGGGTTGAGAGATATGTCATACCTTGACACTCTACAAGCAAAACCTATATTTGAAAAACAAGCAGATATTATTATTAAAAATAATTATAAAGGTATAGTAGATATAGGTTGCAGACACGGACCAATTAATGATTTTTTACACGAAAGAAATTATAAAGATTATCAATACTATGGTTTTGATACTTCACCTGAACCGATAGAGTATGCTCAAAAAAGATGGATAAAAGAAAACAATATTGAATACGAAGTTAGAGAGTGGGCAAAATTAAGAGAAGTAAATTTTAAAGTTGATTGTATTATCTTTAGTGGTGTATTATTATATGAGAAAGAACATTATAAGATGTTTACAGATATAATGGATTACTATAATTGTAAAAATGCTGTTATACAAGAACCTTATCATACGCAAAAATATTATGAAGAAAAATTAAAATTAAAATCAATTACAAATGATATGCAACAATATAAATTTAAAGAACAGACTATTGTTGAAGCAGAAATATTTTGTGGTAGAAGATTGATAGCACATATATGATAACTGTTAAAAGATATTCAGAAGACCCTAATAAGTATAGACCACTTATAGAAGAATTTAGATTACAGACTTTTGAAGAAGGTAATGAAAGTCTAACTTATAAGAAATATAATCCAGATAATCCTGATATTGAAACTTGGATGTGTTTTAAAGATGAGAATTTAATATCAATATCTGCTGGTGAAAAATCACATTATACAAACGATTCAGATATTGCATTAAGAATTTGTCGTTATCATATTTTAAAAGAGTATAGACATACCCATTGTGGTTTGATTATGGCTGAACATCAAATTAAATGGGCAAGAGAGAACGGTTATCAGATATTATATATTACACACGATATAAAAAGTAGAGCAATAAATAGTTTATACCAAAGAAAAAAGAAAATGACTGATAAGGCATTTGAACAATATACAAAAGGAGAGTGGTGGAATAAATTACAATTAGAAAGAAAGTTTTTATTTGATAGTGGTAAAGTGGTGCAATATGTTTATAGTATAAGATTGCAAGATGATAATTTTAAATGGAAACCTAAATCTAAATTTATTATAGAAAGAGAACACGATGGACAAATTAAGTAAACATAATCTACCTACGATAGCAGATTTAGGTTTAAATATAGACCTTGATAGATTAAGAAAAGAAACAGATAAGTTAGCAGATAAATTTGTTGATGTTCGTACAGCGAATCCTATGTTATGTGATAATCATATGGAGTTAGTAAAAGATGTTTATGATAATTTTGAACAAATCAATCTTACAACACCAAGTGAAATATTACCACATACGACTAGCATAACTGAAAGATTAAGACGAAAAGAAGAACACTTATATAATGTGCCTACTGAAGATTATACAGGTAGTTATTTTGAGGAAATTGTAACACAATTAAAATCTCCAGCAAGTAGGATTAGAATAACGAAATTAGCACCTGGTAAAATGATACCTTGGCACGTGGACTATAATGTAAATTATGGTGTCAGGTGTATTGTACCAATTTATGGTAATGAAAATATAGTCAATTTATTTAAAAGAGATAGTAAAGTTGAAGCATATACTTTGACAGATGGTACTGCTACCTTTTTAAATATTGGTTATAGACACGCAGTTATTAATATGAGTAAAGAACCAAGAATAGCATTAATGTTTACTTTAAATGGTACGAAGGATATAGAAAATTTATCATAAAAACCTTTATAAATATACCTATATATTATACAGAAGGAGTATATAATGTCAATAACCATAGATGGAAAAGTGTATGACGAAACGAAGTTTAGTATAGGATTAAGAAACAGAATAACAGCAAGACAAGAAATTGAAGGATCCAGAGTCAGACACAATATTGAGTTGGAAAAAATAACAGTTCTTACAGAATTTTATAACACAAAAATTAAAGAATTGATGGAAAAAGAGAAAGTTCAACCGATAAAAGACAATGGCAGCAATAGCTAATTTAATTATAGATCAAGGCGCAAACTTTAGTTCAGATATTACAGTCAAAGACGCAAATAATAACGCATTTGACTTGACTGGATATACAACGGAAGCCAAGATGGCAAAGGGGTATGCGTCAACTAGAACAAGAACAAGTATCACATCAACGATTGCTACAGACTCAACTTCAGGAGTAGTAGCATTAACTTTAACAGCGGCTCAGACCGCAACTTTAGACGCACCAGAGAGATATGTCTATGATGTAGAAATTACAAAGACATCAACAGGTGCCGTAACTAGAGTAATTGAAGGTATTATTACTGTAAGACCGAATGTAACAACAAGTTAAAAGTATTATAAATATTGTTAAAGAGAGAGGTCAATGACAATTACAGCAAAAATCAATGCTCCCACATCTAGTGGACCACAAAAGGTTTCTGTAACTTTACCTTCTGGACAAGCAGCAGAAAATAGTTCTCTTTCTTTAAAATTATTAGGTGATGTTGACGTAACTTCCTTAAATGATGGTGCATTATTACAATACAGGTCTAGTGATGGTAAGTTTGTAAGTAGAAATGAAATAGTTACCACTACTGGAACACTAACATTTAACGGCGGAAGTTTTTAAGGTAGGATATGGCAACAGTAATACAGATTAAAAGAAGTTCATCAACTACAGCACCAGCAACACTAAAATTAGGTGAATTAGCATATACTTATGGAACAGGTTCTCAAGCAAACCTAGGAGATAGAATTTTTATTGGTGAAGGTGGAGTTGACGGTAACGGTGACGCAAATAATATTTCAGTAATTGGAGGTCAGTATTTTACAGATATGTTAGACCACGTCGCTGGTACTTTAACAGGTAGTGGCGCAGTCGTAGTTGATTCAAATTTAGCAATAGACACATTAAATATAGGTAACCACCTAACAGCAGGTGGGGAAATAAGATTTAACGAAGGTACTAATAATGGTACTAACTACATAGGATTAAGATCACCTAATTCAGTTACAGCATCCGAAACATTTGTTTTACCAGATGGTGACGGTACTGCTGGACAATTTTTAAAAACAGACGGATCTGGTAATTTAGATTTCACAACTGTTAATCAATTCATAAATTTAGCAGGCGATACAGGAACAGATACTTACAATACTTCCGAAACATTAACTTTCGCAGGTACAGGTGGTATGAAACAAACGGTTACTGATAATACGGTAACTGTAACTGCTGAGGCATTAACTAATGCTAACTTATCTGGTACGGCTGCAATTACAAATGCTAATTTAGCAAATCCTACTACACTATTAGGATCAACTACATTAACTTTAGGTCAAACAGAAACAGATTTAGCAGGATTAACTTCTATTGTAATTGATGACCTTACATTAAATGGTCAAACAGTTTCAACAACAGTAAGTAATAAAGATATTAATTTATCACCACACGGAACAGGTACAGTTATAGTACCAAGTGGTTATGAAGATAGATCAGGTTTTACAGACAATTCACTTGCGAACAAGATGTATGTTGACCAAGTTGCTCAAGGTTTAGATACTAAACCTTCTTGTAAATTAGGAACAACTGCTAACTTGGCAGCAACTTATAATAATGGAAGTCTTGGTGTTGGTGCAACTTTAACTGGTACATCAAATGGAACATTAACTTTAGATAGTACAGCAACAAATTTAAATGATAGAATTTTAGTTAAAGATCAAACAACTCGTACACAAAACGGTATATATAAATTAACAACTTTAGGGGATGGTTCAAATCCTTGGGTGTTGACAAGAGCAACTCCAGAAGATCAACCTGCTGAATTAACAGGTGGTTCTTTCGTATTTGTTGAAGAAGGAACATTAAATGCTAACAATGGTTATACATTTACACATACAGGTGCTCCAACATTTGGAACAACTAATTTAGATGTATCACAATTCTCTGGTGCAGGTCAAATAACTGCTGGTGCCGCTTTATCAAAAGATGGTAACCAATTAGATGTTGAAGTTGACAATTCTTCAATTGAAGTTAATACAGACGCATTAAGAGTTAAAGGATTAGGTATTACAAATGCTATGTTGGCAGGAACAATTCAAACAACTAAACTTGCAAATCCATTTATAACATTAACAGATGAATCTTCTACAACAGGAAGAGTTTATTTAGAAGAAAATTTAGATTTCTTAGCAGGTGAAGGTATTAATACAGTTGTTGATAATAACTCTATTACAATTCAAGGAGAAGACGCTTCAAATTCAAATAAAGGTGTTGCTAAATTTACTTCAGACAACTTTACAGTTACAACAGGTGAAGTTGAAATTTCAACTATTGACGGAGGTTCTTTCTAATGATAGAACAATTAAAAAGATGGTGTATTGAAGTTTCAAAAGAATTATGTAATGAAACAGTCAGTACAGCAGGAACAATATGTGATGAAACTAAAAAAGCAAATGCTAGTTTTGTCAAGGCAATAATGGATAGTATCTAATGAATCTTTGGAAGAAGATTAAATGGTTTTTGCTTTCAGGAGCACCAGGCATTAATAAAGAACCAAAGAAAAAGAGTACAGTTATTTTAATTAAAGATTTAAAAAACAAAAGTAAAAAAGAATTGGAAAGAATTGGTAGAAAATTAGGAATTGAATTAGATAGAAGATTAACAAAATCAAAATTAATAAACAAAATAAAATTCAAAGCAAAAATGAATAGACTTAAAAAATAATGGCAACAGTAATAAAATTAAAAAGATCAGAAACACCAAACCAAATTCCAGGCGCTTCCGCTTTAGAAATTGGCGAATTGGCAATGAATTTAACTGATGGTAAGTTATATTCAAAAACAACTGGAGGCGCAGTTAAAGAAGTTGGTGGTGCAGGTGCCGTAGATTTACAAACAGTTACAGACGGTGGTGCTGTAACCGATAATGATATTACTTTAAATGGTTCAAATTTAATTTTTGAAGGTTATTTAGAAAATGCTTATGAAACAACTTTATCTGTTGTAGAACCTACTGGTGATAGAACAATATTATTACCTAATTCAGATGGTCAAGTTGCAATGGATGGAGACGCATTAGCGTATTCAATAGTATTTGGTAGTTAATTATGGCGTCAACATTTAAAAATGCAGGTATTACTGTTCCACTAACAGACAATTCAGCAGCAAATTTATATACTGCTGGTGCAAGTGAACAAGCAGTAATTCACGCTTTATATGTATCAAATAAAAGTTCAACTGCTAGTGCAACTGTAAATGTAAAAGTTACAACTGACGGTGGTACTACTTTTTATCATATCGGTAGAAGTTTAGAAGTTCCACCAAACAATACATTAACACTAGACAAACCTGTAAATTTAGAAAACAATGATATTATACGAGTTGTTGCTGATCCTCAACCTGATTCAAGTTCAGTTGATGTTGAGGCATACGCAAGTATATTAGCATTAACATAGAAAAAATATAAATATAGAAAAAATGGCATATCTAGTTTCACATACACCTGCTGCTTCTACAAAATCAAAATCTTTCAATGGTATAAGAAGAACCAAAGATGGAATGTTATATCTAACTTCAATAAATCCTAATAAAGGTTCAGAAACTATTGAAGTATCAAAATATTACGAAGATGGTAAATCAGATTTTGTCGCAAGAGCAGAAACAGATTATGTTGACGAAAGATTAGAGATGTTTGATGTTAGTTATTTCACAAGTGATGGTTCAGCATATCAATTTACAATATCAACACCAGTATTAAATGAGTCAAGGATTGCAGTATTTTTAGATGGAGTTCAACAAGTTGCGTTTTCAGACTTTACTTTAGTCAATAATACCGTAGTAACTTTCACACTAATTCCAAAGACTGGATTGAGTATTGTAGTAGGGCAAGTTAAGAAACGATACTTTAATAATGATAGTGATAAATTTCAACAAATAAACTTTTCATCTAATCCTACTACAACTTTTCTTATAAATAGTAATAGTGGAGATTTAGTAAAAAGAAGTAATCAAGGAGTTACAAGGTCAGCAGAGGGAAGTGATGACTTTGATACTTTTGAAAGTACAACAGCAAGTTCAGGTACAACAACATACCAGAGTGCTGTATAATGAGAAATTAAGGGAAACAAATGGCAGATTTTAAACTAGGCAGACTTAAATTTAAATGGAGAGGTGATTGGGCGGCTAGTACAGGTTATGTTATAGATGACATAATCAAATATGGTGGTAATAGTTATGTTTGTATAGCAAACCATACATCACCAGCAGCTGAAGGAGATTTTTATACTCAGCCTGGAACATATACAAATTATTGGCAACTACACGGCGAATCCTTTTACTTTAAAGGTGCCTATGCTAATGCTACTTGGTACAAATTAAATGATATTGTATCTTACGGTGGTAAACAATACCGAACAACAACTGCTCACACATCTTCAAGTGCAGTTTTAAATCAATCAAATTTTGAACAATATTCAGACGGTATCACACATAGAGGTGATTATGCGTCTTCAACTCAATACAGATTAAATGACCTAGTTAAGTATGGTGGTAGAACATATAGAGTTACTACTGAACATACATCAGCGGCTGGTGGTGACATAAACATAGTTTTAGGAAACTTCAGTCTTTATAGTGAAGGTTTAGCATTTAGAGGGGATTGGGCAGCAACAACATATTACAGATTAGATGATGTTGTAAAATTTGGTTCTTACCAATATAAATGTACAACTGCTCACACTTCAGGTGCAAACGCAGACGCTTTCGCTCAAGCAAATTTTGCTGTTTATTCAGAAGGTTTACAATTTGAAGATTCATACAACGCAAGTACAGTTTACTCAAAAGGTGATGTAGTAACTTACGGTGGGTATTCTTATGTCTTTATTAATGCTGAAGAAGGTGCAGGACATACTCCTGCCGATAATACTTATTGGGATGTAATCACAACAGGTTTCAATGCTACTGGAGTTTATGCTCACGGTACAGCATACAAAACTGGAGATACAGTCCAGTACGGAGGATATTCATATGTTTGTATTTTATCTGCTACAAACGAAAGACCATCAAATGCAGATGGTACAGTAAATGCTACTTATTGGAAAATTGTTGTTCAAGGATTTAAATGGCAAGGTAACTACAGCGCAGTTGCAACTTACAATATTGGAGATGTAGTAAGATATAGTTCAAATTCTTATGTTCAATTAAAAGACCAAACAACAAATATAGTACCAGGATCAGACGCAACAGTATGGAGTATTGTTGCTCAAGGAGATACTGCTGCTGTATTAACAAATCGTGGAGATTTAATTGTACAAAACTCTGGTGGTGTTGGTAGATTACCAATAGGACTTCCAGGTGCATTTTTAACTAACGATGGTAATGATGTAGTATGGTCAGGAATTTCAGGTAAAAACGTTTTATGGGTTTCTCCTACTGGTGTTGACGGAGGTGCTACTGCAGGAACAGAAGCTTCACCTTATGCTTCACTTGCTTATGCTGTAAAAGTTGCAAAAACTAATTCAATTAGAGGAATAGAAAATGAAGCTGGTGGTACTGGTGGTACAGTAGGAACTTATGTTAATGCTAGAGGTGTATCATATAAAGAATTTACAGTTACATCTACACTAGACGCAACTTCATTTACAATTAATCTTCTTACCTCAGCTTTTGCTCACACTTATGTTAGAGGTGGGTCAATTAGAAAAGCAAACGATACTGTATTAACAGTTACAAACGCACCTTACAATAATAGTACAGGTGTTATAACAATTACAACTTCAGGTGCTCACGGATTAACTGCTAATGATAAAATAAGAATAAGAGGTATGAATTACACTTGTATTCAAGGTGCTAAAACATATCCAGAAACTGGTAGTGATTCATATTATAGAGTTAATACTTCAGGTGGATTAGCAGTAGATATAGAAAATGGTGGATCAGATCATAATGTTGGAGACAAAATTAGAATTGATGGATCAGAAATAGGAAGTGCTACACTTGCTGTAACTTTTGATGTTAAGAGTGTTGCAGGAGATGTAATCAGAATTAAAAACGGAACTTTCAACGAAAAATTACCTTTAAGAGTAAGAGAAGGTGTTTCAATCGTTGGTGAATCTTTAAGAAATACAAGAATACAACCAGCAAGTGGTAAAGGTAATCAAATTAAAACTGTGAGAATGACAAATGGTTTCGCTGGTGCAACAAACGGAGAGTACAAATATTTACACGCTAAGAAAAACGAAAAATCTTTTACAGTTGCAAGTGTTCCAGATTCAACATCTTTCACAATTAATCCAGGAACTTCAGTTTTTGTCCACGATTATATTTCAGGTGGAACAGTTACTAATGCTGCTTACGGAGAATTAACAATATCAAATGCACCTTACAATAATAGTACAGGTGTTATCACAATCACAACTACAACTTCACACGGATTATCAACTGGTAATGTTGTTAAACTTTCAGGAATTAAATATGGTTGTACAGAAGGTGATAAAACATATCCAGAAGTTGGTACAGGTTCAGTATGGAGTGTAACCGTACAAAGTGGACAACCAAAAGAAATTATTTGTTATCACGGTGGTTCAGGATATAATGTTGGTGATGTTATTACAATCGATTCAGATGATGTTGGTGGCGGTGGCGATTTAACATTAACTGTTGGAGAATTAGAAGACAATAATGCTACAAACTTATTGTTAACTAATGATAAAAACAATATTAGAAATATGACTTTCCAGAATCTTTCTGGAATTAGAAAATCTGGTGGATTATATCAAGTAACTGTTGGAGACGCAGATACATTTACTGTACCTACGGTAACAGACGATAACCCACACGATTATGTAAGTGGTGGAAATTGTATTTCAGAATTTGGTTCTTTTACAGTTAATAGTGTAGTAGATAGTACAAACTTTACAATAGATTTAGGCACATCAGCAGTTGCACATACTTATATGAGTGGAGGTCAAGTTAGAAAAACAGATGGTACAACTTTAACAGTTGCTGACGCTCCTTATGTTCACGGTACTGGTATAATTACAATTGAAACATCCACTGCTCACGGATTATCAGCAAGTGATAGTATCAAAGTAGCAAATTTAAAATATTCTTGTTCAATGGGTGAAAAAGTATATCCAAAAGTAGGAACAAATATTTCAGTTCAGAATTATGCTTATGCTCACGGTGCAGGTGAAATAACAGTTAATACTTCAGCAGCACACAATTTAGCAACAGGCGATTGGGTTACTTTAGGAAGAGCAAAATTTAATGTAGTAGATGTAGGTGAAAGAGTTTTTCCAAAAGGTGTTGTACAGGCAGCGGTTTCTTCTTTAGATCCAAAAGGTAATATTTTAATACAATCACCTTATATACAAAACTGTACATCTATTAATGCTAACGCTTGTGGAATACAAGTTGACGGTAATCTTCACAAAAATACTTATACTAAATCTTATAAATCAATGTTGGGTAATGACTTTACTCAAATCAATAATGATGGTATCGGTATTCACATTATAGGAAATGGTCGTGTTGAGGCAGTATCAGTATTCATTTACTATTGCGATAAGGCAATTTACTGTGAATCAGGTGGATTTATTAGAGGACTAAACTGTTCTCACGCATACGGAGAAAGAGCTTGTGTTGCTTCAGGTACAGACGAATTTGAAGTTCCAGTAAATATTCAAACTAGAGGTTTAATGTTGCAATGGGATGGAACAGGATTTATTGGAAGTGCAACACTAGGAGATATTGAAAACTGTATTGCTGTACAAGGGCAAGGTACTGCTGTTATCCAAGGGGATACTTCAGGTGCAACTGCTAAAATTTTTAGATTTAACAATTCATTAAATTACTTACACATAGAAAATATTTCAGGTCAGTTTCAAAACGGAGAAACTTGTACAATTGAAAAAGAAGATTCATCAACATTCCAAATTACTTTGGCTGCTGCTTTTGGTTCACCTGCACAACAAGGTCAAAGAGGACCATTACTTGCAGTTAAATCAGGAACTACAACTTTAAATGCTGCTAATATATTAAAATTAGCTGCTAATCTTAAATTTGCAGGAGATAACAAATACTTTAGAATTGGGTTAGTATCTGAAGAAGATACAACTAACGGAACTGCTGTAATAAGATTAACAGAAGATATTGGAGTTAGTAGAGCAAAAGGAAATGGCGTATCGTTAGATATGACTACAAAATTCTCAAACATAAGATTAACAGGTCACGACTTCTTGGATATAGGTACTGGAGATTTTGTAACTACAAATTATCCATTAATACCTACACAACCTGCCGACCAGGCAGATGAGATTTCTGAAGAAGATGGTGGTCGTGTATATTGGGTATCAACTGACCAAACTGGTGACTTTAGAGTTGGAGATTTATTTAAAATTGAACAGGCAACTGGTACTGCAACATTAAACGCAGACGCATTTAACCTTTCAGGATTAAGTGAATTAAAACTTGGGTCTATCGGTGCAGAATTAGGTGCCGCTGTAAATGAATTTAGTACAGATGAAACTTTAGCAGGAAATTCTAATACTGCCGTACCAACAGAAAACGCTATATTAGGATATATGACTAGAGATAAAGCAGGCACAGGTGCTTGGGTTCCTCCAACAGGAACAGAAGCACAAAGACCAACAGGTGGTGCTTTATTCACAGGTGCAATAAGATATAACTCCTCAATATTAAATTGGGAAGGTTATAACGGATCATCTTGGACAGGTCTTGGAGGTGGAACTCCTTGGACAACTGTTGTAGGAGATGGTTCAACTACGGTTGTTGCTGCTGGTGGTCAAAGATTTTTAGTAAATACACAAGGTGGAACACAATTAATTAATTTACCTGCTTCTCCATTAGTTGGAGATTCAGTCGCATTTTTAGATTTATCAGGAACATTCCAAACAAATAATTTAACCGTTGGTAGAAATGGCAACGAAATTATGAATCTTGCTGAAGATATGACTGTATCTACAAATCACGCAGGATTTACTTTAGTTTGGACTGGTGGAATTAACGGTTGGAAATTAGTAGAGGTTGCTTAATAACAGATAAATAGAGATATGAGTACATTAACACAATTCACAGTAACAGGAAAAGAAAAAGACGATTTTTACGGATTCCATATTGGGTCTATATCTAATCAAACAATAAAAAGAACAGTAACTAAAGATGTATCTGGCGTAAATCAAAATGATAGTATTTACGAATATGCTTTACCAAGTGCTTATGATATTGCAAATATGACTTTGACAACAACAACTTCTTTAGTTAGAAGAGGATCAGAAAATACAAATCAATCAGGTAAATCAAATATTAAAGGTATTGCTTTTAATTCTGCTGGAACAAAAATGTATGCTGTTGATAGTGTTCACGCAAGAATTATTCAATACTCATTATCAACTGCTTTCAATGTATCAACTTTAACTTATACACAAGGTGAAGAATTAAATGTCAAAACACAAGACATAACACCACAATCACTTACTTTTAATGACGATGGTTCTAAAATGTATATGTTAGGTATCGGTGGTCCAGAAGACGCAAGTGCTACTGGTGGACAAATTAATGAATATGCTTTAAGTACAAATTACGATATTACAACAGCAACCTATACAGACAGATTTTCAGTTGCTGCTCAGGATGCAAATCCACAAGATTTATATTTTAACAATGTTGCTAGAGGTGCTGTTCCAATCGGAGGATTATGTTTTGTTATCGGAGATGACGGCAATGATGTAAATGAATACTTACTAGGTACGGCTTACGATATTAGTACGGCGTCTTTTGTTGACGCACATTCTATTGCTGGTGAAGAAGACAAACCAAGAGCACTCATTTTTGATAATGACGGAGATAGATTGTATGTACTAGGTCATACTGGAAATGATGTAATGCAATATCCATTGGTAACAGGTTGGGATATTTCAACAACACAAGCAGTTAATAGCACTAAATCTTTAAGAACAAATAATATTATACCAAGAGGTATGGCATTCAATGATAATGGAACAAAACTTTATGTTGTAGGTACAGGTGGTACTTTAACAATTGACGGTGGTGATGATGAATTGCCAGTTTCAGCATACGAAGTTAGAGCAAGAAATGATATGAAATTCTATGAAGGAAATACATATATTTTTGATGTATCTGACTCAAATTTAACAGATTCAGACTTCAAATTTTCTACAACAGTAGGTGGAACTAAAGAAGGTGGTACTGAATATTCAACAAATGTAACTACTTCAGGAACAATAGGTACTTCAGGTGCAACGGTAACGATAGTAGTTCCTAAAAAGGTTTTAAGTAAAGAACCTGGAAGTGCAATAGATACACTATATTACTATGAAAGTAACTTTACTAATACTGGTGGTAAAATATACACACCTGAATGGAAAGGTGAACTTCAAATAACTAAAACAGATGGTCAGGATGATATAGAAACTAGATTTGAAACTAAAGAACAAGAAGATATTTTTATGCAAAGTTTCTTTATGCGTGCTGGATTGACATTTAGTGTAGATAATGGGGATTTGAAGGTAGAATTAAATTAAAATTTTTAATAATTGAAGGTAAAACAATTATAAATATAAATAGAATAAGGATATAAAGAATTATGGCGACAATAAATTTAGGAAGAATCAAACCAGTATTCCAAGGTGCTTATAATGCAGGTACAGCTTATGTTGTAGATGACATTGTAACTTCAGGCGGAGAAACTTTTATTTGTATATTAGCTTCAACTGGTAACGCTACATCAAACGCAACTTATTGGTCAAAACTTGCTAAAAAAGGTGATGATGTAACACAACTTACTACTCACGGCGATATGCTGTTTAGAGGTGCAAGTGGTGTTGAAAGACTTGCTGCTGGTACAGCAAATAATGTATTAACAACTAAAGGCGCTGGTGTTGATCCTACTTGGACTTCATCAACTGCAATTAATTGGGACTACAAAAACGCAAATTTCACTGCTGTTTCAGGCGGTGCTTATATATGTAATACAGGAGATGTTGGGGCATTTACAATGACGCTTCCTGCTTCTCCACAAGACAATGATTATGTGATTTTTTGTGATGGATATGGTAAATGGAAAACAACAAACTTAACAGTTGATAGAAATGGCGAAAACATTGCAGGAGAAGCGGCTAATCTAGTTTGCGACTCTGATTGGGCAACTTTAAGACTTACATATAAAACAACTCCAGATGTAACTTCATCTTTTATTGGATGGGTATTAACATAATTTTAAAATGCAAGTTCAAAGTAATATAAATAGTAATAGAATTTTAGAGGGAAAATAGAACAATGGCAACATTATCAAATTTATTAGGTGGCAGCTCTGGTGGCACAATAGACCACAGAAAAGAAGGAATGCCACTATTCGGATTATTTGGCGCAACAAGTGACCAAAATACTCAAATGACATTCAGAATTTTTGATTCTGGATTTAAAATGGTGGGATCACCTTGGGGTGCAGTATGTAACTCAACAACTAATTACCGTTTTGGTATATTATCGGATGCTTCTCACGCATATAATATGTCTGATTTCGGTACAGATATTGGGCACGATAACTTAACTTCAGAAACATATTCTGACTGGACAAAATATTTTAAATCAATGTATCAGATTGACCAATATCCTCACGCACAATATTACACTTCATCTAGGGATGGATTTATTTCTTGGCAAAGTTTTCACCACTATACATCACATTTAGAATATCAAAATGGTTGGACAAAAATTAATATGAATTTACCTGAAGGTGTTAGACCACGAAGAATGTTTTTAAATAGACGAAATTCATTGAGAGAAATGATGGTTGGAAACCAATCAGCAGCTGCTATAGATCACTACGATTATACTTCTCACAAATTAGACAACGGTCAAACCTACGCTACTGGTACTGGATATAACGAGAAAAATAAAATGCTAGTTATGGTTCACGCTGGTGACGAAGGTGGAAATACTTCTAAATGTATTCACATTTTCAAATCAAGTAAATGTTTAAATCACGTAACTAAAATTAAAGATTATTTTGATAACTTAACATCAACAGAATACTTTACAGACACTTGGACATCTCAAAACAATAGAGATATGACGGTTTGTGTTGGTAATAATGAGTGGGTTGGTTTCGGACATAAAAACAGTAACTCAATGAGATATGCTGCTTTCAATTGTAAAAACGGACAATCATTAGGAACAACTGGTGCTGCTAGAATATACATTGGTTGGCAAGATTTCAATGGTTCAACAACTACATCTTACGGTGCTAGTTCAGGTTCTCAATACTACACTAAATACAATACAACTTGGGATGGTACTTGGGGAATGATTTATGCTCCTTACTACTACTACGGTTGTGGAATTAACGGTTGGTGTATGAGTATTGAAAATCCTAGAAAATTTATAAGTATTAACCAAACTAAAACTAGTAGATCAAACCCATATGTCGCTTGGGGAAGAACAGGATTCCACGGTGGATGGTCAGACAATACTGATTCAGAACCTTGGAGAACATACTCTTGGTCTTTTGATCCTACGGATTCAGACCATACTACTACTACAAAAGTTTATTACGGTTCTACTGATAACAATGATATAATCAGAAATGATAACTCTACTAGAGCAAGTGATGTAACTAACAAAACAGGAAATTACGGATTAACAAATTCCAGAGTGGGGATACACGGTGGTAATCATACAACTTGTTATCCTGTACTTTGTGGAATTGATTGGTGGGGTAATTACGGAAACCAAGACGCTGCTTACGGTGGTAAGTTTGGTGTAGATTCCGCATAAACAAATTAGGAAAAGGAAACAATTATGGGCATAATGTATTTTAGAGTTGACACAGGCGAACCTTTTACAAGATCGGCTGTAACTGGTGATGACGCAGTTTCAAAAGGAATTGCAATTAAAGTAGATGACGCACCTGATGGTATCGCTGAATGGAGAATGTCTTACAATTCTGGAACTTCTTCAGTTGATGTTTTTGCTGGTGCTGATAAAACAGATGATGAGGCAGTACAGAAGCAACTAGATGATAATGTTGTTGAAGCTAATGCTGTAAAAGCTGCTGAAGCACAAAAAATCGCTGATATGGCTGGTTAATAGTCAATATTAATTTTACATCGCTGGTTTTTATATTATGTACGACATTAAAGAACTCACTAAAGAAATTCACCAAAACGCTGAACGACAAGAGTTTGTAAAAACTCTAATGAGCGGTACGATTCATCCTGAATTGTACGCTACCTATCTCTATAATCAATTACAATGTTATGCTGTACTGGAAAAGTATAGTATGCACAACGACCTTTTTAGGCAAACACCTAATTTACAAAGAGCAGAAAAAATAGATAGAGATTTCAAAAAGATATGGTCTAAAGAAGAAAAACCTGTCATAACTGATAGTACAAAAGAATATGTTAAACATATTGAAACTATATCAGAAGATCCAGAAAAACTATATGCACATATCTATGTTAGACATTGTGGTGATTTATCTGGTGGTCAAATGATTTCTAAAAAAGTACCAGTCAAAAGATACTATGATTTTGAAGGTAAAGGACAAGAGTATAAAAGAATTGTAAAAGAAATTATACAAGAATATTTAAATACATATCAAATAAATGTAGTATCAGAAGCAAAGATTTGTTTTGCGTCTGCTACAAAATTATTCCAAGAGATGAAAGAGATTGAAGATATGTATTACAAACCTTTAATCTTAACTAACGAAGTAATTGAAAGAGATACAGAAAATGATCCTTTCAAAGGTACTAGTATTGAAGGTAAAGATTAATGATTTGGGAGAGATTAATTAAATTAGAAAAAGAAATTATAGAAATTTTTGATAAACATTTAACTGAATATAATGAACCAGGTATGGATAGATTTAATCAACCTGGTTGGATAAACCGTACTTGGACTAATATGAGTATTAGACGAGCACACATAGATGTTGTTGACGCCAGAGAAAGAAAAGGTCTTTGGATGGCACACATATGTTTATTTCCAAATTTAACTAATGGTGGTCCAATTTATGGATTTGATGTTATCGCAGGCAAGAATAAGATTACAGGTTGTTTCCACGATTTTAGTCCACTATTATTAAAAGACCATCCCTTAACAAAATATTTCATAGAAGAAAATAAATGGTTTAAACCATCTAAAGTAAGAGAATTACCAGATTGGGCAAAAGCAATCTTTAGTAAAGGTATGATTGCCGCTGGTAAGATAACGGAAGAGAGAGAGTTGAATCAAATTTGTACATTAGCAGTATCAAATTTAAACGCATATATTGATAAAATTAGTGATTATAATAGTGATTCAAATAAAGAAGATGTAATAAGAGCACAAAATTTCTATTGCGAACACCAACAACAAAATCCACACACTCCTAGAACAATGAAATCACTAGGATTACCAGAGGACGATATAAAGTTATTTTGCGCTGATAATCTCTTTCCTACCATTAAATAAATCTTATAAATAGTATAAAAGACGAGGATTTAAATGGCAGTACCATCAACACGAGAAACATTAAAGCAGTATTCATTAAGAGCATTGGGCAAACCAGTCATTGAAATAAATGTAGATGACGACCAGTTAGAAGATAGAATTGATGAAGCGTTGCAATATTTTGGTCAATATCATTATGAGGGTATTAGACGAACATATTTAAAATATAAGTTAACTGAAGCAGATAAAACTCGTTTATCAGCATTAAATAATTTAGACGAAACAGCAACAGATTTAAAAGACAATACGGTTACTACTAAATGGTATGAAGACAAAAACTTTTTAGTTGTTCCAGATAGTATTATTTCAGTAGTTAATATATTTCCTTTTTCAGATAAAGGTAGTATGAATTTATTTGATGTTAGATACCAATTAAGATTAAATGATTTGTATGATTTTTCTTCAACAAGTGTAATTAACTATGATGTTGTATTAAGACATTTAGATTTTTTAGATCATATTCTTGTAGGTGAAAAACCAATGAGATTTAGTCAATTAGATAATAGATTATATATTGATATGGATTGGAAAAATGATTTACAAGAAGACGAATGGTTAGTAATAGAGTGTTATAGAAAATTAGATCCATCACAATATGGAGATATTTTTAACGATATTTATTTAAAAAGATACACAACTGCTTTGTTTAAAAAACAATGGGGTGCTAACTTGTCTAAATTTAATGGAGTAGCAATGGTGGGTGGAGTAACTCTAAACGGTCAACAAATTTTTACAGAAGCAACTGCTGATATAGACAAATTAGAAACAGAATTAAGAACTACTTACGAATTAAACCCAGCATTTATGATAGGATAGTGCTATGCCAGTTAATCATTATTTTCAAGGCGGCAACGGCATTGGTAATCAGGCTGAAAAAAAATTACACGAAGACTTAATAGTTGAAGGTCTTAAAATTTACGGCCACGATGTCTATTACCTACCTAGAACACTAGTCAATAGAGATTTAATATTAGGAGAAGATACAACTTCTCGTTTTGATGACTCTTGGTTGATTGAGATGTATATAGAGTCTACTGAAGGTTTTGCAGGTCAACAAGAAATAGTTTCCAAATTTGGATTAGAGATTAGAGAAGACACTACATTTATGGTGTCTAAAAGAAGTTGGAACTTCCACGTCGGTCAAAAAGATAGTTTAATTGCTGGTGGCAGACCAAACGAAGGTGATATAATATATTATCCTTTAATGAACTCGTTTTTTGAAATACAGTTTGTTGAAGATCAGGAACCTTTCTTTGCGTTAGGTCAATTACCAGTTTATAAATTAAGAGTCACTCGTTGGGAATATTCAAGTGAGAAACTTGATACAGGTTTGGATGTTATTGACGCTGCTGAAGACAAGTACACATTAAATCAATTAAATTACAAATTTACTTTAGAGAGTGGTCAAGTTGCTTTAGATGGTGAAGGATCAATACTATTAGAAGCAGATTTGTCATCTGGAGAACCTACTTTCTTATTAAACGAAGACTTTACAGAATCAGCAATACAAACTCAATCACCATATGCTTCAAATACTGATTTAGATAAAGAAGCAGGATTTGATACTTCTTCTGCTTTAGATGATATATTAGACTTTACAGAAAGAAATCCATTTGGAGATGAGGATAGATAATGTTAGGTAATAGATTTTATAATCAAAGTTTTAGAAGACTAATTATTGCATTTGGACAAGTCTTTAATAACATTGTTATTCAAAGAACAAATAAAACAGGTGGTGTAACTGCTAGAATAAAAGTACCTCTTGCATATGCACCTAAAGAAAAATTTATAGTAAGACTAGATCAACAAGCAAATTTAAATAGTAGAGAATTTGCAACATCATTACCTCGTATGGGGTTTGAAATAAAAGGTCTTAAATATGACGCTAGTAGAAAACTGACTCGTGTTCAAAAATATTCACAAGTTAAAGAAAACGAAGATGGTAAAAAAACTAACTTCAATTATACACCTGTTCCATATGACATTGATATGGACTTATATATATTTACAGCAACTGCTGAAGATGGTTTACAAATTGTTGAACAGATTTTACCTTACTTTCAACCAGACTATACAGTAACTATTAATGCTGTACCTGCTTTGAATATTAAAAGAGATATTCCTATTACATTAGGAAATATTAATTATGAAGATAGTTATGATGGAGACTTTACAACTAGAAGAGCAGTTATATATACTTTAAGTTTTACTGCTAAGACTTATCTATTTGGACCTATGAACAATCAAGGTGTTATTAAAAAGACACAAGCAGATTTAGGGGCAGATACGGATCCTAAATTAACAAGAGAAGAAAGAATTGTGATTATACCAAGTCCTGAAAATGCTGATAGAGATGATGATTTTGGATTTACAACAACCATTGATTTCTTCCAAGATAGTAAGAGATATAATCCAGTAACAGGAGATGATGAATAATGAGTAAATTAGAAGATAGAGTCAATGATATATTAGGCGTAGATCATAAAGCGACCTTACAAAAAGAATTTCAACCACCTGTTAAAAGAAAAACTGGTGAAGTAGAAATAAAAGTTGAAAAAGATATTAATACAGATTATGATTATAGTAGAGATAATTATTATAACTTAATTGAAAAAGGACAAGAGGCAATTCAAGGCATACTTGATATTGCAAAAGAAGGACAACACCCTAGAGCATACGAAGTTGCAGGTCAATTAATTCAATCAGTAGGGCAAACTGTTGACAAATTACAAGACTTGCAAAAAAAATTAAAAGACTTAAAAGATTTACCAAAAACAGCAAATGCACAAATCAAAAATGCTTTGTTTGTTGGATCAACTGCTGAACTACAAAAAATGTTAAATAAAAAAACTATTGAAACAAATAGTGAAAGAAAAAGTGAAGATGAATCCTTTAACGGCAAAGACATCACACCAAAATAAAAAAGTTTTAAAGGGGTCTTATGGGCGACTTTAAAATATTAATACTAGCATATTTAATTGGGCATAGTCCAATTGATACTCAACAAACTTTTCAAATGCAAGGTTGGTATAAAAATATGGAAGAGTGTAAAGAAGAATTACTTAAACAAAAACCTGATGGAAGATATGAAGTGATGAACGAGTTTGTTATAGATGGTGAATTTAAATGGGATTGGTTAGTTGCAGGTTGTAAAAGTGATACAACTGGAGAAGAATTCCAGATTTGGCCGACTTATCCTAAAGGCAAACCAAAAGAGTTAGAAGGCATTGAATTTGATGTATTTGATTTACAAGTATGATATTTAAAGAAATACCACAAATAGATTGTTTAAAATATATAGCAAAAAATCATATTGCAAAAGATAAAAAATTAGAAAAATCAATAATCAAATTAAACATATATGTTCTTCATACTCTTAATGAAGATTATTATTTAAAAGGTAACGAAAAAGATTTAAAAGGAAATTTATTTGCGTGGACGGATAAAGCAAAAGGTGGATATGGTACTATGAGAGCAAACAGATGGTTAGCAGCTTTTGAAGGAGATAATATTGTAGGTGTACAAATGTTTCGTCTATGTAAAGGGGTAAAAATGATGTGGGATGGATTTATACATTGTGATACTAAAGAAATTGCTATTGCATTAAATAAAGAATTGTTTAAATACACAAAAGGTGAATGGGATATAAATTATAGTGAACATTCTGAAGAAACAGAACTACTTTTAACAATGGAAGATATGGAACAAACATTAGGTTATAAATGTTGGGCAAATTGTCAAATGCCAAATCATTATGCTTATTATGCTATTAATACACAGAAAAGTATAGATCCTGATCCTAATACTTTTGATAAGTATGAATTAAAAAGATATGATAATAGAAGAAACTTTTTAAAGAGATTACCTGACGCTTTTGATGAGGATAAATGAGAGAACTTATTTTACCATACGAAAGTTTTATAGCAGGTTGGTATATTGATCCACAAATATGTGATGATCTTATAGATTTATTTAACGAAAATAAAGACCATCAAAAACAAGGTGTTATAGGTGGACCTTTTAATGTTAATAAAGAAAAGAAAAATTCCATAGACCTTGGTTTACATCCTGATTGGGACGAACCGAGATTTATGGCATATAAAAAAGTATTAAAAGATTGTTGTTCTTTATATGAAGAAAAATATCCAGAAGTTAAAGAGTTTCATAAGTATGGAATGACCGAAGGTGCAAACATACAATATTATCCACCAGGTGGAGGATACTTTTCTGAGCATTGTGAAAGAACATCAAAGATGGAGAATCGTTGTCTAGTATGGATGACTTATTTAAATGATGTTCCAAATGCAGGTACACATTTTAAATATCAAAATGTAACTTCGCCTTCTGAAAGAGGATTAACTTTAATTTGGCCGACTGATTTTACACATACACATAGAGGTCAAATATCAAAAACATATGATAAATATATAATAACAGGTTGGATGGGATATACAAGACAAGTAGGAGATAAGTTATGAGTATTCAAACAGACGCATATTTAGGTAACCCTAATTTAAAAAAGGTCAATACACCAGTTGAGTTTACTAAAGATCAAATAGTAGAATTTCAAAAGTGTAAAGAAGACCCAATTTATTTTATGGAGAAATGGATGAAAATCGTTTCCCTAGATGAAGGTCTTATAGAATTTAAACTATATCCTTTTCAAAAGAAGATAGTTAATACTATTCATAATAGTAGATTTACTATTTGCAAATTGCCTAGACAATCAGGTAAGTCAACAACAACTGTTGCTTATTTAATGCACTATGCAATGTTTAATCCAAATTCAAATATTGCTATACTTGCAAACAAATCATCAACTGCTAGAGATATATTAGGTAGACTTCAACTTGCATATGAAAATTTACCAAAATGGATGCAACAAGGCGTAATTAATTGGAACAAAGGTAATATAGAATTAGAAAATAAATCAACCATTGTGGCGGCTGCAACATCATCATCTGCTATAAGAGGTGGTTCTTATAATATAATATTCCTTGACGAGTTTGCTTTCGTACCTACAAATATCGCCGAGATGTTTTTTAGTTCAGTTTATCCTACAATCACATCAGGTAAAACTACAAAAGTTATTATAGTATCAACACCATATGGTATGAATCAATTTTATAAGTTATGGGTTGACGCAGAAAAGAACAGAAACGATTATATACCTATTGAAGTACATTGGTCAGAGGTTCCAGGAAGAGATGACGCTTGGAAAGAGATGACAATAAGAAATACATCACCTGAACAATTTGCACAAGAATTTGAATGTGAGTTTTTAGGATCCGTTAACACGCTTATATCACCAGCGAAAATTAAAAGTGCAACTTATTTTGATCCTATTGTGTCAAAAGGAGGTGCAGATCAATTTGAAGAACCTATAAAAGGACATACTTATGTTATAACAGTTGATGTCGCAAGAGGTGTAGATAAAGACTATTCAGCATTTATTGTATTTGATGTAACTAAAATGCCTTTTAAAGTAGTTGCAATTTATAAAAATAATCAGATTAAACCTTTTGTGTTTCCTAATATTATTGCTGAAATGGCAAAACGATATAATGAGGCACACATATTAACCGAAGTAAATGACATAGGTCAACAGATAGCAGAAGCATTAAACTTTGAGATAGAGTATCCAAATGTATTAATGTGTACTCAAAAAGGAAGAGCAGGTCAAATACTTGGTGCTATGTTTAGTGGTCGTGGTTCATCTATGGGTGTTCGTATGACTAAACAGATAAAAAGAGTTGGTTGTGCTAATTTAAAGACAATTTTTGAAGGAGATAAGTTAATTATTAACTCATTTAAAATCATAGAGGAAATGTCAACCTTTGCAAAGAGAGGTCAATCTTGGCAGGCAGAAGAAGGTAGTAATGATGATTTAATGATGTGCTTAGTTATCTTTGGTTGGTTATCTAATCAAGGTTATTTTAAAGAATTAACAGATCAAAATGCTCGTATGCAAATGTATAAAGAACAATCAAAACTAATTGAAGAAGATATGGCACCATTTGGTTTTGTAGATGATGGTATTAATACTGATCCACAGAATGAAGAAACGATTGATGAGTATGGTGACAGGTGGGTGCCTGTGGTTCGTAAAAGTCATTAGGTTCGCCGTTATTATAAATATCCGTATAGTATGTAAATTTGACTATGGGCGTATGAATAATACGAATTTTGAAGATAAATGAAAAAAATTAGCTAATTAGAGGAGAATAACTTATGGCATTTCAAGTATCACCTGGTGTTCTCGTGCAGGAAAAGGATTTAACAAGAATCATTCCTGCTGTATCAACTTCTACTGGTGCTTTTGCTGGACAATTCAGTAAGGGACCTTTGGATGAGATAATATCTGTTTCTAGTGAGCAAGAACTTGTAAGTACCTTTGGCAAACCTGATGTAAATAACTTTGAGTATTTTTTCAGCGCTGCTAACTTCTTACAGTATTCAAACGCATTAAGAATAGTACGAGCTAACCAAACAAGTCAACTAAATGCTACCGCAGGCGGTAGTGGTTTACTTGTAAATAATAGACAAGACTACGAAGACAATTACTCAACTGGACAAGCTTCAGTAGGTACTTTCGCTGCTAGATCAGCGGGTGCTTGGGGTAATAGTTTATGCGTAGTAAGTTGTCCAAGTGCAACAGCATTTGGTTCAACAACAACAACATCTCAACAAGTGGATGGCTCTGCCTCTGCTGGAGACACTACAATAACACTCGATTCAGACGCAACGAGTTATCTTAATGTTGGAGACATCATTGAGTTTAGTTCAACTGCTGCTGGAGTAGATTTCACTACTGGTGAAAAATATAGAGTAACTGCTTTAACATCAACGCAAGTAACTATTGTACAACATCCTAGAGGTGCTGGTGGATTAATCACAGCCGTTGTAGATAACGCAAGAATAAGAAGAAAATGGAGATACGCAGATCAAGTAGATGGCGCTCCTGGAACTTCTGCTTACGCTTCTGACAGATCAGGTGTTGGTGATGAAATACACGTGGTTGTAATAGACGAAGATGGAACAGTTTCTGGAGTTCCTGGAACAGTATTAGAAACATATTCTAAACTTTCAAAAGCTTCAGACGCTAAATCACCACAAGGAGAAGTTAATTACTATCCAACTGTAATTCAGAATAAATCTAATTACATCTTTTGGATGGATCATAACACTTCTGGAACCAATTGGGGTAATGCGGCTGCAGGAACAACTTATACTGCTGTTGATATACCTACAAAGGAATCATTATCAGGAGGTGCTGATGGTTCTGCTGTAACAGACGGTCAATTAAAAACTGCTTACGAAAAGTTTAATGACGCCGATACTGTTGATGTAGGATTACTCATCGCTGGACCTAGTGGATCATCAAGTCATATTGATAACTTAATTACAATTGCAGAAAATAGAAAAGACACAGTTGTATTCGCTTCCCCACAAAGAAGTGATGTTGTTAATATCGCAAACTCAAATACACAAACAAGTAATGTAACAGATTTCTTTGGTGGAATCCGTTCATCTTCTTATGTTGTATTTGATAGTGGTTACAAATATACTTACGACAGATATAATGACGTTTACAGGTATGTACCTTTAAACGGAGACATTGCTGGATTGGCTGCTAGAACAGACATTTTAGCGGACGCTTGGTACTCACCTGCTGGATATAATAGAGGTGTTATTAGAGGCGCTGCTAAATTAGCATACAACCCTACAAAATCACAAAGAGATGATCTTTACACAAGTAGAGTAAATCCAGTTGCAACTTTCTCGGGACAAGGCACAGTCTTGTTTGGAGATAAAACTGGACTTGGATCTCCAAGTGCTTTTGATAGAATCAATGTCAGACGATTGTTCATAATTTTAGAGAAGGCAATATCAACTGCTTCTAAATTCCAACTTTTTGAGTTCAATGATGAATTTACAAGAGCGAATTTCAGAAACATTGTAGAACCTTTTTTAAGAGAAGTACAAGGTCGTAGAGGTATCACAGACTTTTTAGTAGTGTGTGATGAAACTAACAACACTGGAGAAGTGATTGATAGAAATGAATTTGTTGCAGAAATCTTTGTGAAACCTGCAAGAAGTATCAACTTTATCACACTATCTTTTATAGCAACACGGACTGGCGTTTCTTTTGAAGAAGTCGCAGGCGGTTAATAGTAGAGAAGGAGAAATAAAACAATGGCAAATATAAATGACTTCAAAGCTAAACTTGCTGGCGGTGGCGCAAGAGCCAATCAGTTTAAGGTTACAATGCCTTTTCCTGGTTACGCACAAGTTGGTGGAGAAATAGAAGACTTAGCGTTTCTATGTACAGCAACAACAATACCTGCTATGACAGTAGGTAACATCAATGTTCCTTTTAGGGGCAGACAAATCAAAATAGCAGGGGACAGAACTTTCGCAGATTGGGCTGTAACTGTTCTTAACGATACGAACTTTAAGTTAAGAAATGCTTTTGAAAGATGGCAAAACGGTATCAACAATATGACGGACAACGAAGGATTATCAAATCCTGTTGACTATCAGGTTGACGCTTTTTTAGATCAGTTGGACAGAAACGGTAATACATTAAAATCTTATACTTTGAGAGGCGCATATCCAACGGAGGTTGGTTCAATAGAACTATCTTATTCGGAAAATGACGCTGTGGAAACTTTTGGAGTTACGTTTCAATATCAATATTTTGAAACAAACACTACAACATAGTATATAAAATTAAAGGGCGACCTAAAAATCGCCCTTTTAAAACTATTATAAGTAGTAAAAAGGAGATAAATTATGGCAGAGTTATTTGGATTTAATATTACACGAGTCAAACCAAAAACAGATCCAAAACAACAGTTTAGTCAACCACAAGCAGAAGACGGCACACAGGTAGTTGCCGCTGGTGGTTTCTTTGGTAGTTACCTTGATATGGAAGGTACTGCTAAAACAGAGCAGGACTTAATTAGAAGATATAGAGAAATTGCTTTACATCCAGAATGTGATATGGCAATTGAGGATATTGTTAATGAAGCAATAACTTCAAATGAGAATAGACAATCTGTTAAAGTAGTTACAGATCAATTAGGTCAATACTCATCAAAAATTAGAGCAAAAATCGAATCAGAATTTTCTGAAGTTTTAAGACTATTACAATTTAATACTAGAGGACACGATCTTTTTAGAAGATGGTATGTTGATGGAAGAATCTTTTTCCAAAAGGTTATTGACGCAGAAAATCATAAAACAGGTATTACAGAATTAAAATACCTTGATCCTAGAAAGGTCAAAAAAATTAGAGAAGTTAGAAAGAGAAGACCAGAAGGTATGGTTTCTCCTACTAACATTAATATTGCAGACGAAACAGTTGAATATTTTGTATATAATGAAAGAGGAATACAAGGGGCGGCTGCTATTCAAGGAATTAAAATTGCACCTGACACAATTGCATATTGTCCATCAGGTGTTATAGATCAAAATAAAAATGGTTTGGTGATGTCTTATTTACATAAGGCAATTAAACCAGTCAATCAATTAAGAATGATTGAGGATGCTGCTGTTATATACAGAATAGCAAGAGCACCTGAAAGAAGAATGTTTAAAATTGATGTAGGTAATTTGCCTAAAGCAAAAGCCGAACAATATTTAAGAGATGTTATGGCAAGATATAGAAACAAACTTGTTTATGACGCTTCAACAGGTGAGATAAGAGATGACAGGAATTATATGTCAATGCTTGAAGACTTTTGGTTACCAAGTAGAGATGGTGGAAGAGGTACAGATATTACTACTCTACCAGGTGGTGCTAATTTAGGTGAAATATCAGACATAGAATACTTTAGAGCAAAACTTTATAGAAGTTTAAATGTTCCTGTAAGTAGATTAGAGGCAAGTCAAGGTTTTAATCTTGGTCGTGCAAGTGAAATTAGTAGAGATGAATTAAAATTTACTAAATTTGTAGGCAGATTAAGAAAGAAATTTACTGAATTGTTTAATGATCTATTAAGAACACAACTAATAATTAAAGGCGTAATTTCAGAATTGGAATGGCCTGAAGTTAGAGATAATATTTTCTATGACTTTTTACAAGATGGTCACTTTGCAGAATTAAAAAATTCTGAAATGATGAGAGAAAGATTAAACTTGGCAAGAGAAGTTAGAGATTATATTGGTAAATATTATTCAGTTAATTATGTTAGAAGAAACATATTAAGACAAACTGAACAAGAGATTAAGAAAATGGATGCTGAAATCAAAAAAGAAATTGATAGTGGCATAATTTCATCACCTGAAAATCAAATCAGTAATGAAACAATAGAATAGAAGGAGAAAAAATGAGTGAAGAAGTAAAAGACTTTATAGACAAGATGGCACAAAACAATATGGTTGGTGCTGGGGATGCTTTTAAAGACGCATTAAGAGCAAAAATGGGTGACGCTTTAGATAAACAAAGGCAAGATATTGCTGGTAATATGTTTAAGGCACAACCTCATAGTGATCCTAAACCAGATATTTCTGGTTCAGGTACTTTCACACCAGATGGAAAGATTGAACCCACAGGTGCTAATGCACAAGATGGAGAAGCAAAAGTAGAAGTACAACCAGAAACAACACCAGAAACACCAGAGGTATCGGATGCAGAAAGTCAGCCAGCTAGTCCAGAGCAACCAGACATTCAACAGTAATTCATATAAAAACTTATCGCCTGTTATGAAAGAGGCAGTAAGTGATGTTATGAAATTAGTTGATGAAGGAACAAAAGATATAATGAATACATTTGAAACAGCAGTAACTAAAGTTGCTGAACAACACAATGTAGATAAAGACGATATTGAAGAATACTTTGATGTTGAATTAAAAGAACAATTAGAGGAATAAAATGGCGTGGGTAGATGTACCAGGATCAAATAGTGTTTGGCAATATGAAAATAGTGCCACAGCGTCTAATACATATCCAGACGCCGCTGGAACATATTCAGGAGGTATAAGAAGTTATACAAGACCTGGAACTGGAACAGTAGAACAAGTTTATGTTAGATGTAGAAAGAAAGGCACAACAGTAGAACGAGGTGAACTTTCCAAAAACTACTATGACGCACAATAGGAAATAAAATGGCAGATACAGTATCAACACAAGTATTATCAGACACAACAGGTGTAAAATATGTAGTTAAAATGACTAACATATCAGATGGTTCTGGAGAGTCTTTAGTTAAAAAAATAGACGCTTCAACTACTACTTTTATGACTGAAAACGCAGAAAGAAAAATTGCGAAAATATGGTTTTCAGTTAATGCAATAAGTAAAAAAGCTTGCGTAGAATTAGTATGGGATGGTGCTACAAACGCAACTGGAGTATTGTTAAGTGGTCAAGGTTATTGGGACTTGCGTACAGCAGGAAACTCTATTGGCAACAATGCAACTACACCAACAGGTGATGTTTTACTATCTACACACGATTTTGTACCAGGTGATAATTACACGATTCTTGTTGAGTTTAGATAAAAAATTGTATAAATAGTTAATACAAAAGAGAGAGTAAATGAAACTAATATCGGAAGAGATTCAAAACGCAGAATACCTGGTTGAAGAAACCAACGGTAAGAAAAATTACAAAATTAAAGGTGTCTTTTTACAGTCCGACATAAAAAATCGGAACGGAAGAATATATCCTAAAGAGATATTACACAAAGAAGTAACTAGATACAACCGAGAATTTATCAATAAAAATAGAGCATTTGGTGAGTTAGGACATCCTGACGGACCAGTTGTTAATTTGGAAAGAGTTAGTCATATGATTACTAAACTACATCCAGATGGTCAAAATTTTGTTGGTGAAGCGAAGATAATGAACACTCCTTATGGTAAGATTGTTAAAGGTCTTATTGACGAAGGTGCCCAATTGGGGGTATCAAGTAGAGGTATGGGTTCATTACAAACAAGAGGTGGTGCGAACTATGTAGGAGATGATTTCTACTTGGCGACCGCTGCTGATATTGTTGCAGACCCTAGTGCTCCAGACGCTTTCGTAGAAGGTGTTATGGAACAAAGAGATTGGGTATGGGACAATGGCGTTCTTAAAGAAAGAAATTTGAGCGCTTGGAAGAGAGAAATAGAAAGTGCGAAAAGACACGCATTAGCAGAAGCTAAAGTAAAAGTCTTTAAAAACTTTCTTAAAAATCTCTAGTTTTATAAATATTAACATTAGAACAATTTAAAACTAGTTTTAACATTAAAGAGGAGATTTCAATGGCCGAAACGGGAAAAAAAGTTGCGGATACGATAAGAGAAGTTATGGAAGCTACGGCTCCAGACGCTCCTAAAAAGAATGCTGTGGCGGCTGAACCTACACATCTGAAAAATGATGCTGAAGATTTAGGTCCTGCTGTTGTTAAACCAACAGACAGCAATCCTGACGCAACGAAAAAAGTAAAAGAAGTTTCTGGACAAGCACCTCAAAAGTCAGAAGGTGCTCCTGACGCAATGCCGAAGTTAGATGACAAACATCCAACTAAAGCAATGGAAGGCAAAGAAACTAAAGATTCGGAAGATAAAGAAATCAAAGAAGGCGACTTACCACCTGCTTTACAAAAAGCAATTGATAAGAAAAAAGAAAAGTCTGAAAATAAAGACGACAGCAAAGAAGTTAAAGAAACTTTGGATGCTGGTGAAGTTTCTAAAGAAGCAGATAAGAAAAAAGAAGTCAATCAAAAGACTGCTAATGTATCTGAAGAAGAAGAAACTAAAGAGAAAAAAGAAGACAAAAAAGAGTTAGATGTAAAAGAACACATTGACGCTCTTATCGCTGGAGAAGATGATTTATCTGAAGAATTTAAAACAAAAGCTGCAACAGTATTTGAAACTGCAATCAAAACAAAACTTAAAGAGATGGCAGCAGAAATGCAAACAGCTTATGATAAGAAATTCGTGGAAGAATCTTCTAAATCTAAAGACGAGTTAGTTGAAAAAGTTGACTCTTACCTTGCTTATGTAGTGGAAGAGTGGATGAAAGAAAATGAACTTGCTTTAGAAAGAGGAATAAAAGGCGAAATCGCTGAGGACTTTATTAGTGGTCTTAAAAAATTATTTGAAGATCATTATATAGATGTTCCTGACGAAAAATATAATGTGTTAGAAGATCAATCTTCTAAAATTGATGAATTAAATAAAAAACTTAATGAATCAATTGCAAAAAATGTTGAATTGACTAAAGAGAACGGAAATTTTAAAAGACAAGACATTGTAGATGAGGCGTCTGAAGAATTAACTGATACTCAAAAAGAAAAATTTAACAAACTTGCTGAAGAAATTGACTATAAAAACGAAGAAGACTTTAAAACTAAAGTTGGTACTGTAAAAGAATCATACTTTGGGAAAAAGGAATCTAAAAGTGAGATAGATGATGTGGCGGCAGAGTCAAGTGCTCAACCTGAGGACTTAACTAATGCAATGGCTGCTTATAGTGCCGCTATAAGTAAAACAAAAGATATTAAGTTATCTAATTAAATATAGAGGGAGATAAAAACAAATGTATTTATCAGAACAATACGAAAAAAAATGGCAGCCTGTACTAGAACATCCCGACTTACCAAAAGTTAAGGATAGTTATAGACGTGCCGTTACCGCTACTATCTTGGAAAACCAAGAAAGAGCAATGAAAGAGGACGCTAGTTTCTTAAACGAAGCTGCTCCTACTAATGCTACTGGTTCAAGTGTTGCGAATTGGGATCCAATCCTAATTTCGTTAGTACGAAGAGCTATGCCAAATCTTATTGCATACGATATTGCTGGCGTTCAGCCAATGACTGGACCAACTGGTTTAATATTCGCAATGAGAAGTAGATATACTTCACAAACTGGCAACGAAGCTTTATTTGACGAAGCAGACACAGATTTCTCTAGTAGAAATGCTGCTGGTGACTCAAGTCAAGGTGCCGACGCTGGTGCTACACCTACCGACCATTCTGGAACTAACCCAAGTGTCTTAAATGACGCTGCTGCTGGATCAACTGATTATAGCAGAGGTCAAGGAATGACAACTGGTGAAGCTGAAGCACTTGGTGACGCTACTGCGAATCAGTTTGCAGAAATGGCATTCTCAATTGAGAAGTCAACTGTAACTGCTAGAAGTAGAGCATTAAAGGCGGAGTACACTATGGAACTTGCTCAAGATTTGAAAGCAATCCACGGTTTAGACGCTGAAACAGAATTGGCAAACATCCTATCTGCTGAAATCCTTGCGGAAATCAATAGAGAAGTTGTTAGAACAATTTATATCAATGCAGAAAAAGGCGCTGCTGTTAATACAACTACAGCTGGTGTTTTTGATTTAGACACAGACTCAAACGGAAGATGGTCAGTTGAAAGATTCAAAGGACTTATGTTCCAACTAGAGCGGGATGCTAATAGAATTGCACAAAGAACTCGTAGAGGAAAAGGTAATTTAATTATCTGCTCTGCTGATGTTGCTTCTGCTCTTCAAATGGCTGGTGTTTTAGATTACACACCTGCATTAAACAATAACCTATCTGTTGATGACACTGGCAATACTTTTGCTGGTACATTAAACGGAAGATTTAAAGTGTATATTGATCCATATTCAGCTAATAGTGCTGCTAAACAGTATTATGTTGTTGGATATAAAGGAACATCACCTTATGACGCAGGAATATTTTACTGCCCATATGTACCATTACAAATGGTTCGTGCTGTTGGACAAGACACTTTCCAACCAAAAATTGGATTTAAAACTAGATATGGTCTAGTTGCTAATCCTTTTGCTGAAACTGGTGCTCAATCGGGTGCTGCTACTGCTGTGAACCATTCTGGTTCTGCAAATAGTAACAGATACTACCAAAGAGTACAAGTTGCAAACATAATGTAATATTGGTTGGTCGTTGTTTAACGATTAATTACGAAAAGGGGCGCTTCGGCGCCCTTTTTTTTGGTCTAAATTCCAGTATAAATAGTAGTATGACCACAATTAGTTCACAAGCAAGACAACCTACTAAACAGGATTACGCTGATCCTACAAAGTTTAAATTTAGTATTGTTAAATTACCTAAAGTAGAATACTTTTGTACACAGGTAAATTTACCAGGTGTTAGTATAGCAGATAATTATACACAACCCACACCATTTAGAGATATACCTTTACCTGGAGAAAAGTTAAGATACGAACCATTATCGGTTACATTTCTTGTAGATGAAAATTTAGAAAACTACCAAGAGATACACGGTTGGTTAAGAGGTTTAGGATTTCCTGGTGGACACGAAGAATTTAAAAAGTTATTAGATAGTGGACAAGACAGATTTCCTACTTCAAAATCTAGTATATTAGGTGACGCAGGAAGAGGCGGAAAGTTCAAATCTCCTGATACAGGTGGTGTGTTTTCAGACGCAACACTATCAATATTAACAAGTAAAAACAATCCTGTAACTGAAGTTAGATTTAGTGATTGCTTTCCTTTATCTTTATCTGCTCTTCAATACGACCAACAAGCAACAGACACAACCTACCTAACAGCAACAGTAACTTTTGATTATAAGTTATATGATTTTGCTCCTGCTGGTGGAAAAACAACTATTACAACCTCATAAACATTGACTTTTTAGTCGGTTTATGTTATTATGAATATATTATGGATTTAGAACAATTACAAGAATTAGCAGACAAAGATTTAAACATTAATGATACTGAATTAGATTTAGAATCATTAAAAACACCTCAACTACACAACAAATATTTAAAACACTTAACAAAATTTAAGTTGTTATTAACTCGTGCTGAAGATGACTTTACGAGAGTCAAAAGAGATAAGTGGGAATACTATACAGGCAAAGCTGATCCTGCTGTTTATCAATTAAAACCTTTCAATTTAAAAATTTTATATAAAGATGTTGACAAGTATATTGAGTCAGATGAGGAATGGATTAAAGCAAATCAAAAAGTAAAATACTTGGAAACAATTGTAGATTTTTTAGATAGAACATTAAGACAAATTAATAATAGAACATTTACTATTAAGAATGCCATTGACTGGAGAAAGTTTACTAGTGGCGCTATCTAATAATGACAACCACACGATACCTAATCATAGATAAAAAAAACGAAGTCTATTTAAAAATAGAAGCAGACGCCGATATTCGTAGAGAGTTAGGCGAATACTTTACTTTTGAAGTGCCTGGATTTAAGTTTATGCCACAATATAGAAATAGAGTATGGGACGGTAAAATTAGATTATTCAGTTATGCAACTGGTCAAATTTATGCAGGTCTATATCCTTATATTGTAGATTGGTGTAATAAAAATGATATTCATATAGTAGATGGAACAAAGATACAAGATGTTACGATTAAAGATGAAGATGTAACGAGATTTTTAAAAGCACTTAAAGTGCCTATGGAGATAAGAGATTACCAAAGAGAAGGATTTATACACGCAATAAAAAAGAGCAGGTGCCTGTTACTATCACCGACTGCCTCTGGTAAGTCATTAATCGTTTACTTAATGTTAATTTACCATTTGTTAGGACTAAAAGAAAAGAAACAAAATAAGATATTAATTATAGTACCAACAACATCTTTAGTAGAACAATTATATAAAGACTTTAAAGATTATGGATATAATAGTGATCGCAATGTACATAGAATATATCAAGGACACGATAAAGATACTAATAAAAGAGTCGTTATATCTACTTGGCAGTCAATTTATAATTTGCCTAAAAAATGGTTTAAACAATTTGGTGCTGTATTTGGAGATGAGGCACACTTATTTAAAGCAGTTTCATTAACAAAGATTATGACGAAGTTAGAAGACTGTAAGTATAGAGTAGGTTTAACTGGTACTTTAGATGGAACTAAAACACATAAACTTGTATTAGAAGGATTGTTTGGTGCTGTAAATAAAGTAACTTCAACAACACAACTACAAGAAAAGAAACAACTTGCCGATTTAAAAATTTTCTGTTTAATTTTACAACACGATAAAGGGGCAAGAGAGTTTATGTTTGGTAAAACATACCAAGAAGAAATGGATTATTTGGTTAAAAATGAAAAGAGAAATAGATATATCCGTAATCTTGCTTTAGATTTGCAAGGCAATACATTATGTTTATTTCAATATGTGGAGAAACACGGAAAGGAATTGTATGAATCAATTAAAAATAAAGCAGTTAACAAACAAGTATTTTATGTCCACGGTGGAGTGGATACAGACGAAAGGGAAACGATACGAGAAATTACCGAAAAGTCTGATGGCGCTATTATCGTTGCAAGTTATGGGACTTTCAGTACAGGCATTAATATTCGGAACTTGCATAACATTATCTTTTCTAGTCCTAGTAAGTCTAGGATAAGAAACTTACAATCAATAGGTAGAGGATTAAGATTAAAAGATAATGAATCGGCCGCTACTTTATATGATGTTGCAGATGATTTAACTTATAATGAAAAGGAAAATTATACCCTTTCACACTTTAGAGAAAGGATAAATATTTACAACGAAGAGGATTTTAATTATGAAATCCATAATGTGGAGTTAAAATAAATGGACCAACCAACTCAACAAGAATTAAATAACAGACCTGTTGTTAATGTAAAAATAATCAAACTGGTTAGTGGCGAAGATGTTGTAACTATGTTACCACCTCCTGATAAACAATTGCCTCCAGGTTCTCACTTAATGAGAATAGAAAAACCACTTTTAATTAAGTATGTTCCTCAAATGACAATGACAGGTTTTAAAGATTATATCGCATTAATTAAATGGTGCTCTTATACTCCAGATAAAACTGTAACTATACCAAAAGATAAAATTATGACGATAACAAATGCGTCAATTGAAATGGCGACTAGTTACCACAACATTGCGTCTGATTGGAATAAAAAACCAGTGCCAGTTAGACAACACGGATACCAACAACAAAAGTTTAATACTGAACAAAATGATAAAGTGAATGAATTATTTGAAGAATTTGATGATGACTTTGATACCCCTAAAACTATCCATTAATAATAAAAGCATAGCTTTATCTCTCGGCACCTCGCTACACGCTCCATTATACACAAATTTTGAAATAAGTCAATGCTCATTGCCTTAAAGCATTGACATTTTTATTGAAAGGTGTTATATTATACTTATGAGAAAAACTACAAAAAAAGAACATTATGTAAATAACAAAGAATTTTTAACCGCAATGGTTGAATATAGAAGGTCTGTTAATAAGGCAAAAAGGTCTAAACAACCGAAACCGCCTGTTACAGATTATATCGGCAGTTGTTTTTTAAAGATTGCGAATCACCTATCATACAGACCGAATTTTATTAATTATACATTTAGGGACGATATGATTAGTGATGGTATAGAGAACTGTTTACAATACCTAGATAACTTTAATCCAAAAACATCAAATAATCCATTTGCATATTTCACGCAAATTATATATTATGCCTTTGTAAGAAGAATCCAGAAAGAGAAGAAACAAGTTACCATAAAGAATAGACTTATTACAGAATCAAACTATGATGATATGACCCTACAACCAGGGGAAGATAAAGAGTTTAAAAATCAATTTACAGAATTTCTTAAAAAGAATATGCCAGTTGAAGAACAGCAAAAAATTGCTGATGAAATTGCAAAGAAAAAAAATAAAAAAAGGAAGAAGAAGAAAACGAGTAATCTAAATTACTTTTTGAGTTATGAAAATAGCAATACTGAATGACACACACTTCGGATGCCGTAATGACTCACCTGCTTTTATAAATTATCAAAATCGTTTTTATGATGAATTGTTTTTTCCATATCTCATTGAAAACAAAATAGATACATTAATACATTTAGGTGATGTGGTTGATAGAAGAAAGTTTATTAACTTTAATACTGCCCATAATTTCCAACAAAAGTTTTGGAAAAGACTATGGGATTTAAAAATAGATACACACATTATATTAGGTAACCACGATACTTATTACAAAAACACAAACAAAGTAAATTCAATTGAACAACTATGTACATCTTTTGATGGTGTAAATGAACCTTGGATATATACAGGACCTAAAGAAGTAGAACTAGGTGGTTGTCGTATATTATTTTTACCTTGGATTTGTGATGACAATTATGAAGACTCAATTTATTCAATAGATCACTCTACTGCCGATATATGTTTTGGACATTTAGAAATAAAAGGTTTTGAAATGCACAAAGGTCATATGAACGAACACGGTTTAGAAAGAGAACAATTTAATAGATTTGAAAAAGTAGTATCAGGACACTTTCATAAAAAATCAGATGACGGACATATCTATTATCTAGGCACACAATACGAAATGATGTGGTCAGACTATAACTGCCCTAAAGGGTTTCATATATTTGATACAGAAACAAGAGAGTTAGAAAGAATACCTAATCCTCTAACTATATTTAAAAAGATAATATATGATGATAGAACAAAAGATTATACAAACTTTGATTTATCTCCATACGAAAATTGTTTTATTAAATTATTTGTATCATTTAAAACAAACGAGGAAATGTATAATAAACTTGTAGAAAAGTTTTACACCAATACGAATGTCCACGAACTACAAATAATAGAAGACCCGATAGATATTAAACAATCTGTAAGGTCAGATATATTAGACCAAGGAGAAGATACAATGACCTTCTTAAACAATTACATTGACCAAATAGATACAGATTTAGACCGAAAAAAATTAAAAGATTTTACTAAAGAATTATATGTAGAGGCAAACGAATGATAAAAATAATACAAGACTTTTTACCAAGACCTCTTTTTGACTATATGAAAACAATGGTTCATAATGTCGGAGGAAAAGATTCTCAAGGACTAGAATGGAGTTTTAATGAGAGAAACTTACAACCTGAAGATACAACACCAGGATCAGAAAATTTTAAGTTTGGTAAAACTTTATATATTGCACCAGGCACACAAGACGGATTCAATCCTGAAATATACGACACACAATTAATGTCCTTGTTTGGTGTATTTCAATCTTTTATGATGAGTCATATGGAAAAAAGATGTCAAAAAAATGAAGAAATGGGTAGTGAGTGTAAGTTATTAAGAATGAAAATGAACTTATATCCTAATGAAGGCAAACGAGTCCAACACGGTGTACATAACGATATATTCATTAACGGCAAACCTAATCCAAATGCAGTAACAGCGGTATTTAATTTTACTAATAGCAATGGATCAACGATAATTTTAGATAAAGATGAAAAAGGTGAGTACACAAAAGAAGTTGAAGTACCTTCAATTGAAAACTCAATAGCGATGTTTAATTGTCCTCACCCACACTATGGTATTACTCAAAGCGATACTCCCACAAGAATAGTATTAAATATTAATTTAGAAAAAGCATATGTAGACCCTATGAGCAAACCAGATAAAGACGGTAAACAAACTTTTGAACCACTAGATGATTATTTTTAAGAAGATACGATATAAAAACTTTCTATCAACAGGAAACCAACCAATAGAAATAGAGTTAGGTAAATCACCTACAACTTTAGTCATAGGACAAAATGGTTCTGGTAAATCTACTTTACTTGACGCATTGTGTTGGGCATTGTTTAACAAACCTTTTAGAATAATTAAAAAAGAACAAATGATAAACACTATTAATAATGGTGATTGTGAAGTAGAAATAGAATTTGATATTGGCACAAAACAATATAGAGTTAAACGAAGTGTTAAACCTAATCTATTTGAAATATATGAGAATGGACAATTGTTAAATCAAAATGCTTCTAGTATTGATTATCAAAAATATTTAGAACATAATATTATGAAGTTAAATTATAGATCATTTATTCAAGTTGTTATATTAGGGTCTTCTTCATATGAACCATTTATGAAAATGAAGGCAAGATATAGAAGGGATGTAGTTGAAGAAATATTAGATGTAAAAGTATTTACACAAATGGATCTTATATTAAGAGACCAACAAGGACAATTATCAAAAGAGATTTTAGATATGCGTCATAAATGCGAGTTGATAGAAACAAAATATGAAACAGAATTAAAACATTTTAAATCTTTATCAGACTTAAACACAAATGATATTGATGATAAAAAATTACAATTAGAAAAACAAAATAAAGCAAAAGAAGATTACAAAATAAAAATAGAAGCATTAGAGAAACAAATAAACGAGTATGATAACGAACTAAAAGATAAAGACCAAACAAATGATAAACTAAAACAACTATTAAAATTAGAAACAAAGATAGAACACAATTTAGAAAACAATAATAATAATTTACAATTCTTTAGTGATAATACTAATTGTCCTACTTGTACACAAGAGATTGATGAAGACTTTAGATATAAAAAACAAGGCGATTTAAAAGAAAAGGTTGCTACTTTAAACGAAGGTATGCAAAAATTAACAGGTGAGATTGCTAAAGTAGAAGAAAGAATTAGTCATTTTGGTAATATAACTAAAAAATTATCCGACTTATATGTTGATGTCGCAAAAGTAAATACTTCTTTATCAGAATTAAATAGTTATAGTGAGAGAATACACCAAGACATATTACAATTAGAAAACAAACAAACAGATAGTAAAAAGATTGCTACAGATTTACAACAATTAAAAGAAGAATTAGAAACTACAAAAACATCAACAGATCAGATAATGGATCAAAAGAAATATGTAGATATATTAAGAGAAGTATTAAGTGATAAAGGTGCTAGAGGACATATAATTAAGAAGTATATACCTATAATAAATAATTTAATAAATCAATATTTACAATCAATGGACTTCTTTATATCTTTCCATTTAGATGAAGAATTTAATGAAACGGTAAAGAGTCGTCATAGAGATACATTTAATTATAATAGTTTTAGTGAAGGCGAAAAATTAAGAATAGACCTTGCTTTATTATTTACTTGGAGAACTATTGCAAAGATGAAAAATAGTGTGAATACAAACCTATTAATACTAGATGAGATATTTGATTCTAGTTTAGACCAACAAGGCACAGACGATTTCTTTAAGATAGTTAATAAAATAAAGAATGAAAACATCTTTATTATATCACACAAAGGCGATATACTATTTGATAAGTTTACAAATATAATTAAGTTTGAAAAATATAAAAACTTTACTAGATTACAAAATACATAGGAGACATATGAAAGAATTACAATTAATACCACCATCCGATCCAAGAGTACAATCAGCGATAGCACCTTTTAATGACGCAATGTTAAAGGAAGAAAATCATCCTTACAAATTTAAAGATAGGAAAGAACTATCAGAAGCAATGTTTGATACAATGAAAAAATATGGTGGCATAGGTCTGTCTGCTAATCAAGTAGGTTTACCTTATAATATGTTTGTACTAGGAGATCATCCTGGTTTAGAAAATAATTTAAAAATGACTTGTTTTAATCCTATGATAATTAGTGCTAGTGCCGATCAAGTTATGATGAAAGAAGGTTGTTTAACTTTTCCTTTTGTATTTCTTAATATTAGTAGACCTAGAAAAGTTGTGGCAAAATATGAAGATGAAAACGGCGATTTAAAAGAAGCACATTTAGATGGTATGATGAGTAGAGTCTATCAACACGAATACGACCATATGTTAGGTAAAACCTTTGTTGATGGAGTAAGTAAAATGAAATTAGATATGGCATATAAAAAAGCGGCCAAAGAAATGAAAAGATTTAAGAGATTAAATAAATGATGGATAGATTTCCAACTGCTGAAGAAAGGTGGCCAAGACAAGGTTTGCCATTACCTCCTACACCATACGAGTTTCCTAAATTAGTTATAGAAGAACACGAAGGATTTTATGTGGTGCGTGATGACTTATTAGAAGGTGGTTCTAAAAGAAGATTTGTAGATAGATTAATAAGAGAAGAAATTGCTGAAGGAGTAAATGAATTTGTTTATGGTGGTTGCCCAGCAAATGGTTATGCACAACTATCCATACCACTTCAAGCAAGAGAGTATGGTTGTAAGACAATATTGTTTATGGCAAAAAGATCAATGGACAATTTACACGACTACCAAAAAAGAGCATTAGAATATGGTGCTGATATTCGTTGGGTGCCTAATGGTATGTTATCAGTTACAAAAAAGAGAGCAAGAGATTATGTAGATCAGGATCCTAAAAGTAGAAGATTATTACAATTAGGTTTAGATGAACAAAGAGTAAGAGAAGATATAAGAGATATAGCAAAGAATATAGAAAGAGATTATAACATTAATATAAGTGAAGTGTGGTCAGTTGGATCAAGTGGTACATTAACAAGAGGATTGCAAATGGCATTTCCAGATAAAGATGTTAATGTAGTATCAGTTGGACACACAATGAAACAAAATGAAGTAGGTCGTGCCAAATTATATATGTCAGATTATAAGTTTACACAAGAAGTTAAAGAGAAAGATAAACCACCTTTTCCATCTGTGCCAACATATGACGCAAAGGCGTGGTCTGTTATGAGAAAATATGCTAAAAAAGGAAGTCTGTTTTGGAATGTAGGAAGATAACAATTGCGAGATTAAGAAGTGGTGTAAATTATAAAAGACCACTAGATCATATTATAGATTCATTTTGTTATCTATTAAGAAGATTCCAAATAGCAAATCCAGATTTTAAATATGGAGTATATAACTTTGGTTGGGATCAAGCACACCGAAGAATAGCAGATGATATACCTGATAGTGATATAATTATTATACCTAGTGAGAACGAGTTCCACTATCATATACCTAATTACATTGATCCTAAAAATTTAGAAAAATCTAATACAGCAATCAAAGAACACTTTAAAGATTTAAAGAATAAACATATTATTATATTAAGATCGGATAGAGGTGATGATGAGGACTTATATAGAAATTATACTTTCAAAGATAACCCTATTGGCAAAGTATCTATATTAGATGAAACAGATATACCAGGCAACATACATCAATTAAAATATCATTTTATAAAAAATGAAATACCAGATAATGAAACTAATAGACCTTATCAATTTTCATATTGGGGAACAGAAAAAAGACGAGATGTTGGTGGAGTTGTAAGTGGCGATGAAAGACATATTGTATTAAAACAAATACAAGAAGGTATGGGAAGATTTCTTACAAGATTTATAGGTAGATATTCTACTGTTAAAAGAGATATGAAACCAGATACTATGAGAAATATAATGCCTATTTTAAACCAAACAAAATATACTTTATGTTTTAATTGGAAAGATAATAAGGCAACAACAAGTAGATACCACGAGGCATTAGGTTGTGGCATAATACCTATGGTTTATAAAGACTATGATTCGTTAGGTATACTTGTAAAAGATGATTGGCAAAGAGTAGAAAGTGCTGAGGAATTGTGTGATAAAATAATGAGTACCAATTATCTTGGTAAATATATAGAAATAAACAATGCTTACAAGCAATCACTATTGACAAAGGATCAAATATATGATACCTTTGAAAGTACATTAAAAAGGATAATAAATGAGTAAAATGGACGAAATGATCGCAAAAGATAAAGAGATACAAAAATTAAGAAAACAGATAGAAGAAAGTCAACCCAAAGAAGTACCTCATAGAAATATTAAAAAAGAAGGTCAATTATATTTCGGTCCGTATGTTCCACTATGTAAAGTACACGATAGTTTATTAAGAGGTCTTTTAAAAAGAGGTGAAAAATTAACACCTGGAGATAGAAACTCATCACTTGCAGGACACTTAATAGATCAAAGAGGATATACTAAAGAAGATAAACAATGGTTTATAAAAGAATTTAAACCATATGTAAATTGGTATATAAACGGTGCTATGGAATGGTCAGGCATTAAGTTTGATTCTAGTAAACATACAACAGCATATACATTAATAGATTTATGGATTAACTATATGAAAGAACACGAATACAATCCAGAACATACTCACGGTGGTCAATTGTCTTGGGTTATATTTTTACAAACTCCAAATGTAGAAGAAGAACAAAAAGCATATAAAGGAACAGCAACACCACCAGGGTCAATTGCGTTTCATTATGGAGAACCAACACATCCTAAATGGGCAGATCATACATTTAATTATCAACCACAAGAAGGTTTTATGTGGATGTTTCCTGCACAATTAAGACATATGGTTATGCCTTTTCATACACCAGGAACTAGAATAAGTGTGTCAGGTAATTTATTTTTAAACCCACCAGGTACACCAGATGAAGTTTCAGACAAATACGATACAAAATATTAATGGATAATTTAAAAGAAGTACACGATTTAATAAAGTCTAAAGGTTTTCCTTACTATCCAACAGAAGAAAAATGGAGAAACAATGTCTATAATCAACTGTTAGCATTTAGACGAGATACTATGGTAGATCATAAGAACAAAGTTATAGGTCAATCAACTCACGGTCTAAATCTTGCTTGGTCTTATATGGAACACGCTTGGGGTATTAAGTGTGGTAAGATGAAGACACCTATGGAAGTTTGGAATGATGAAGAACATTTAACTAAAGGTATTAACAAGATACTTACTGGTACTTTTTTTAAAAAGAAACCAGCACACGATATAACAGATTCAGATATGAGATCAATGTTAAGAAGATACTCTGGTACTCAAATGGTTTCTAATTTTAGACCAACTGCTGCCGCTGCCTTATATGATATTTTTGTAGAGAAAGATAGTCCATTAGAAGGAACATCAGCAGGTACGGTATGGGATCCAAGTATGGGTTATGGTGGTAGATTACTAGGGGCAATTGCTGCTGGGGTTAATTACATAGGTACTGATCCTTGTATTCCAACATATGAAGGATTGCTTAAAATTAAAGAAGATTTTGGACATAATCATAAAGTGTATAGATTATTAAGGCGAGGAAGTGAAACATTTGTGCCACAAGCAGATTCATTGGATTTTGTATTTACAAGTCCACCATACTTTGGTTGGGAAGCATACGGTGATGAACCAGAACAATCAAGTATTAAATTTTCTACAAGTGATATGTGGAAAGAGAAGTTTTTAAAACAGACTATTGCTAACGCATTTATAGGTTTAAAGACAGGTAAGAAATTAGCATTAAATGTTGCGAACACAAAACAATATAAAACATTTGAAGAAGATACGGTACAACTGGCACTAGATGTAGGATTTAAACATACAGACACTTGGTGGTTATCTTTATCAACACAACAAGGTGGTTCCTCAACCACAACATTAGACGGTGAATCAGTAGATAAGAAACAAGAAAATCGTTATTTGGGTAAGTTTGAAAGACCTAATATATCAGGTAGAAAGTTTGAACCTACATTTATATTCACAAAATGATTAAGTTAGTTGTCGCTAATGATAAAACATCAAAAAATTTTATCAAAGAAACAATCAAAGAATTCCATAGTTATGTACCATCTGTATCTTCAGTAGGAAGAAGAATAGATTGGGTTGTATTTAATGATGATAAACCAATAGGTATGATTGGTATAGGGTCATCTGTTTATCCACCACCTAAAGATATTCTAAAACATACAAAATTATCTATTAAAGAATACAAGAATAAGTTTAATTCATTTGCTAATAACTGGCGTTTCTGTATGAGAGAAAAGATTAGAAATGCAGGTACTCAAATATTAAAAGAGTTAAGAAGACAAGCACCTTTATATTGGAAACAAAAGTATAATGATGATTTATTATATTTAATAACATTTGTGGCAGGTGGTAATAACGGTGCTGTATATAAAGCAGACAATTGGACACAAATAGGGCAAACATCTGGACTTCCTCCACATAAATCTATATCAATGAAATGGGATACACACGAATCATTAAAAGAAAAGTATGTAAAACCAACTGGAGAGAATCGAAAATTGATATTTTTTAAGAGAATTAGAACAAAATAAGAACATTTATCTACAAAAACCTAGTAAAACCAAGGGTTAATAACGCTTGACTTTCGGGTTGTTTTCCTATAGCATATAGATAATGGACACACTTAATATAGATACAAAATCTCAACTTGCAAAATTACTTGCTACCGAAAATATTACAGTACAACAAAATAATGTAAAGACTGCTTCGTTTGATGTAGTTAATAGAATACTTACATTACCAATATTTAAAACAGATTCAAAAGATGTAACTGATATGTTAGTAGCACACGAATGTGCCCACGCATTATATACACCAACTAATGGTTGGAAAAAACACGCTGATGATAATGAGTTAAGATCATATATTAATGTATTAGAAGATTGTAGAATAGACAAAAAAATTCAAAAGAAATACCCAGGAGTTGTTAATAACTATTTAAATGGTTTTGAAATACTTAATAGACAAAACTTCTTTGGTTTAAAAGATAAAGATTACAATAAAGACTTAATGTTGATTGATAAAATCAATGTTTATTATAAGTCTTCACAAAATTTAAAATTTGATTTTTCTACATTAGACAAAATATGGTTAAGAAAAGTTGAAGGATTAAAAACTTTTAATGATGTAGTTAAACTTGCTAAAGAAATGCTAGATTGGCAGAAAAAACAAGTTCAGCAAATGAAGAAATTACCTGATTTTGATAATCACATTTTAGTTAAAAATTATAACTTAAAAAATAAAGAAAACGATTCAAAAGATAGTAAAGATATTGAAGATAAAAATGAAGACGGTGACGGTGATAAATCTGAAAAAGAACCTAAAGATAAACAAGAAGGCAATGAAGGTAAAACAGAATCAGATTCAGATAAAGATAAACCTGCTGTAGGTGATAAGACTGCCAAAGATGAGAATGCTTCTGGTGGAGGTGCTGTTGGTGCTGGTGGTGATATGCCACTTGGTTCTATTACTAACAATTGGTTTGAAGGTCATAAAGAAAAATTATTAGATACTGATACAAGTTATTATTATAGATCAATACCAGATCCAAAATTAGATAAACTTATACATACAAATAAACAATTTTTAGATGATATGAAAGGTGCTTTTAGACAAGACCCAAATCGTGGTAAAGAATATTATCCATATCTTAAAAGAACATACAAAAAATTTATTAATGAGTCTAAAAAAACCATTATGTATTTGGTTAAAGAATTTGAAATGAAAAAAGCAGCAACTGCTTATAAGAGATCAACACAGGACAAAACAGGTATAATTGATCCTCTTAAATTACATAGTTATAAATTTAATGAAGATATATTTAAAAGATTAACTATAACACCTGACGCTAAAAACCACGGTATGATGATGTTGTTAGATTGGTCAGGTAGTATGAGTGATTGTATTTTTAAAACTGTTCAACAAACAATTCAATTAGTTTACTTTTGCCAAAAAACAAATATACCTTATGAGTTATATTTCTTTTCTAGTGAAATGGGTAAAAATGATGATGATGATATGAGTAGAATATCAAAACATTTTAAATATAAACCTGGTGATCGTGCCATTGATAAAGTTAAATTAGTTAATGTTGCAAGTCATAAACTTAAAAAATCAAAATTAGAAGAATCTTTAATGTATCTATATCATTTAGCAATGTATTATGACCATAGATATTCTTGGAGAAGTTATTTAAAAACTGGTGAAAGAACACCTGATTCAGTAGGGATACCTAGTGAATACTATTTAGGTTCTACACCTTTAAATGAATCATTAATTATTATGTTAAAATTAATACCTTTATTTAAAAACAAATATAGAATTGAAAAAATGAATTTAATTACTTTAACTGATGGTGGTGGTAATGGTGGTAGTTCAGAAAAAATGATGTATGATGAAAACAAAAAATTAACAGGACATTTACCAGATAGTTATGGTAATACTGATGTTCTTATTTACAAAAAGAAAAACCATACTACTAAAGATCCAAATGATTTATATAGTTATAGAAGTTCCGCATTGACAGGTACTCTATTAAATCTATTAAGAAAATATCACGGTATTACAACTATTGGTTTCTATTTAATTAAAAGAATAAGAAGGTGGGAAACTGATATGTACTTTAGACCTCAAAATAAAAAATTAACTTGGGATCAAAGAGAGGCACAATACCACAAGAATAGACAAAAATTTAATAAAGAAAAATCTGTATCTGTATCTCAACTAGGTTATGATGATTATTACATAGTTAACGCTAAAGATATGAAAGTTGAGAATACTGATTTAGATAGTATTAAAACAGAAATGAAGACAAGAAAAATTAAACAATTATTCAGTAAGAGTATGAAAGGGAGAATCACTTCCAGAGTGCTTTTAAACAAGTTTATTGAGAAGGTTGCATAATAATGACTGAAAATATCAATAAAACCAAGTGTTCTTTATGCTTGACATTTGGGCAAAAAGGTGATAGCATATAGTATAACAATATGAAAGGACTAATATAAAATGTTATTAAATGAAAAACAAAAACAATTTGTAGAATTATGCTACAAAGAGTTTGGTGATATAAAAGAAATCACTAGAAAACAACTAGTCAAGGTAGAGAAGAAACATAAAGTTGCTTTTCCACAATGGTTAGTTGCTGATAAAGACCTTAAAATAAAAAAAGGTTTATTCAGAATGCCATCGGAATCAGATACCGATGTTTCCAATACAATGGAAGAAGTAGTACAACCTACTACCAAAAAAGAGGCGGCGTATATCGTTTCTTCTTTAACTGGTAATGTTGTACCTGATAAAGATAAAAACTTTGTTAGTTTCGGTAATTATCCAGATGTAAAATCTATTATTAAATCTAAAAGATTTTATCCTGTATTTCTTACTGGTCTTTCTGGTAACGGAAAAACATTATCAGTAACACAGGCGTGTGCTGATTTAAAAAGAGAATTGATAAGAGTTAATATCACAATTGAAACGGACGAGGACGACTTGTTAGGCGGTTTTAGATTAAAAGACGGTCAAACAGTTTGGTCTAATGGTCCGATTATTGAGGCAATGGAGAGAGGCGCTGTTCTTTTACTTGATGAGATAGACTTGGCAAGTAATAAGATAATGTGTTTACAACCAGTCCTTGAAGGTTCTGGTATCTTTGTTAAAAAGATTAACAAGTGGATACAACCTAAACTTGGATTTAACTGTATTGCTACTGCGAATACTAAAGGTCAAGGATCCGAAGACGGTAAGTTTATCGGAACTAATGTCTTAAATGAGGCATTCCTTGAAAGATTTCCAGTAACTTTTGAACAGAAATATCCATCAGTTGCGATTGAAAAAAAGATTTTAAATAATACTTTAAAGTCTTATGGAAGATCAGATGTTAAATTTATTGACAAGTTAACTACTTGGGCAGATGTAATTAGAAAAACATACTTTGACGGTGGTGTTGATGAGATTATATCTACAAGAAGACTTGTACATATTACACAGGCATATGCTATCTTTGATAAAAAGATGAAGGCAATAGAAATGTGTACAAATAGATTTGATGATGATACAAAGAATTCCTTTGTAGAGTTATACACGAAAGTGGATGCTGGTGCTTCTGCTGATTCAATTATTGAGTCACAGAAACAGGCAGAAATTGACTCTCAAATAAAGGAAGACAATGATAGTGAGTCGGAAGACGAGGAAGATGACAAGGATGTTATCTAAATTAGAATCCAAACCTATCCATAGTGTTAGTCCAAAGGAGGCGGGTTTACCGCCTCCTGGTAAACAGGACACTATATTATACTTAAATCCTAAAGATTTAAAACCACATCCTTTGAATCATATTTTATATGATATAAAAGAAGATAAGTTTATTGATTTAACTATATCAATGAAAGATTATTATAAAAAATATAATTATCCAAACACAGATGTTATTACTATTAGTCCAGGTTATATGATTTACGCTGGTCATAGGAGAACTAAAGTGTGTTTAAATAATAATATTCCAGTAATAAGATGTGTGATGGTTGATAGAGAATTTGATCCAAAATGTTTAGAGGATCCTGCTTTAAAATTAAAAGAAATGGATTTTTTAAGAGAATACAATCACCCAAATACAAAAAGAAATGAGAGTGAATGGCCTGTTGTATTAAGACAATATGATGTGTATAATAAAACACAAGAAAAAATAACTGGCAAATTTTATACACCTAAACAAAGAAACCATTATTGTAGAGATAGGATTAGAGCAGTTTCAACTGATAATTTTAGAATGATGGTTGAGATATATGAAAAAAATAGAAAAGATTTAATTAGTAAAGTTACGGAAAATGAGTTGTCTATTAAAAAAGCATATAACGAGGCAATGAATATACAACCACCTGTAAAAGAACTTTATGATCCAGACAGAAAAAATTGGGTAGAATATTTTAGAGATAATCCTAAATTAATGGAGAGAGTTGTTGATTATGCTAATGATATGTTTCAACAATATTTAAAAATTAATATTGCAGGTAGAGTAATAGTTGAAGATAAAAAACACGGACACGAAAAAACTCCGATTAGTGGAAACCTTTCTCATTTTTATATGTCTGCTATATCTTTAGTATTAGAAGAACAAGGATTTAAATCTATAACACCAAATGAAGAACAAGGATTACCAGATGTTAGAATTTTAGATTTATGTAAACCAGGATATCATCCTGAAAGAATAGAGATTAAAGTTGCAGGATTCAACGGACACGGTTCAAGTACATATATTTCAGCAGGTGGAGGTACAGGTAGAATGGTTCCTCATACATTTTTAATAGTTGTATATGATCGTATTACTAAAAGACAAATGGTTGTAATGAGTGATTTAACAAAAGAAGATTGGACGGAAGACAAAAATAAAAAAGCAACAATGGGTATGAATATTTGGGCAGATAATCACTTGGATAATTGTGTGTTCTTTCACGGCGAAGGATTTATAGATAGTAGAAATTTGTTTAATATGAATTTAAAAAAGGTAGTAACATATAACGAATGGTTACTTGCTAAAAGAAAGATAGTTGATTTAAGAGAGGAAATTAAAAAATGAGTATAACAGTTGAAGTAAGAAAAGGTAATTTGGAACAGGCAATGCGTGTACTAAAGCGTAAGGTACAAAAAGAAGGTATTATAAAAGAGTTAAGATTGCGTCAATATTATGAAAAACCTTCTGCTAAATTAAGAAGAAAAAAGAAAGAAAACATTGCTAACTGTAAAAAGAAAGCAAAAAAATTATTGAGATTAAGAGGATATTAAGAGTTTTGCGCTGGTGATATAAATATAATTGCCCTGGCTATTCGTAAGTCCTAGGGCGTGAAGACCGACTAATGAATTTAGTTGGTGTCGCAAAACGCAGATTTGGCACTTTACTGCGTAAACAACAAAGTGCTTGAAATTTATATAATAATGATTATATAAATAATATAGACAATGCCATTAAGGGTTGTCTTTAATTAACAGAAACTTTGCTTAACAAAGGAGGTTTTATGACCAACAAAGCACTTTCTATTTTTAACCAATTAAGACCATTATCAGTAGGGTTTGATGATATGTTCAATCATTTTGAATCAATGTTTGACCATCAATTTGATACTCTTAATGTGTCTAATTATCCACCATACAATATCGTAAAGGTTGATAAGAGTAAATTTGATGTTGAGGTTGCATTAGCAGGATTCAACAAAAAAGATATTTCTGTATCAGTTGAAAACGGTATGTTGACTATCGAATCTAAACAAGAGGAGAAGTTAAAAGATAAAGAAGATGGTGAGGTACTACATAAAGGTATTTCTAAAAGATACTTTAAAAGATCGTTTACAATCGCTGATGATGTGAAAGTCAATGGCGCTGAGTTAAAAGATGGTCTATTGAGAGTATCAATGGAGAAAATAGTACCAGAAGAAAAGAAGTTGAAAACTATCAATATTAAGTAGTTTAAACGCATAGAGGCGAGGCAGCATTGACTTCCTCGCCTTTTTAGTATATACTGACACTATATTATAAATTATGTATAAGGAGTGAATTATATTATGAACATATCAATAGACACTTTATCGGTGTTAAAAAATTTTTCAGACATTAACCAGAATATTCTGGTCAAACCTGGGAATAAGATACAAACAATCTCCACAATGAAGAACATCTTGGCAGAAGCAGAGGTGACGGAGAAGTTTGAAAGTGAGTTTGCTATATATGACTTACCAGAATTTTTAAGAGCAGTTGAGTTATTTGAAAAACCTGCATTAAAATTTAATGGTGGATCAAATGTTGTTATAGCATCCGCTAATTCTAAACAAGCAATTAAGTATTTCTTTGCTGATAAATCGGTTATTGTTGCACCAACAAAAGCAATTAATATGCCAGATCAGTATGTAACTTTTACTTTAAAGAACCAAGACTTTGCTAATTTACAAAAAGCAATTACTACACTAAATTTACCAGATGTAGCAGTTGTAGGTGATGGCAAAAGTATTAAGTTAGTTGCTACTGATAAGAAAAACAAATCTTCAAATGATTATTCAGAAATTATAGGAGAAACTAATAAGAAGTTTACTGCTTATTTTAAAGCAGAAAACTTAAAACTTATTGGTGATGACTATGATGTAGAAATATCAAAACAGAAGATTAGTCATTTTATCAACAGAAACAAACCAGTACAATATTGGATCGCACTAGAACCTGATTCTGAATTTTAAGGGAGGTTCAAGTGGCAGATTTTTTATGGGTTGAACAGTACCGACCTAAAACAATAGAGGACTGTATTCTACCAGAAGATATTAAGCATACATTTTTAGAATTTCTAAAGAAAAAAGAAATACCTAATATGTTGTTATCAGGTACAGCAGGCACAGGTAAGACAAGTGTTGCTCGTGCTTTATGTGAACAACTAAATGCTGATTATATCATTATCAATGGTTCAGATGAAGGTAGACATATTGATACATTAAGAAACAAGATTAAAAACTTTGCTTCAACTGTATCTTTCAATATAGAATCCAAACACAAAGTAGTCATAATTGACGAGGCAGACTATATGAATGCTGAGTCAGTACAACCTGCTTTGCGTAATTTCATTGAAACTTTCTTTGAAAATTGTAGATTCATAATGACTTGTAACTATCCTTACAAGTTTATTGAACCATTAAGAAGTAGATTAACTCAAATAGATTTTAAGATAGTCAATGGTGATAGACTAAAAGCAGGTCAGGCATTGTTGAAAAGACTAGGTATTATATTAGATGAGAACAAAATACCTTATGATAAGAGAGTCTTAGCAACTCTAATTGAGAAACATTTTCCAGACTTTAGAAAAACTATCAATGAATTACAAAGATATTCAGTAAATGGTAAGATAGATAGTGGTATATTCTTTAATCAAAAAGAGGCAGATATTAAGAGTTTATTTGCTTGTTTGAAGAAAAAAGATTTTAATGAAACTAGAAAATGGGTGGTTAACAATCTAAATGTTCAACCATCGGACTTGTTTAGAATAATTTATAAGTCTTCAAAGGACTATCTACATCCACAATCAGTACCACAAGCAATACTTTTATTAGCAGGATACCAATATAAATCAGCATTCGTAGCAGACCAAGAGATAAATATGGTTGCTTGCTTGACAGAAATAATGGCAACTTGCAAATTTAAGTAACAATTAATAAATGAATAAGAAAAGAAATGGCACGAAGAACATTTTGGCGAGTATGTATAGTCAAATTGCGAATGTGGTATGCAGATATAAGAGGTCATCACGGACACAGATGGAATTATGAACCATCACAGCATTATATGGGCAGACATAACAGACGCAAATAAGAATGGCATACGAATTAAAAGAATATTTAAAAGCGATTAATGAGTCCAAAGAGGACTTAATGAAATCAGATGAGACCTGGATAAAAAAATATCCAGCGTATATAATAAACCGTTGTTTATCAATGTTTTGGGATACTCTTCCACAAGCAAATGAAATGAACGGTTATCACTTCCTAGACAATCAAATACAATTTCAGTTTTTAATAAATAGTGTTAGAAGAAAAAAAAGATTTGGTGGCAGATGGTTAAAACAATCCAAATTGAAAGATATAGAGTATATAAAAGAGTATTTTGGTTATAGTAATGAAAAAGCAAGAGAGGCTTTGAACATACTCACAACGAAAGACATTGAACATATTAAAGAAACCTTATTTAAAGGTGGGAGAAAAACTAAATGAGTGAAGAAATACAATGGACGCCAGAGAGTATGCTAGAATGCACCATTAAGCAACCTGACGACTTCCTAAAAGTTAGAGAAACTTTAACACGAATAGGTGTTGCAAGCAGAAAAGACAAAACACTATTTCAATCGTGTCATATATTGCACAAACAAGGTAGATATTATATCGTACATTTTAAAGAACTTTTTGCTTTAGATGGCAAGAAGGCAACTTTAGTTGAGAACGATATACAAAGAAGAAACACAATCGCTATTTTATTACAAGACTGGAACCTAATTGATATAGTTAAAAAAGAGAGTGCTGACAACAAAGCACCTTTAAGTCAGATAAAAGTATTACCATTTAAAGAGAAAAAAGAATGGACTTTATCTGCTAAATATAACATAGGAAAAAAGGTAGATAAAAAAAGTAGCGAAAATGCAGATACCAAAGTTTAAAGATTTTTTTGTAGAACAAGATTTAGAGCGTAAAGAGAAACCTATTACGGTTGCTGTTATCACAATAGCAGATTCTAAAGACCCCAAAGAAAATACAACTGCTGAACTTATACAAAAGGCGTGTAAGAAAAAAGGTTATAAATGTGTTATAGTAAATACTAATACTACAATCATCACACAAAAAGACGAAGACAAAAACACCTTAACAATCTATAATTACGATGGCAAAAATGGTGAACATACCTTTGTAGGTAAAGACACCGTTTGTATAACAAGAGGTGGTGCGTTGCAAGATGAGGCAGGATTATCTTTAATATCTGCTTTTCAAAACTCACAAGCATTTATGTTAAACACAAGATCAGCAATGTTAACTTGTGATAATAAATTAACCTCAGCATTATTATGTGAGAAGTTTGGTATACCAATACCAAGAACTGCTTTCGTATCAAACGAAAAGAATTTAAGAACAGCATTAGATATGATTGGTGGAAAGTTTCCACTTATCTTAAAGACATTAACAGGTACACAAGGTGTTGGAGTAATTAAGATTGAAAGTTATGAAGGTCTTGTTGCAACTGTTCAAGCAATGTGGAAACTAAATGCTGAACTTTTAATACAAGAATATATGCCTACAAAGTTTGATGTAAGAACTTTTGTAGTAGATAATAAAATATTTGCAAGTGCTAAAAGAGTACATAGTACCTATGACTTTAGATCAAACACACATAGAGGTGCTGAAGCATACCCTTACAAAATAAATGATGAAGAAAGAGCATTAATTTTAAAAGCCGCTCGTGCTTCAAAAGCATATATGTTAGGGGTTGACCATATTGTATATAAAGGCAAACCATATATTTTAGAACTTAACGGTAGTCCAGGATCAGGTGCTGATTACGAAGGTTATCAGTATAAAGATTATTATTCCGATCCAGAACCATCTGGTAAAATAAATGGTGAAGAATTAATGTACAATGTAATTGATTGGGTTTCAACAAGAGCACATTGGGATAGACAATCACTTGTTGAATGTGGTTGGTTAGAAACTATTGACCTGGATGATTTAGGAAAAGTAAGATGTAAATTTGATACAGGTAATGGTTCTGAAGCGTGTGCTTTACACGCAGACGAAATTATATCAGATAAGAAAATTGTTAAATGGAAATATGATGGTAAAATTTATTCTAAACCTAGACACGGTACAAGTGAAGTCTTTAGATCAAATGCAACCAATGAACCATCAGAAAAAAGACCTACAATATTATTAGATATGACCTTTAATGGTTTTACATATGTAGGTGTAGAAGTAGGATTAGATAAAAGACCTAGATCAGGTTCAGATTTGCTAGTCAATAGAAATATTATGAGGCAAATGAATGTAAGTGTAAATCCTAATAGAACCTTTGTTTTAAGTAAAAGATTGAAACCAATAGACAAGTAGCATTGACTTTATAGTCAATTTATGATATAACTATATAATAGCAATAAGGAGAAATATAATGCAAGAAGTGAAAATAATAAGACTCTCTACTGGCGAAGATGTAATCGCTAAAATCGGAGAGAACGATCAAGGAATAAGTTTAAAAAATCCTTTCGTAATCATACCTCAACAATCAGCACCAGGACAACCAATATCTTTAATGATGTCATTGTATAATGCGTATGGCAAAAAAGATACGATTACTTTGTCCAAGGATAAGATTGTTTTTATGACAGATCCAAAAGACGAAATATTAAAATCTTACGAACAAAATACAAGTAAGATACTAACACCTAAAACAAGTTTAATAACGGAAACAACTATACCAACATTAAAAAAGTGATAACGGTTAACTTTATACGGACAAATAATGAGAAAGTCCAAGTGAAGGTGCCTGTAGGTTGGACTTTAATGGAGGCAGCCAAACAAGCAAACTTGGCAGAAATACCAGCAGATTGTGGTGGGTGTTGTGCTTGTGCTACTTGCCATATATGGGTAGGTAATGCTTGGGTAAGTAAATTACCCATAGAGCAAAACTCTATGGAACAAGAATTAATAGAATATGAAAAAGGATATAAAGAAGGCACAAGTAGATTAAGTTGTCAAATATATCTTACAAAAGAATTAGATAATTTGACGGTGCATTTAAGAGATAATGAACTTTTATAAATCAGTAATAGAACATTATGGTAAACTTCTAGTTAGAGGTATACACAATGGTGAAGAATTTAAAGAGAAGATTGATTATAGTCCTACTCTTTTTGCTATTACAAAAAATAAAACTGACCATAAATCTTTATTAGGTCAATATTTAAAACCAATTAAGTTTGACAATATCAAAAAAGCAAGAGAATTTAAAAGAAGTTATAATACAAGTAATGCACCTATCTATGGTATGGACCGTTATCAGTATCAATATATTTCAGACAACTATCCTGAAGAAATAAAATTTTCAAAAGAACATATAAAAATATTTACACTTGATATAGAGTGTAGTGCTGAAAATGGATTTCCAGAAGTAAATAATCCAGTAGAACAACTACTAGCAATTACAGTTAAGAATCAATCCAATAAACAAATATTAACCTGGGGAATTGGTGATTATAAAACCGATAGAACAGATGTAACTTATATTAAATGTAAGTCAGAAAAGATTTTGATTATGGAGTTTATGAAATTTTGGATGAAGAACTATCCAGATGTAATTACAGGTTGGAATACAAAGTTTTTTGACTTACCTTATTTGTGTAATAGAATTAAATTATTAACAGATGAAAAAGTTGTAAGAAAATTATCACCTTGGAATTTAGTAGAGACCGAAGAAATAGTTGTAAGAGGAAGATCACAATTATATTATAATCTAGTTGGTATCACTATGTTAGATTACCTTGACTTATATAAAAAGTTTATACCTGTTAGACAAGAAAGTTATAAACTAGATTACATAGGTAAGGTAGAAGTAGGAATAAGAAAAGATGAGAATCCCTTTGATACATTTAGAGAGTGGTATACAAAAGACTTTCAATCGTTTATAGATTATAATATTAAAGATGTAGAAATCGTTGATAAACTAGAAGACAAATTAAAACTAATTGAATTAATCTTAACTATGGCATACGAGGCAAAGATTAATTACCAAGATGTATTTTCACAAGTTAGATTTTGGGATACATTAATCTATAACTTCTTGCGTAAAGATAACATTGTTATCCCACCAAAAGAAGATAATATAAAAGATGAAAAGTATCCTGGTGCATATGTAAAAGACCCATTGGTCGGTATGCACAAATGGATTGTTTCGTTTGACATCAACTCGCTATACCCACATTTGATTATGCAATATAATATTTCTCCAGAAAAAATTATTGGTATGAAATCAGATGGTATAACAGTTAATAAGATGTTGAACCAAACAACGCCTCTAGCATATCTTAAAACAGAAGGTGCTACAATAACACCTAACGGTGCATTATTCAAAACTGATAGTCAAGGTTTCTTACCTAAACTATTAGGCAAAATGTATAATGATCGTGTTAAGTTTAAGAGTAAAATGTTAGAGGCGAAAAAATTATATAACAAAACAAAAGAACCTAAATTAAAAAATGAAATTGCTCGTTGTCATAATATACAATGGGCAAAGAAAATTGCATTGAATAGTGCTTATGGTGCTATTGGTAATCAATATTTTAGATATTATGATGTAAGACAGGCAATGGCAATTACACTTGCAGGACAATTCATTATTAGATTTATAGAACAAAAAGTAAATGAATATTTAAATAAGATATTACAAACTGAAAAGAAGGATTATATTGTTGCGTCTGATACAGATTCAATATATCTTACATTAGATACACTTGTTGAACAAGTATGTAAAGATAAATCAAAAGAACAGATATTAAGATTTATTAATAAAGTTGTTGAAGGAAGAATAGAACCTTTCCTAGAAAAATGTTTTGAACAACTATCAGATTATACTAACGCATTTAAAAATTGTATGGTAATGAAACGAGAAGTTGTTGCCGACAAAGGTATATGGACAGCGAAAAAAAGATATATGTTAAATGTATTAGATGAAGAAGGTATTACATTTGACGAACCTAAATTAAAGATTATGGGTATTGAAGCAGTTAAATCTTCAACACCTGAAATTTGTAGAACAAGAATTAAACAAACAATTAATATTATAATGAATAAAGATGAAAATATTTTACATCAATTTGTTAAAGATTTTAAAGAAGAATTTTTTAAACTACCTGCTGAGGCAGTATCGTTTCCTAGAAGTTGTAATAATATGAAAAAATATTATTCTAGTTCCAGTGTATTCATTAAAGGTACACCTATTCACGTGAAAGGTGCGTTGATATATAATCAACAAATAAAAGAGTTTGGTTTACAAAACAAATATCCTTTAATACAAGAAGGAGATAAAATTAAATTTGTTAAATTAATAGAGGCAAATCCATTTAAGTTTGATGTAATAAGTTATGTTACAAAGTTGCCAAGAGAATTTAAATTAAAAGAATATGTTGATTATGAATTACAATTTGAAAAAACATTTATTGATCCTATTAGATTTATTTTACAACCAATAGGTTGGACACCTGAACCTAAAGCAAGTCTGGAGGCATTCTTTGGATAATAAAGTTATAAATGCAGATAGTTTTGAACATCTAAAAACTTTAGATGATAATATTTTTGATTCAGTTATAACTGATCCACCATATCATTTAGCGTCTATTGTTAAAAGATTTGGACCAGGTCAAAAAGGTATTAATAATGCAGATGAAAAAGAAGGTCGTAATGGACCTTATCATAGAGCAGCGAAAGGTTTTATGGGTGAAACTTGGGATGGTGGAGACATTGCATTTCAAAAAGAGTTTTGGAAACAAGTATATAGAACACTTAAACCTGGTTGTGTATTATTAGCATTTGCTGCCACTAGAAATTATCATAGAATGGCAGTTGCAATTGAAGACGCAGGTTTTGAAATCTTTGATATGTTAAATTGGATATATGGTAGTGGGTTTCCTAAAAGAAGAAACTTATTAAAACCTGCACACGAACCTATTGTTATGGCAAGAAAAGGTGTAAACAAAGATTTAAATTTAGATGAGTGTAGAGTAGGTGATGAAGAAATAGATACATCAAAGAATAGAAGAAAGAAACAAGAAGGAACAATATTCAAAGGTGGTTGGTCAAGTAAAGAAGGTGGAGACAAAGTAAAAGGAAGGTGGCCCGCTAATGTTATGCACGGTGGATTAGAAGAAGATTGGGCAAAATATTTTTATAGTCCAAAAGCAAGTAAAAAAGAAAAAGGAGATACGAATCACCCAACTGTAAAACCATTAGAGTTAATGAAATATCTAGTACGATTGGTAACTCCTAAAGACGGATTAGTTTTAGACCCATTTGCTGGCACAGGTACTACGGGTGAAGCGTGTATGTTAGAAGGTCGTAAGTATTATTTAATAGAAAAGACTGAAAAATATTTAAAAGATATTAATAGGAGAGTTAGTAAAACAATATTATGTTAGAAATTTATTTATCATTATCAGGTGTTATAGTAATCTATGCTTTTGTAGTATTACTATTAATGATGTGGAACAAAGAAGAACCTAAATGACAGATTATATAAAAAAATATGCAGATCAAAATGGTTTGCCAATTATGGATCAAATAACCTTTGAAAGGTTAACAAACAATATTGGCAAAGAACAATTTAGATTAGATTTAGCAGACTATATTGAGAAGTATAGACCAGTATTTCCTCTAAAGAAAATATCTTTAGATGATGTAAGAAATTCATTTTACGATTTACAGAAACAAGACATTACACAATATTGTAAACTCAATGACAATAATGTTAAGGAAAAATATGATGACTACAAATATAATTATAAAGATTATGGTCTAGGTATTATAGACGCACCATCAACTTATAATAATGTATCTAATTATTTTCACCAAAAGTTAAGATTAAATTGTTCAAGTTATAGTTTTAAAGCACCTTTAGATGTATGGTACAATGGCACATCAAAAGATATATGGCGTTGTCTAGGACCCATATGGCGTGGTATCAACGATATGAAGAAGGTTATGGTTGAAGGCAACGAAGAATTAAGAGGTGGCAAGTTATCTGAAGCAAGTTATTTAAGTGCCTTTAGATTAGGTACATATATTGCAACTCAATTTAAACCTAATGTTGCTAAAACAATTTACCAATTGACCAATGCAAAAAGAGTTTTAGATACAAGTTGTGGATGGGGAGATAGACTTGCTGGTTTCTTTGCCTCGGATGCTGAGGAGTATATAGGATGTGACCCAAACCCTAATACTTACCAACAATATATGAAACAGATTGAAACATATAATAGTTTCTTATCTAAACCTAAAAAAGTTAAGATATATAATTGTGGTGCTGAAGATTTACCTTGGGATGAGATAAAAGATATTGATTGTTCATTTACAAGTCCACCATATTTTGCTACGGAAGAATATAATAAAGGTGGAGAGAAAGAAGAATTACAATCTTGGTTCAAATTTAATGAGTATAATAAGTGGAAAATTAATTTCTTCTTACCTGTATCACAAAAATGTTTTAACAGATCAAAACATACATTAATTAATATTATGGATCCAACTGTAAAAGGTAAAAGATATAGAAGTTGTGATGAAGTAGTTGATATGTTAAAAGATAATTTTGTAGGTCAGATTGGTATGAGAATTATGCAAAGACCTAAATCAGATAAGTTATTTGAAACAGAAAAAGAAAAATTAGAATTTATGAATAAAACATTTATAGAAAATGTATGGTGTTTTTCTAAAGATAAAACTGTTGATTTATTTAAGTCAGCAAGGAAAGGTACGCTTGATAGTTTTTTTTAATAAATATTATGATGGCAATACAAGAAAAAGACTACAAAGATTTAAAGGAATATTGGGACTACCAAAGAAAGATTCAATACAATAAAGAGTGTGTTCATAGAATGGCAGAAAAATTTGAAGGAAGAGCATATAATGATTTTGGTCCTATTCATATTGATGATGTAAAAACAATGTTATGGGATAAAATTCAATCAACTGAATATGAGGATCCACCTAAAAGTTGGATACCTAGAGACCCTAAATTGAGATTTGAATGGGAACCTGATCCTGACGCACCTAAACGACTCACACAACCAAAAGGAAGACCAGTTGTATTAAGAGCAAAGGATTATACAACGAAAAATCACGGAATTTTAGATGATATATATTAATGAGAATAGTAATATACAGACGATATAATGATTATATTTACCACGATTTTCCTTCAAAGGAACTTGACAAAATCAAAACTTTCCTGTATAATGAGAATATCAAATGGTACATAATATCTTATAATGATAAGGAGATGATAGAATATGAACAACAACTTTCTTAAAGACATAATTAAAGAAACAGGAAATGAATATGCTTCACTAGTAAGTGATGGTGTTGATTCGGCAGATATAACAAGTTTTATAGACACAGGATCATATTCTTTTAATGCTTTACTATCAGGTAGTATCTATGGCGGAATGCCAGGTAATAAAATTACTGCTATCGCAGGTGAGGCAGCAACTGGTAAGACTTTCTTTGCATTAGGAATTTGTAAACATTTTTTAGATACAGATAAAGACGCAGGTGTTATTTACTTTGAATCAGAAAGTGCTATTTCAAAATCAATGATTGAAGGTAGAGGTGTTGACTCAACTAGAATGGTTGTAGTGCCTGTCGCAACTGTACAAGAATTTAGAAGTCAATCAATAAAAATTTTAGACAAATATATAGAACAACCAGAAGATAAAAGAAAACCTTTAATGTTCGTGTTAGATAGTTTAGGTATGTTATCTACAACTAAAGAAATGGCAGACACAGCAGAAGGTAAAGAAACAAGAGATATGACTAGATCACAAATAGTCAAATCTACTTTTAGAGTTTTAACGCTTAAGTTAGGCAAAGCAAATGTGCCTTTAATTATGACCAATCACACTTATGATGTTATTGGTTCTATGTTCCCACAAAAAGAAATGGGTGGCGGTTCAGGTTTGAAATACGCTGCTTCATCAATCATCTATCTAGGTAAACGAAAAGAAAAAGAAGGTACCGAGGTAGTTGGTAATGTAATACATTGTAAAAATTATAAATCACGGATAACAAAAGAAAATGCTCAAATAGATGTACGATTAACTTACAAACAAGGACTAGACAAATACTATGGTCTTTTAGAACTTGCTGAACAAGCAGGTATCTTTAAGAAAGTATCTACAAGATATGAATTGCCAGATGGTACTAAAGTTTTTGGTAAGACAATCAATACAGAACCTGAAAAATATTTTACAAAAGAAACATTAGATAAGATTGATGAATATGCCAAAAGAAAATTCTCCTACGGATCAGACGAGGAATAAACCTTATACATTTGTACAAAAAGAAGAAGACGATTTTTCTTGTATCAAAATCACAGAAGGTAAATTTAAAGATGTAATCTTCCATTATGGTAAGGTTGGATTTGGAAAAGATGAGAATCCAGATGGTACTTTACCTATGAAGTTTGATTATACAGTTAAGAGAAATCCTAATGACTTGGATTTGCTTGACAATAAAGAGTTTATAGATTATATTGGTGACCTATTAATAGAATTATTAGATGAGAAATTAAAAAGTGGAGGCAAAATTGAGTAATTATATTTCAGTATATGATGATGTATTAAAACCAAATCAATGTCAACACTTGATTGATAAGTTTGAAGATTCAAAACATCAATGGCAAAAAACAGAATTAAAAGGTCATAGGTCTTTTACAGAAATTAATATAAATTTAAATACAGACTGGAAAGAATATGTGGACATAGTATATAATACATTGAGACCATATGTTGATAAGTATATTAAAGATAATAAGATAGATAAATTTAAACAATGGCCAGAAAAATTTGGGTTTGAACAAATCCGTTTTAAAAAATATGAAGTTAATAATACAGATGAATTTAAGGAACACGTGGATGTTTTGGACTATGCTAGCGCCAAAAGATTTCTTGTATTCTTTTTATATTTAAAAGATAATAAAGGTGGTCATACATCTTTTCCTGAATATGATATGAAAGTTGAACCAAAAGTAGGTAGACTATTAATGTTTCCACCTTTGTGGACTCATAAACATATAGGACATAAACCAATAGAAAAACCAAAATATATAATAGGAAGTTATTTACACTACATTTAATATGGAAAACGAAAGAATAGAAGTTACAATATTAAGAAACCTTATTTTCAATGAGGACTTTACTCGTAAAACTTTACCATTTATAAACGAAATTTATTTTCCAAAGAGAGAAGAAAAGATTTTATTCCAAGAGATTGATAACTTTGTACAGAAATATAAAAATTTACCTACCAAAGAATCATTATTAATAGAGTTAGGTTATCGCAAAGATATAAACGAACAAGAAAATAAAATAGTAAAAGATTTATTAAATACACTTAATGCTGAAGATGTTGAACAAAAATGGTTGTTAGATACAACAGAAAAGTTTTGTAAAGACCGTGCTGTTCACAATGCAGTATTAGAAGGTATTAAAATATTAGATGGCAAAGATAAAAAGAGATCGCAAGAGGCAATACCTAGTATTCTTGCAGACGCATTAGCAGTAAGTTTTGATAAAAATATAGGACACGATTATATACAAGACGCAGATTCCAGATTTAAATATTACCACGCAAAAGAGAAAAAGTATCAATTTGATTTAAGATATTTTAATAAGATTACCAAAGGTGGTGTTCCAAGTAAGACTTTGAATATTGCATTGGCAGGTACAGGTGTAGGTAAGTCTTTGTTTATGTGTCATTGTGCTAGTGCTTATTTGGCACAAGGTTTAAATGTATTGTATATCACTTTAGAAATGGCAGAAGAAAGAATTGCTGAAAGAATTGACGCAAACTTATTAGATACAACAATAGATGATCTACACGCATTACCAAAAGACTTATATGATTCTAAAATATTAAAAGTTAAAAACAAAACTAAAGGTCAATTAATTATAAAAGAATATCCAACAGCGTCTGCTCATAGTGGTCATTTCAGATCATTGTTTAATGAACTTGCATTAAAGAAAAGTTTTAGAGCAGATGTAGTGTTCATAGATTATTTAAATATATGTGCTTCAAGTAGATTTAAAGGTGGAAATATATCATCTTATTTTTATATTAAAGCAATAGCAGAAGAATTAAGAGGTCTTGCTGTAGAATTTGATGTACCAATTTTTAGTGCAACACAAACAACAAGAACAGGTTTCGTTAGTACAGATATTGGACTAGAAGATACGGCAGAGTCTTTTGGTTTACCTGCAACAGCAGACTTTATGTTTGCTCTACAATCAAATGAAGAACTAGAACAACTAGGTCAAATGAAAGTTAAACAATTAAAAAATAGATATAATGATCCTGCAATTAACAGATCATTTATTGTAGGTGTAGATAGATCAAAAATGAGATTGTATGATGTAGAAAATGTAGCACAAAACATTGTTGATAAAGGAAAAGAACCAGAAAAAGAGGACGCTTATAATAAGTTTAGTGATTTTAAAGTATGATGGATAAGAAAACACTTTTTACAATAGACTATTACGAGAAAGAAGATTTTATAAATCAATCAGAAATAGATAAGTTAATTGGTAGTATAGATAAAAATAGTTTAATAGATTATGATTATATAGAAGGCAATGCTAAAACATCTATTGGAGTTAGTCAAAGTCAATTTTTAGATTTTCATAAAGATTTAGAAGATAGAATAGTCAAAGAAATGCCTGTAAAGAATCAAAGACTGGCAGAGTCTTGGTGTACAATACAAAAAGAAAATAGTACATTAAAGTGGCACCAACACCCCAATTCAATTATTTCTGGTATCTTATATCTAAAAGTAGATTGGGATAGTAGCAAGTTAGTCTTTCAAAATCCTACTTCTATGGAAGGACAAGTAAAAGAAATACAACCTACACCTGGATTATTATTAATGTGGCCAAGTTTTTTAATGCACGGTTCAGGTGAAACAATAAACAAAAGTAAAGAAAGAATTATTATAGGATTTAATTCTTATTGGAACAAAAAATAGATTATGAGAAAACAAACTATTTTTACAACTGATATATACAAAGAATATAATTTTTTAAATGATAAAGAGATAGAACATTTAATTAATAGTATAGATGAATTACAATTAACAAATCATAATTCTTTTATTGGTCTTGCTAAATCTACATATGGTAATTCTAAATCATATTTTTTAAATGACCATAAAGATTTAAAAGATAGAATTGAAAAAGAACTTTACAAAGAAGGTATACAAATTAGTAATTCTTGGATCAATGTACAAGGTAAAGATAGTAAACTAAACTTTCATTGCCATCCTGATTCAATTATATCTGGTGCTATATATTTAAAAGTTGATGAAGATAGTAGCAAGTTAGTCTTTCAAAATCCTAACAGTCAGTATTATAATTTTGGTGAAGACATTTCTATAACACCTGTAAAAGGAATGATGTTAATGTGGCCAAGTCAATTAATGCACGGTTCAGGAGTTAGTATTAATAAAAGTATAGAAAGAATAGTAATTAGTTTTAATACATTTTTCAACAAGGAGACAAATGCCTAAAAAACAAAAAGTTAGGTTCCATAGAGGTGATAGAAGACCTGCTAAAAATGATACTAAATTGTCTTATCAAGTTAAGATGAAAAAAAGAGGTCGTAAATTTGTTTGGCAAGTAATAGAACAACCTACTAAAAATGCTGTTGCGGAATATTTCTTTGAAGAAGACGCACAACATACAGCAGACTTCCAAAATAAGCACCTAGTATGGCAATCTAGTGGTGGAATACCAAGATTTCTCTGGGTATCAATCTAAATTCTATATATAAATATATCTAATAGGAGATATATGGTTCAAGCAGCAACAGACGAGGCCGAAGGAGCACAGGCATTATTTTGTTATCTAGCAGATTATGTTGGAGCAGCAAAAATTAAAGCAGGTGAGTGGGACAAATACATAACAAAAGATTTCTTAACTTTAAAGGGTGCTTATAAACGATTTAAAAAAGAGTTTCAAACAAAATATCCAAGAGTAATTGATAGTGCTTGGTCTGTATGGGTTGGAACTAAACTTTCTAAAGATAGAATAGAAAAATATTTAGAACAAAAAGATGATTGGTTTGTATCATCAATAAGAACTGCTAAAAAATTAATTTTAGATATTGATTCTGCTAGCAAAGGTGTGGATAAGCAGTTTGGATATATAAAAGCACCAAAATCACTTCAGGTGTTTTATAAACACGGTGACGAAGAGGTAATGGGGTTGATGTCAAAATTATATAAAATAGCAAATGACACCTCTGCTAAAGGTGCCGCTGCTGGTATACCTAAACCAGAATATTTTGGTAATCCTAATAAATGGAATCCTGCTGACATTTATTATGCTACTAAATTTGCTATAACAGAATTAAACGCATTACATAAAACAGCAGTAGATGATAGTAATTTAAAATTTCACACCCTTAATACTAAAATAGGAACTCTTATAGATGAAGGACAATTGTTACCTTTATCATTAAAAAAAGTAGGACTTACTGGTGAGGTTCAACTTAAAAGGGTTAATTGGATGGGCAAAAAAGGACGAGCAGTGGAAGAAAAAGCAATAGCAGGTACTCGTGCTACAGGTGCAGGTAGAGAAGATAAAGGAGAATACAATCCTACTAAAGATTCAGCAAAGTTTGAGAAATGGTATAACAAAACAAAAGGAATATTTACTGATTGGAATTCAAAGTTTCCAGACAAGTATGTGAGAGATATATATGTCCGTATGAAAACTGGAAAACCACACGGTAAAGTAGGTGCTATACAATTTAGACATACACCAGCTGCTTCTGGAAGACCTTCTCAAGGTTTTAAAACTATTTTAAAATATCCAGGTCAACCAATGGCAGGTCAAGTAGTTGGTATACCACGACTTGAAAAGATACTTTTAACTGCTGATAAAGTATTTGCTGGAGAATTATCTAAAAAATTTAATACTGGATACGGTAACTTTGCAAGTGCAATGAAATTATATAATACCACAGGTGGGTTTCAAACAAAAGAATATGGACTTATAAGTGGAAACGATATGTATAACAATGGACCATTTAATAAAGTTCCAAAAGGTAAAAGAAAAGAACTTAAAGATGGTAAAGAATTTAAAAGAATATATGGTAGAACTTTAAAAGATACTTTTAATGACCAAATAGGTTATTTAAGTGCTGTTTATATTATGAAGGATTTTAATGAATATTTAAATAAAAAATTTAAAGGTGGATCGCAAATTAAGAGAAAATCTCATAATTGTATAGGGGCAATATGGGAATATACATCTTCCAGAACAGCAGAATCAAGTCCCTTTGTGATTGCCAAATAGTATAAATAGTAGAAAGTGATTTATATGGAAAATGTGATTATAGTTATGGATAAAGTGGAGAACAAATGTTTAGTTTTAAAGGTTTCATTACCTCAAATAAAAATACACACCTTGAACACCTAGAAGATGATATAATCAATAGGGGGTCAGCAGGTGGAGAAAATGCTGTTGCATTTTTAAAGTCAGTAAGAAATATGCTGGCTGGTTCTGCTAGCGGACGAGTTAATATGTCTGTTAAATGGGACGGTGCTCCTGCTATAATATGTGGTAAAAATCCAGAAAACGGCAAGTTCTTTGTCGGTACAAAATCAGTCTTCAATAAAACCCCTAAAATAAATTACACACCTGGCGATATAAGCAGAAATCACTCTGGTCCTGTTGCAATGAAATTAATGGCGTGTTTAAGAGATTTAAAAAGATTAGGCATAACTGGTATCTATCAAGGTGATTTGTTATTTACAAAAGGTGATTTAAGAATGGCAAGTATAGATGGTGAAAAGATGATAACTTTTACACCTAATACAATCACATACGCAGTACCAATAAACTCAAAATTAGGTAGAAAAATCTCCAGAGCAAGAATAGGAATTGTATTTCATACTTACTATTCAGGTAAAGATATGAAATCTTTATCTGCTGGTTTTGGAACAATAAGAGGTAAGTCAGGATCAGCAGCAGTTTATTTAGCGAGTGCAGGTTATACCGATACTTCTGGTTCATCTACATTTACAGCAGGAGAACTTGCTAGATTTGATGGACTAATTAGAATGGCACAAGGTTCTTTACATAAAGCATCCACTCTATTAAATGCAATGAAATCAAACGATAGTCTATCAGTAGGGTTTAGGTTAAAATCATTTTTCAATCATTATATAAAAAACACACAAGGGCATATGGGTAAGGTTAAAACTTTACAAGATATGTTTAGAGAATATTACGAACAAATTTTAAGAGCAGAAATTAGTGCTAGAAAAACTGAAAAAGGTAAACAAAAATATAGAGATATATTAGCAACAAATTTAAAATTTATAGATAGAAATAGAACTGCTTTATACTTTGCAATAGCGAGTCACGTCAGTTTAGGAAATGCAAAGAATTTTTTAATACAAAAACTATCACAGATACAATCAATCGGACATTTTATAAGAACAAGTAAAGGTTATAGAGTAACTAATCCAGAAGGATTTGTTGCAGTAGATAGAAAAGCAGGTGCAGTTAAACTAGTAGATAGATTAGAATTTAGTAGAGCAAACTTTACTATTGCTAAAGATTGGGTAAAAGGATAATGAAAAAGACATTAGATTCAGTAAGACAATATATTAACGAAGGTGTTTATGATCCAGGTATCTTTAAAGCATTCTTCTTAGCAGGTGGTCCTGGTTCAGGTAAATCTTTTGTAACTCAAAGTGCGTTTGCTGGCACAGGTTTAAAACTTGTCAATTCAGATGTTAAGTTTGAAAGAGATTTAAGAAAAATGGGTATGTCTATGAAAATGCCAGATGAAGAAGCATACTTTAGAGATATGATTAGAAGGGACGCAAAAAAAGTTACTGAAAAACAATTAGATTCTTATCTTAAAGGAAGATTAGGTGTAATTATTGATAGTACAGGAAGAGATTATGGAATTATATCCAGACAAGTTAATATGTTAAAACATATAGGATATGATTGTTATATGGTATTTGTAAATACAAGTTTAAATGTTGCGTTAGAAAGAAATAAAATTAGAGAAAGACAAGTACCAGAATATATTACAAAGAAAAGTTGGCAAAAAGTACAATTAAATATGGGTGCGTTCCAAAGAGTGTTTGGTCCTGCGAAGATGTTAATTGTAGATAATAGTAGAAGTGATAAAGAATTAGTTACAACAACTCTATCTACTGCTGCTCGTTTTATAAGAAGTAGATTAAGAACTAAACCAGAAAACCGTACAGCAATGGCGTGGATTAAAAGAGAACTAGAATTAAAGAAAAGAAAATGAGATTTAAAGAGTACATAAAAAATATACCAATCAAAGAGGCAGTCATAGATACACCTAGACAAACCTATGCTACAGGTGTGTTTGATAATGCGGATACAAATAATCCTAAATTGAAACCTGCAATTATTGATATGGTAAAGAAACAGATTGAAGAATTTGAAAAAGAATATCCTGTACTTAAAATAGGATTGATTGGTTCTATTCTAACTAAAAGATATAGGGATGACGCTGACTTGGATTTCAATGTGTTGTTTGATATACCTAAAGAAAAACAAGAAGAAGAAAGATTAAGATTATCTCACCAGTTTTTATCTTCATCTAATCCAAATGCTATACAAGGTAAATTAATACCTGGTACAAGACATCCTGTTAATTATTTCTTTATAGCAACCAATGAAGTATATGACGATCAACAGAAAAAAGCAGACGCAAGTTTTGATCCTATAAAAAATAAATTTATTAAACGACCTGAAGATTTTGAATTTGATCCTTCTTTATATGTTAAAGACTTTGATAAAAAAGTACACGAGATAGATGTAATTAAAGGTGAATTAAAAAGAGATATAATAGATTATAAACAATTAAAAAGTTTAACAACAAATGATGTTTTAAATTTACAAGATAAGATTAAAGATAAACTAGATGAAATAGAATATGATATAGAACTAATAATAAAAGTAGGTGATAAGGTAGACGCAGAAAGAAGAAAAGCGTTTGATACTGATATGTCGCCTGAAGAAATAAGACAATACGGAATAAAGAATAGATTACCTAAAGCAGTTATCTATAAGATGTTAGAAAAATATCACTACATTACTTTCTATAAAAAATGTAAAAAGATTTTAGAAGATGGTATTGTAACTGATAAAGAAATTGATAGTATAAAAACAGAAGCAGTTAGAAGAAGAACAATAGCATTTACTTTTGGTAGATTTAATCCACCAACATCTGGACACGCAAAACTAATAGCAAAAGTAGCAAGTGTTCCAGCAAATAGTTTTAAAATATATTTAAGTAGAAGTTGGGATACTAAAAAGAATCCATTATCTCCTAGAGAAAAATTAGCACATATGAAAAAGATGTTTCCTAGATTTGCTAGAAACATTGAAATCAATACAACAAATATGATTTTAGATATTGCAAGTAAATTATACAGACAAGGATATACTGAAATCTTTATGGTTGTAGGTAGTGATAGAGTAAGAGAGTTTGAAACAATCTTAAACAAATATAATGATGTTAAAAGTAGGCACGGACACTATAACTTTGACAATATAAATGTACTATCTGCTGGAGAAAGAGATCCAGATTCAGAAGGTGTATCAGGTATGTCAGCAAGTAAGATGAGAACGGCGGCACAGAATAAAGATTTAACATCTTTTAAAAGTGGATTGCCTGCAGGATATAGGGACGCAGAAAAATTATTTAAAGATGTAAGAAAAGGAATGAGATTAGCAGCGGAGTATGAATATGCTGGTGATTACAGACCTATTAAAACCTTACAAGAATTTGAACAGAATCAAATAAGAGATTTATATATTAGAGAAATGATCTTTAATATAGGAGATAAAGTTAACAACATTAAAGAAAACATTAATGGAAAAGTGATAAGAAAAGGTACAAATTATATTGTACTAGAAGACAACAACAACAATTTACACAAAGCGTGGATATGGGATTGTTTACCTATATCTGCCGATAGAGAGGCACAAGTGAGAGAATACAATTTAGACATAGATTATGGTTTTGAAGCCGTATCAGAAAAGAGAGAAGAAGAACCTGATAAAGTAAAAGAATCATACGAAATTGGGCACGATTATGCTCAACACACAGTTAAAGTAACCCCAGGACAAGATGGTTATGATCCAAATTATGAGGGCGGATCATATAAACCAGCAGTAGATGGTACATCTGGTCCAAAAGTAGTAGAAAGACCAATAAGTACAGACATATCTGTAAAAGATATAAATGATTGGTCAACTTCAAGTGAAACAATAGATAAATATAAGGAACGATACAAGGAAGAATGGCAGAAAAAGTTATCTGAAGTTGTATCTAAAATGATAAGGAACTTGTAATGGATAAAGATAAAGAACTTGATAAATTTTTAGATGATTTAGCAAATAACACACCAAACGCCGACCAGTTTGATGAAAAAGAAGAAGATGAAAAAGACACTAAAAGAAGTTAGACAAGGTTTAGAAGAAGCATCCGTAGCAAGTTTAAGTGATTTGCAATTTATTAGAGCAAAGACTCATAGTAATTCACACTTTGAAACAAGAAAATATATTGCAGAAAAAATATTAAAAGATAGAAAATTAGCGAAGGCATATGAGGCGTTAGAATATATCCACGATAATTATGCTAGAGTTATTGGAAATGACGCAGTTACAACTAGACAAAGACTAGAGAGATTGTTAATGAGTGAGTTAAAAAGAAAAATTAAAAATTGGGATAATGTTTATTCAGCATTATAAGAAAAGATGACACATATAAGAACACTATTAGATCAGATGGCACAAATTGATGAAGGTAGAATGAAAGATATTTTTACTGCTGACCAAGAAGGAAAATCTGCTAAAGAAATTGCTAAAAGATTAAATATACCATTAGGTACAGTTAAGAAAATTTTAGGTGAAGAAGAAGAATTAAAAGAATTTACAAATGCACAACTAGACTCATTGGCAAAATCATATGCTTCAATGCAAGGTAAAACTATTTCAATACCTAACGCAAACAAATTAAGAAAAATTTTTGATAGAATACCAGATGGTAGATTAAATGATTTAAGAAAGAAAAAGATTCCTTTCTTATCAGGTCTTGCTTTATCTCGTATGATACAAAAAGGTATACCAGTTAGAGAAGCATTTGCTGTACAAATAACTAAAAAAGATGGTGGTAAATTAATACACGGTAAATATAAAGATAAAGCAGCTGCTGATAAATTTATTAAGTGGTATAAAACTGGTGATATGAAAGATACTAAATCTATTGAAGTTGTAAAAGAAGATGTTTATAATGAAGACGATATTAATTGGGCAGGTAAATTAGAAGAAGATAGTAATAAAACTTACCAAGTAAAAGATAAAACTGGTAAAGTAGTATTCACAGGTAAGTACAATCAAGTTTTATCATACCGTAAAAAAAATGGTGGAGAAATAGTTACTGAAGATAAAGATGGAAAAGCATATGCAATCGGTATGGCAAAAGCAAAAGAAGTTATGAAAGACGAACCACCTTTAGAGAAGAAAACTATTACAAAGGCACACGACATTGCTAAGGCAGTACAAAGAAATGAAAGTAAACAAAAACCTTATGTATCATCTTCAGGTGGACAGTATAGTGTATTAGATGGTGATGGAAAAGAAGTTTATAAAACATCTAACAAACAATTAGCACACGCTTGGTTTAAAAAGAACTATGATAATATTAAAGAAGTAATAAGAATAAGACCAAAGAATGCTATTGGTGAAAAGAAATCAGCATATAGATTATCATATGAAAAAGATGGTAAACACGCTGGGTTTGAAGACGCAGATACTTTATCTGATTTACAAAATAAGGCACAGAAATTAAGAGCAAAAGGATTTAAGATTGGTAAAATGGGAAGAAACACATCTCCTGTTGAACAAAGACTACCAGAACCTGAAGGTAAATATGAAATTGGAGAAGCCAAAGGAGTTACTTTAGATAAAACTGGTAAAGCAGCAATACTTTATCAGGTGACAGCAAATGTTCCAAAACAAATGTCAACAGATGGTAAAACGGTAATGGTAAGACCTGGTATAAAAAAATATGATGTTGAAGGTAGAAATAAACAGGATGCTATAAAAAGATTTGCTAGATATTTTAAAATGAAATCAACTTCAGGTATTAAAGCAGTACCAGATCCTAGATCCGAAATTGAGAAGTATTATTATGTGCCTAGAAGTAGAATTAAAATGTGGAATTATGGCGGCGAAGATAAAAAGGGCAATACACTTTATATAAAAAGTGATTATGAACCTATGGGAGAAACAATTTTAGAATATACAACTAAACAAATCAAACAAGCATATGGTATTTTAAATGATCCTAGATACAAACAAGGTAATTATTCAGGTGCTTATAAGGCAATTGAAAAGATTGCTAAAGGTTTAGCAAAACATAAAGATGTTGCAAATGCTTTGAGAAGAGCAAATGAAGAATATGTACATCCAGGTAAGGCAACCTTTGAAAGAATTTGGAGAGAAGTTTCAGATAAACTTAAACTGAAAGTTTTAGACAGAAAAATTAAGAGAACAAAAGATAAATTTTATAAAAATTTAAGGAGACCATAATGGGAGAGAAATATTTAAAAACAAAAGAAGGTAGTATAGAAGATGTTGTAAAAAACTTACAGAATAAAGTTTTAGAAACAGACTATAAAGATAACTTCAAAAAAGAATTAGACAAGGCAGGCAAACCTATAGGTCATATGACTGGTATGGAAAAGAAAGAGTTTTATAACAAAGTTGAAAGTGTACAAGAAACAATCAGAATAAGACCAAAAAATGCTATTAATGAAGCAAGATGGATAGTATCAGGCACTATGGGTTATAAAGGTATCGGTGGTGTTGATGGTTTTGAAATGGTTATTAATGCTTCTAGTGAACAGGATGCTATTAGAAGAGCAGAAAAAGAATTAGATAAAGCAAGAAGAAAAAGAGATATAGGACCAGGTGGTGGTGGAAATTTAGAAGATGTTGATATAGAAGGTGCTGAAAAAACAACTGCTCCTTTACAGAAACCATATAGTCATATGCTCAATCATTTTGATCCATCTATTAAAGAAGGTATGCCAGGTGGTGCTAATTCATCATCTAAAAGAGGTAGTGCTTCCAGAGGTGCAAAGAAAAAATTTAGATTTGGTTATAGAGTTGCTGAAAAAGATCCATCTGTTAAAGAAGGATTTTATGATACAAAAACTTTCGCACAAATGGCAGAAGATTTAAAAGATTTAAAGAAAAAGAAATCTCCAGAAAAAACTGCTAAAGTAGAACCTAGTTCTTCAAAAGATAATAAAGATTCACCTAAAGACGCAGACGCATTAGAAAAACAATTAGTAGTTGCTCAAGGTCAGATCAATCTTTTAAAACAAAAAATTGAGAATGAAAAAAATAAAATTGTGAAACCAGAACCTAATAAAGAAACAGGTGAGGTTCCATTAACTATTGGTGTAGCATATAAACATTTAAAAGATAAAGAAAAAAAAGAAGGTGATAAAACTGCTGCTCCAAATAGGGAAGTAAAAGAGTCTAAAGTAAAAGAGAATATTGCTAAAAAACAAAATGCAAGTCAAAGATCAAAGGGTGGAGAAAAAAGTCCTATAAGTCATATGGTAAATAAATCTATAAAAGAGATTACTGCTAATGATAATAAAACTTTTGCTCAAATTGCTGCTGAAATAAGAGAAGGCAAGGGTCCTAAAAATGCACCTGATGGTGAGTCTGATAAGAAAAAAGAAGCAGAAGCAGATACAGACACAAGAGATCCAAAGAAAAAAACAATGTCAGGTAAGATTGCTACTTCACCTGAAATGAATCCAAGAGTAGATTACAAATACTAAAACTATGAAACCTCGTATCTATTGTGATATGGATGGTGTTCTTTGTGATTTTAAAACTGCTGCTGAGAAGGTAACTGGTATGCCCATTATGAAATGGATGTATGCTAGTAAGTCAGAAAAGTGGCAAAAAATCAAAGACACTCCCAAATTTTGGCACACCTTACCTTGGCAGGCAGGTGGAAGACAACTATGGTCTTTTATTCGTACACATAAACCACATATCTTATCAGCATATGTAGAAGAAAGTTTTGATCCTAATTGTATACCTGGTAAATCACATTGGGCAAGAACTAAATTAGGTCTATCACCAGCAAGAATCAATCTAGTAAAGAGAGTACAAAAAGCTTCATACGCAAAAGTAGCAGGTCAACCTGCAATATTAATAGACGATTACTTCAAAAACACATCCCAATTCTCTGCTAGAGGGGGCATTGGTATACTTCACACATCAACATCTAGCACTATCGCACAACTTAAAAAACTAGGTTTCTAGTATCTTTTCTTATAAATAGTATTATATATCAACAATTGAGTACCTTAAACAATTAACAAAGGGAGAGAATAATATGTCAAGTTGGACAACAGCATCCTCAGCAGCAGGAGCGCCTTTATGGGCAGCGACTATGCTGAATGTAGCACCTTCAAGTGCTAATAGAACTTCGTTGTACGAAAACGCTAGTGCTAATACTTTTATAAGTGGAGCAACTAACGGTTTATTTAACTACAACGCTTCTGAAACGCAATCTGGAAAGGTTGCTCATTCAGGATGGGTTCTAAAAACGACTGGTTCAGGTGGCAGAGCAGGTAGAGTATCTTATACGACTCTAGTTTGCCTAACATCTAACGCATAACAAATAAACATATAGGGGCGCTTTGGCGCCCTTATATATACTATATGAACAAAGTGATCTAGGTGTATGCCTAGAGTAGCATTCCCCATAAGGGGTTAACAGGAGAAACAAATGGCAGATAAGAAAATAACAGCGTTAACCGATCTAGGTGACGCATTGGCAAGTGTGGATTTGTTCCACATAATTGATAATCCATCAGGAACACCAATCAATAAAAAAGTTACAGCAGAAGATGTATTTAATAATATACCTTCTTACATAGGATTAAAAGATACAGCACAAACAATTTCAGGTGATGGATCTTCATCTTTAGCAGTTGAAGTAACAGGGTCAACGACTCTAATTAACGCAACAGCAGCAGGATGTCCAGTAACTTTAGCAGATGGAACTGACGGTCAAGTAAAAATAATAGTTAACACATCAACAGCAGGTTCAAATTTGGTTACAGTAACACCTACAAATTTTAATGTAGTAGGTACGAAAGTAAACATTGACGCCCCAGGTAGAAGTGTAATTTTATTTTTTAAGAGTAACAAGTGGAATATAATAGGTGGCAACGGTCACGTAATTTCGTAATAAGGAGATAATATAATATGTTAGATGAAAAATATTTACAGGAAGAACTTTCTGTATTAAAAGCTGACTTTGATAAAACAAAGAAACAAATTGAAACCGTAGAAAGAGAAGTAATTAGTATGAGAAATAATTTGAATGCTGTCTATGGTGCAATGCAACAAACAGAAAAACTATTAAAGTTGAGTAAGGGAGAGAGCACAAATGGTAAAAAAGTTTAAACAATTCGTTAAAGAAGAAGACATAAAAGACTTTGAAGAAGATGTTTTAGGCGCAACTCAACCTGAAAAAAAGGTTGAGGTTAAAAAAGAAAAAAAAGAAGTAGAGGAAAATAAATGAAAACTTTTAAACAACACGTAAACGAATCAGGTTCGGATAAAACTGCTTCTGCTGTTGGATCACAAACTACAAATTCAGTAGAAGATTCATCAATAGGTGTACATAATATTCAGGATGCTGATGTTTTAAAAAGAGTTAACGGATTTGTAGGTGCTATTGCCGAAAGGGAATATTTAAAACCTCAATTTGCAGTTGACGAATTAAGAGAAAAGTTACAAAGAATTGGTCTTACAGTATCACCTTGTGATATTACAGGAGATTCTGGTAAAGTAACTGCTGAAGTGAAACAATTTGGTGGAAGATTTGGTAAAGATACCGATGGTTCTGATATAAATGATGATGGTATATCTCATAAAAAAGAGGGTGGATTAAAGATGGAAGTATCTTATGAAACTCTAAAGAACGGAACATCAAAGGTCTACGCTAAGTTAGTGTAGTCTTAATGTTCAAAGAGATAACCAAAGATAATTGGTTGCTGTATGCACAGCAAAATTATGATAATCCGACACTTGAAAAGAGTAAGGAATTTAATGATGATGTTAAAAGATTCAAGTATCTTAAAAGGTTATTTCGTAGATATAAGATTACGAATGAAATAAAAGTAAGACTAATATTAAATCATATAATAGTTTTACAAAATGTTTTTGGAGTAGAAGCCGCTTGTGTATTACTTTTGTACAAGATTGATAAACAATATTGGTCAATACTAAAAACAGTTTTAAAACATTTAGATTATCTGTATCCACACGAACTTAATGATGTTCAAATAGATGAGAACATTAAAAAACTATTAAAGGAACTGTAATGGCAACTAGAGGAGTTGATTTACTAATCGCATATAGAGTTATTAAAATGCTAGTAACACCTTTTGAAAGACAACCTGCCTTCAAGTATGGTATCATTGATAAAGATGGTAATGTACTGAAGAAATTTACAACAATTAAAGGAACACAAGCAAAGCGTTCCTATACTGTATTACATAGGTTTGTTTTTAATTTAAAAAGAATACTTGCGAAAGTAGGTATTAAAGGTAAGTTAGGATCATTTGCAGTTGCAGCCGCTTTATTATTAAAAGAGAATAAACAGTATTCAAATCATAAAGATGTAATAGAGTCTACTATTATTACATATTTAAAAGACAACAATCTCTATGAAGATATATTAAATGAAAGCAGAGAGATACCAGAGTTTGATACAGACGATCAAATTGTTTGTAACTGGTTTGGTGTTGATGTATATGAAAGAAATGGAGAATTAGTATCGGAGTATGAGTATGCCAAAACATTATAAAGATATGATGGACGAACTCATCAACAAGATTGATGAAGACGCACCAACGAATGCAGTAGGTACAGGTGCTAATGTAGCACTTCCACCTAAGCACGAACCAGGTGTTAGGAAAGATAAAAAAGATCCGTTAATGTTCGCTAAACCTATCAAAAGAAAAATCAAAGAGAGTGATGACAATAACAATGTAGTATTAAGAGGTGTTATTGAAAAGATAGAAAACATTGAACAAAAATTGGATGAAAAAATTTTAGGTAAAACAGAATTTAAAGTAGAAGAAGAAAAAGAATACAAAACATTTAAGGACAAATACAATGGTTAAAAGATTAAAAGAGTTTCTAGGTATATCAACTATTAAAGTTGGTGGATTGGATGCTTTACAACCTATGGCAGCATTAAGTAGAAAAGGTACTGATACTGCTCCAAAAGGTAAAGGTGGAAAAGATAGTCGTAGAGTAGGTCTATCCGCAGGTGTTGGAGATTCAGTTAGCACTTCATTAAATCCAACTACAATGAGACCATTGGATGCTATAGGAACAGTTAGTTTAAAGGCAAGTAAAAAAAAGAAATGAGATAAGTGATGTGGCCTGATTATGAGGTTGAAGATAGTTTTTTATATCATAGACATTTTCATACCATAAGAAATATTGAATTTGATACAAAACCTAACGAGTGGGATATCTATAAGCATAAGATATACAAAGACGGTAAAATAGAAATAGGTTTTCAATCATCATCTGGTAAAGATGGTATCTCTCCTTTAACTGAAGACAATATAAGAAACATCCACGAAGCATACCACGATAAAATGTGGCAATGGTTAACAAAATTAGCACCAGATAAATTACAACATTACTGGTATACAGAATTAAATGTTGTAAATAATGGTAGAGATTATGTCTTCCCTATCCATAGTGATAGTAGAGATAAACTTTTAAGTGTAGTAGTATATATTGCACCAGAAACAAATGAAGGTACTTGGTTATATGAAGATAAGTCAGGTAAAAATCCACAGCAAATAGAGTGGAAACCAAATCGTGCTTTTGCATTTAGCAGAAACGATCATACTTGGCATAGTTATAAAGCAGATGGAATAAAAAATAGATTAGCACTGGTTTATAATCTTCGGTCAGACAAGTATTGGAAAAAATGATATGTTTAGAATATTCGGAATTTTATGTGTGTTAGGATTTAATGGAGCAGATATTTGTACTACACATTATAGAACAGATTTAAAAACTTATAGTACACAACAAGAGTGTGAGGCAGCACAACCTCCTATAATGGAAGAAACTTTGTCAGCATTTAAAAGTTTAAATATGAAATATCAAAGTTTTCAAATGGGTTGTGAAAAGATAACTGCTGAAGAATTTGAACAATGGAAACGAGAAAGAAATCAACAAGGTAATATGTTAGATGATGTTATATGATACAGTATGGAGAGATTGAAAGTTTAAGTTATCATAATAAAGAAGTAAAATTTTATACACCTACCAAGAAGACAGCAGGTAGAGTTAAGAAAATTTTTAGAAAAGAACCTATTACGATAACTTGGATGGATAATATGCAAGCAGGTGATGTTGTAATAGACATAGGGGCAAATGTAGGTATGTATTCTTTGATGAGTGCTGTGAGTAGAAGTGCTAGAGTATATGCGTTTGAACCAGAGTCAAGTAATTATAATTTGTTATGTCAGAATATAAGATTAAACAATATGAGTGATAGAATAACTGCTTATTGTGCTGGCAATTTAGACTATGATGGATTTTCTGTTTTAAATATAGCAGAAAATAGGGATGTAGGACCAGGTGGGTCTTGTCATACCGTTGAAGAAGAAAAGAATTTTGATTTAAGTCGTATGATGAATATTGCTTTTAAACAAGGTATCAATACTGTTATGTTAGATACTTTTTGCAAGCAAATGGATGTAAAACCAGATCATATTAAGATGGATGTTGATGGTTTAGAACATAGAGTTATCAACGGTGGGTTAGATTCTATACAAAAAGCAAGAACAGTTATAATAGAATTGAATACTAACTTAAAAGAACACAATGACGCAGTATTAAAAATGAAGTCATTAGGGTTTAAACTAGACGAAATGCAAGTAAAAAGCGCATTAAGAAAGGGCGGAACTTTCCTCAATGTAGGGGAGCACCTGTTCTATAAATAGAGATAGAGGATTATATGGAACTATTATTAAGTTTAGCAATGAAGTTTTGGATGTGGACTGTATTAATTATTGTAGTCATTGTAGGTTTAGTTATCAATTTATTTGATAAAAAGAAACCTAGATGTTATACATTTAGATATAAGCATATGCCAGTGTTGAGACCATTACCTATTAAGACAAAGGGTAAAGGTTTTTTCAAAGGAATACTTTTGTGGTTACTCGGTGTCAGAAATTGGGAAATCGCTGAAGATTTTAATTATGAATTAAATAACAAACAATTTGTCATACCCGCTGGGTTTAAATTTGATGGTGCAAGTATACCAAAATTCTTGCATACTTTTTTGTCGCCAGTTGGGGTGCTTTTAATGGGAGGATTGGTACACGATTATGCTTATAAGTACCAGACACTATTAAAAAAAGATAAGAAAGAAACCCTTGGAGTTATATCTCAAAAGCATTCAGACGAAATCTTTAGAGATATTAATATCGGAGTTAATGGGTTCTATCTTATGAACTACCTCGCATATTGGTCGTTAAGACTAGGAGGTTTTTTGGCTTGGAACAAACACCGTAAAGTTGGTGCCAAGATAAACTAAAATAAAGGAGAAGACATATGTTTTCATTCGTAAAAGCAAGAGCAAAAGAAGTATCATCATTACACGGTGGTGCTTTAATAGCAATTGGTTGCATAGTTTTATTTGCAGGCAATATTGCTACTATTGCTGCTTGGGCTTCAATCGCTTGGGGTCTAGTGGCAATTTGGAAAAAAGACTAATACAATGTTAGGTATTAGATTATTTTTTATTGGTATACTCGCTAGCGCCGTCATTGGCGCTGGCGTTTATGTTATGAAGTTGAGAAGTGATAATGCTATATTGAAATCAAATGCTATCAAAATGGAATCAGCAATCGCTGACCAAAAAGAATTACTAGAAAGTCAAAAGGCAGACTTCGCAGAAATCTTAAAATCAAACCAAGAAATGAATAAATTAATAGGTAATTTAAAGAATGACCTAGACGATTTAGATAAAAGATTTAATAAAAAGAATAGAGATTTTGGCAAACTTGCCATAGAAAAAACAGAAGTTATTGAAAGAATAATAAACAAAGGTTCTGAAAATGCTAAAAGATGTATTGAAATAGCAGGTGGAGCAGAACTAACAGAACAAGAAAAAAATGCTACAAAGAAGTCTGAAATTAATAGGGAGTGCCCTTCTATTGCTAATCCTTCTTATATCCCTTACTAGTTGTTCGGGTGTAAAAGAGTTAACAATATTTAAGAAGAAAGTTGAGAGGGAAAAACTCAATTTAGAGAAACCTAGTGCCCTACAACTAGAACAATTAAGATGGATCATAATTACTAGTGAGAATGCTGAGGAAGTATTCAAAAAACTAGAGGAAGAGGGTATTGATCCTGTAATATTTGGTCTAACAGATAAAGACTTTGAATTACTTGCAAAAAACTTTGCTAGAATCAGAAATCAATTGAAAATCACCAATGATTTGTTAGATAAATATAAAGAGTATTATGAACCTGAAAAGAAAACTGAAGTAAAAGATGAGTAAGAATAGATTAGATATATCAGACCAAACGGCAGTAAGTATGCCAATGAAAAACCTAATTGCTATAATTGGAGCAGTTGCGGTTGGAGTGTGGGCATATTTCGGTGTGATTGAGCGATTGAATAAATTGGAAACTAATACAACATTATTAGAAAAAGATTTAACACAAGCAGAAGAAACATTAGCAGTAGATATAGAGAAGAACAACGAATTTAGGATCAAATGGCCAAGAGGCGATATGGGTTCTTTACCTGCTGATTCCGAGCAGTTTATGTTGATTGAATTTTTATCAGGTCAAGTGGAGACTATCCAAAAAGATTTGCAAAATATGATGAACAATGCCGTAAACATTGAGAGGTTGCAGAAGGATATGGAAAAAGTTTTAGCAGATGTTGAAAAATTAAAAGACAAAATAAGAAGTGTCAAAAACGGACATACAACAGGAGAGTAAAGATGGATGCAACAACACTAGTTACTATCATCACAATGTTTATTGTGACCGATACATCAAGCGAGTTTGTTAAGTATGATGGATTAATGGATTGTTTGAAGGAAAAAAGAAAGATTGAAAAAATGAAAGATGGTCGTAGAGTTATTTGTGGTCCATCAATGGCAGAAATAGATAAAGATGGCAACATTGTTAGTATTAAAAACAAAATGCCTGACCAATCTGGTAGTTTAAAACTAGGTGGTACAGCGAAGTCTTTAACAGAAAAGAAAAAAGAAAAGAAAACAAAAGTATTAACGCAATAGGATAGATGATATGAAAAAAATATTAATGAGTTTATTGGTTGCTTTATTTTTAGTAGGTTGTAATACAACAAAGAGTATTAAAATAGAACAAGAAGTCGGTCTCTTAAAAACCGTACAAGAAAGAGGTTATGTTATTTGTGGAGTTAATGCTGGTCTACCAGGATTTTCTGCTCAAGATGACGCAGGAAATTGGAGTGGTTTAGATGTAGATTTCTGTAAGGCAGTTGCCGCTGGTATATTTGGTGACTCAAGTAAAGTAGAATTTATAGGACTAAATGCTAGTCAAAGATTTCCAACATTAGCGTCAGGTAATATTGATGTACTTGCAAGAAACACAACTTGGACAATCAGTAGAGATGTTAACTTGATGTTTGAATTTGCAGGTGTTAACTACTATGATGGTCAAGGATTTTTAATACCAACAGATTTAGATATTAAGAGTGCAACAGAATTAGATGGTGCGTATGTATGTATTACAAAAGAAACAACATCTGAATTAAATTTAAACGATTACTTTGCAGAACAAAATATGGCATATGTGCCAGTATATGTTGAAGGTAATAAAGACGCAAAGGCAAAACTATTTGCTGGAGATTGTGATGTATTCACAACAGACGCTTCTGGTTTAGCAAGTGCTAGAGCAGGTGCAGAAGACCCAAGTAAATGGTTGGTATTACCAGAAATTATATCTAAAGAACCTTTAGGTCCACTTGTAAGACAAGGCGACCAAGAGTGGGAAGATGTAATAAGATGGACACATTTCATTATGATAAATGCTGAAGAGGCAGGTATTACAATGTATAATGTAGATTTAATGTTAACTTCAAAAAATAAAGAAGTTAAAAGAATATTAGGTGTGGAAGGTTATATCGGTCCAATGTTAGGACTTGGTATGAAATTTGGTTATAACATTATCAAACAAGTTGGTAATTATGGAGAGTCATTTGAAAGAAATGTGGGACCAAATACTCCACTTGCATTAGAACGAGGATTAAATAATCTTTGGAAGAATGGTGGTGTGATGTATGTTCCACCAATTAGATAGGGAGAGAACTATGAAATTTTTTCATAACAGTTTTGAAAAGTGGGCATTTATTTTTTGCCTTCTATTTTTATTAGCAATTGGTATCGGTTATGCTAGAGCAGATTGTACAGGTTGCGGTAAAGATGGACACGAACAATGTCCTTTGGATGCCAATGAACATAAACATCCACCTGAAGTAGTATTTGCAGTATGTGTATTTGCAGATGGTCAATTAATAGACCATAAAGGTGCAAATAGTATGAGTGATTGCTTAAAAACAAAAAGAGAAGTTGAGAAAAAGTGGAGAAACAAATCAGCAGAAATGGATAGTGTAGAAATAAATGGTATCACTTACAAGATAGATGGTGAATCATTAGCATTTATGTGTGATTTAGTTGACGCTCAAGTACATCATTATCAGGATGGAACTTGGGAGATTGTAGAGATATTAGGAAAACATAAAAAGGAAGAGTAGATAATGAAAATATTATGTATATTATATGATGATCCAAAAGACGGTATGCCAAAATCATATCCAGTTAAGTGCATACCTAAATTAGAAAAGTATCCAGATGGTATGACATTACCATCTCCTAAAGGAAGAGATTTCAACGCAGGAGAATTATTAGGTTGTGTATCTGGTGAATTAGGATTAAGAAAATTTTTAGAAGACGCAGGACATACTTTAGTTGTGACCTCGGATAAAGACGCAGATGGTTGCGTTGCAGACAAAGAACTAGTTGACGCAGATGTAGTTATATCTCAACCATTCTGGCCGTACTATTTAAATAGAAAAAGAATTGAGAGTGCGCCAAAATTAAAGATGGCAATTACAGCAGGGATTGGTTCAGACCACGTGGACTTACAAGCAGCGATGGATCATAAAGTTGATGTAGTTGAAGTAACTTATTGTAATTCACGGTCAGTTGCTGAACATATTGTTATGATGATTTTATCTTTAGTAAGAGATTATCACAATCAACATAGAATAGTTAACGAAGGTGGTTGGCATATTGCTGACGCAGTTAAACGATCTTATGATGTAGAAGGTATGCACATAGGAACAATTGCTGCTGGAAGAATTGGTTATGATATGTTAAGAAAAATGAAACCATTTGATGTACACTTACATTACTTTGATAAACATAGATTGCCAGAAGAAAAAGAAAAAGAATTAAATTTAACTTATCACGATTCAGTAGAATCTTTAGTTAAAAGGTGTGATGTAATTAATATAAGTTGTCCTTTACATCCAGAAACAGAACATATGTTTAATGATGAATTAATTAGTAAGTGTGTACCAGGTGCATACATAATTAATACAGCAAGAGGAAAAATTTGTGATAAGGATGCTATTGCAAGAGCATTAAAGTCAGGACAATTAAGTGGGTACGCAGGTGATGTATGGTTTCCCCAACCAGCACCTAACGACCACATTTGGAGAACAATGCCTAACCACGGTATGACACCTCACACTTCAGGTACTTCACTATCAGCACAAACAAGATATGCAGATGGTGTTAGAGAAATACTTGAATGCTTTTTTGATGGTTCAGAAATTAGAAATCAATATCTAATTGTTAAAGATGGAGACCTTGCAGGTATGGGTGCTCACTCTTACACAAAAGGAACAGCAACAGGCGGTTCCGAAGAGGCAACAAAGTTTAAAAAATAATGGATAGCGAAGCAGTATTAATGTTGAGTAGATTGTGGCCGATATTTGTGGCATTTATCTTATTAATTGTCACCTTGGCACAAGCACATTATAGAATTAAAGTATTGGAAGAGAAAATCAAAGTTGCTTTTGAACTAATCAATAAACTAACAGACAAATTCAGCAAGTAATTCTTATAAATATACCTGTAAAAGAGAGAGGTTTATGAGAAAATCACTAGGGATTCTAGCAGCATTATTGGTATTTTCACAGGCAAACGCAAGTGAATTGAGTTTTAAATTTCATAGTCCATCGTTTTCAGGTGTAGGAAAGTCATCACATTACCTAACGATAGAGAATATTGAGAAGACTCGTAAAGACGCAATCAAAGCAGCAGAAAAAGCGGCAGCAGATAAAGTAATCGCAGACGCTAAATCAACAGCAATAGCAAAATTCAAAGCAAATGTAGAGGCAAGATTCTATACAGCACTTGCTAAACAACTTACAGATAATGTTTTTGGTACAGATGGTCTACAACAAGACTCTGGTACATTTACATCACCAATTGGTGGTGAAGTAGTTACTTGGACAACAACATCTGGTCAGTCACCAGATACCGTTACCGTAGTTGTTACAGAATCAGATGGAACTGTAACGACATTTACAATGCCGAAGGAAGACAATTCATAATGTTTAGAAGTATAGTTATATTATTACTAACATTATTGTTAGTTAGTTGTGCAGGCAAACCTGACTTTGATGTTAGGTCTCAACCTGTTCTGTATAAAGAATTAACGGAAGTGAAATTACTTAAAGGTGATCCTATTATCATTGCAGTCTATGACTTTTTAGATATGACAGGTCAAAAGAAACCTGGTGGAAACTTTGCGTCAATGAGTACAGCAGTAACTCAAGGATCATATCAGTTATTAATTAAAGCACTACAAGACGCAGGTGATGGCAAATGGTTTAGAATAGTAGAACGAGCAAGTTTACCAAGTCTATTACAAGAAAGAAAATTAATCCGTTCTACAAGACAACAAGTTAATGGAGAAGGTGCAGAACCATTACCTCCATTGTTATTTGCAGGTGCATATATCACAGGTGGTATAGTAGGTTATGATAGTGATGTAAAGACAGGTGGTTTTGGTGCAAGAATTTTAGGTATACAAGCACATAAACAATGGCGACAAGATGTAGTTACAATTATATTAAGACTTGTTAATGTACAAACAGGTGAAGTAGTGGTATCACTTACTGTTGAGAAGACTATAATATCAGGTGAAACTGGCAGCGATATATTTAAATATTTAGATACTGATACAATGTTAGTAGAGATTGAAGCAGGTGTGGCAAGAAATGAACCTGTAACTTATGCAGTAAGAAAAGCAATAGAAAAAGGTGTAGTAGAATTAATTAATGAAGGTGCAGAAAAAGGACTATGGGAATTTGAAATAGAGGAAATAGTAATAGAACCTACAAAAGATTTAAAAGTAATAGCGGATGATATTACAGTTGATATGGGCGAAGTGAAACCAGAGAAAACATACGAAGATTTTAAGAAAGAAAAGAAGGCAAAAAAAGAATTAAAGAAGGCACAAAAACTTGAAGTAAAAAATTATAACAAAGATAATAATACAAAGTTTAAAACTTGGGAAGAACTTCAGGCACATTTAGCACATTTAGAGGCACTTAAAATAAAAGAAATTCAAAAAGAAGAAAATAAGAACAAGATAAAAGAGGAGAACACAAATGAAGAAAATGATAATGGTTCTAGTGATTCTTCTAGCGACAACGATTAATTGTTGGGCAGGAAATTCAGTATATATTTGGCAAGTTGACCAAGATAGTAATGGTTCTATCTTTATAAAACAAGATGGAACTGGTAATAAGGTTGGTCTAAGCACATCATCTCCCTTTTTAATTAAAGGTCCTAACCTTACTCTCATCATCAAACAAATAGGCGATAGTAATGTTGCTACTGATAGCAACCATAGGTCATTTAAAGGTTCTAATATGACCTTTGATTACTTAGCAACAGGTGATTCCAATGTATTAAGATTAGATTTAGATGATGTAGGTGCAGACGGACACTATTATGATATTGATATTACAGGTGGGTCAAACATAGTAGAAATAGATACAAGTACAAGTGATGATGTACAGGACACTCATATTGATTTAGATATTGTAGGAACCTCAAATGATTTTTGGATGAATTCCCACGGCGATTCACACTTCTTATATGTATTGATTAATGGAGATTCAAATGATGTAGAATTTTATAGTAACAGAGCAGAATCAAAAGGTATGGTTGGTGCTTCTAAAGCAAATGTAATGATAGGTCCTAATGTTGCTTCTCACGGTGTCTTTGCAGATGATTCAGGTGATGAAGGTGCAACAATAGATTTTTACATTGTAGGAAATTCTAATAGAGTACACGCAGGAATTTGGGGCGAAAGTAATTATATGGTCCACGATGTCATAGGTCATTCAAATATTTTAGATGTTCACTCCTGTTGTACAAGTAGTCACGTCAGGATGATACAAAGAGGTGATGACAATTGGTTGAAAACGGTTACAAGTGGAAGTGATAATACATTTACTTACTATGCAAATGGTGATGACAATAAAGCATATGTTTATATCTATACAGATGACGCAAATATTAACCTTAAACAACTTAATGATGACAACTATGCTTATGTTTATGTATCAGGTGATTCAATATACGATTATACCTTAAGCGTAAATCAGGATGGTAATGATAGTTGTACCTATTCATATAACAGAAACAATCAAACAGCAGATTATAATACTACGATAACTGGCGGGTGTTAAAAATGAGAAAGTTATTATTTTTAGTATCCTTTCTGGTACTTTTCTGTACTAGTACAATCTCACAAATAACAAGTCCAAAAGTTGGCGAAGTTATAGGTCAAATGGGTACTACTTGGAATGAGCGTGATGGTCAAACTCAAAATACAGCAATGGGTTATGAGTTGCAGATGAACGACTTTCTCCAAACTGGAGAAGATGGTGGAATGATTTTATCATATGTTGATAAAACTAAATTTACAATGGGACCCAATACAGAATTAACTATTGATGAATTTGCTTTTGATACTTCTGTTGTACCAATAGAAATTGCAATGAACATATCAGTTAATGTAGGTTCATTTACATACGAATCAGGTCAAGTATCTACACTAGGTGGAGAAGTTAATATTAATGCTGGTAATGCCACAATTACAGTACAAGGTACTGCCTTTTCAGGAACAGTTGATACTTCAGGTAAAGCAACAATTACTTTGTTGCCAGATAGTTCTGGTGCAGTAGGTCAAGTAACTGTATCCAATGACGCAGGTTCTCAAACAATTACAAACGCATATAATTCCGTTACCGTTTATAGTAATGACTTAGCACCAACACCTCCAAAAATAGAAACTAATAAACAAGATATTATTGAGTTAAATGAATTTGAAGAAGATATAAAAGATGAAAGTCAAAAACATTTTGGTGATGTAGATTCAAAATCTGAAATGTCTAAAGAAGAAACTAAAGCACAGGAGATGGAAGAGGCAATCATTAATGAAGAAGCAAGTATAGTAGAAGATAGTAATACAATTGTTGCTACAGATTTATCTGTTGGTGAAACAGACGCAATAGTTGAAACAAAATCAGCAGAAGAATCAGCATTAGTTGAAGTTATAGAAGATGTTGATACATCTTATTATGATTCTTGGGAAGAAGATTTAAAAGATTGGGGTTATATAGATGAAGATAATCAGATTTCAGTATGGGATGCTGAAGGTGAGAAGACTATGGATTGGGATGACGCAAAGAAAATGTATGCAGAAATGGATCAAGCATATTTTGACGCCATAGGTTGTTCAGATTGTACTTGGGACACTATAAATTGGGATGATGTAGATTGGGACGCAGTTGATTGGGATGAATATGAGGACAAGTATAATGAACTATTAGAAGATTATGGTTTAACTTCTTGGAATGCTTCAGTAGATGAGGTTGATGTTGTTGAAGATACAAAAGATGAAACAGAAGCAACTGTTGTTGAAGGATATACTTGGGAAGATTTTGCTTTAGATGATAAGTATTATGACAATGCAGAATACAAAGCTGCAGGTGGTCCTCCAACATTAACTGTACAAAACTATTGTGAGTACAATGGTTACGAAGACTATTGGTGCAACCAAGATTATATTGATTACTTAAATGATTGGTACAAAGATGATTGGACTTTAAAAGTAACCAATGATAGTTGGACTAAAGAATCTAAAAAGATATTTGGTAAACTATATGGTTGGTGTGGAAGTTATCCTAATTGGAAAATGTGTGATAATCAACCTAAACCTTGGAAGATGAAAGACTTAAAGAAGACTTACATAACTGATTGGGAGTGGTCTGATTGGGACACATATTGGGACGCATTATACGATTGGTGGTACACAGGTTACGATTACAATAATGAATCAGATGAGAGTAATTGGGAAGATGAATATTCTTATGAAGATGATTATGATATAGACGCAGAATTAGAATTATTATTAGCAAGTTATGATAAGGAAGACTGTTTAAATTATGGATACTATTGGGACAATGCTAAATCTAGTTGTGGTACTGAATGGGTTGATAATACTGGTGCAGAAACACAGGTAACTGCTAGTGGTGAAACATTAAACTATTCTACTGGAGATGTAACTCAAACCTTAACTACAACAAGTGGTGGTGTGTCAACAAGTGTTACTTCAACAGGAAGAGTTTCAACATTAGGTAATACTTATGACGCAGATGTAGATACTTCCGTTAGTGGGTATTCAATCATAAACAGATATAATGATAATCATAGATCATATTTGAAGATTGAAACTGCTGACGAGGCAGATGTTCAAATTTTACAAGATAAAGAAGCACAACACATTGATATTGGCAGTAGTTCCAGTCAACAAAATATTACAATTATACAGACAGACTAATGGAAAAAATAAAGGCATTAAAAGAATTGGTAAAGGGATTTTGGTACATTGTTATCATTGGAAGACACCCAGCACAATTTAAACATTGGTATCAGGAGTGGTGGTTACCAGTACAATGGAGAAACTAAATAATTATTATGAACAAGATAACTTCCACTTGGGCAGTAGTGGTAAGTGTGATTATATTATTAGCATTAAAACTATATAATCCTATACCTTTACAAACCCTACAATTAAAAACCTTTGATTTATACCAAAAGTTTGGTACTAATTACCAATCTAAAAGTTTGGTGTTGTTAGACATATCAGACGAGGCATTAAAAAAACAAGGGCAATGGCCGTGGAAGAGAGATATATTAGGTCGTACAATAATCAACGCATATAAAAACGGTGCTGCTTTAGTCTTCTTAAATGTAGTCTTTGTACATAAAGATAGATTAGGTGGTGATGAAATGTTTTTAAAAATGATTTCAAAGTATCCTGTTATCTTAACTGAAACTCCAGACGCAAAGAATTTACAAAGTATAGAAAGAAAAGTATTAGGTGTAGGTAATGTAGAAGTACCTATTGATGTTGATGGTACTATTAGAAAATTACCACTTGACAAATCCGTACCGTCTGTTATAATGAAAGTCATTAAATTTCCTATACCTAAACAAGATAATATATGGATTGATTTCAGACATCAAATACCTAGAGTAGATTATACAGATAAAGATTGGTCATCTATGAAAGGTAAAATAGTTTTTATAGGTACTACATTTAAAGGTTCAACATTTGTATTGACACCTAATGGTTTAAAAAATACACACGAGATAATGGCATTGTCAACTGAAACATTATTGTCAGGTAAATATATTACAAGACCTGATTGGGTACCTGTATCAGAATGGACATATTTAATATTAGCATTAGGTTTCTTTTTATTAGTTATACCTAGAGTTGGATTAATGTGGTCAGCATTATGGTTAGTAGGTTTCTATTTTGAATTAATAATTACAAGTGGTTATATATGGCAGAAATATATGATACTTACAGACTGGTCATCTATTGCATTTATAGTAAGTATAGTATGGGCACACTTAATTTATAATAATTTTGCGAGAGAGAACAGATTAAAATTACAAATTAAAAAACAATTTGAACATTACCTAGAACCAAATATGGTTAAGAAACTACAACAGAATCCTAGTCTATTAAAACTAGGTGGAGAAACAAAAGAATTAACATTTTTATTTTCAGACATTAGAGGTTTTACTCCATTGTCAGAAAAGTATCAAAGTAATCCTGCTGACTTAACAAAAGTGATTAATAAATTTTTAACACCAATGACAAATATTATTATGAAGAACGGAGGTACGATTGATAAATATATGGGTGATTGTATAATGGCATTTTGGAATGCGCCTATTGACACACCAAATCATAAAGAATTAGCAATCAATTCAGCACTTGAAATGATAGACAAGTTGAAAGAATTGAATAATAATAATGGGTTTGGAGATTCAAATGAAATAAATATAGGTATAGGAATCAATACAGGAAAATGTATTGTTGGTAATATGGGTAGTGAACAACGATTTGACTATTCAGTTATCGGTGACGCTGTTAATTTGGCAAGTAGATTAGAGGGAGTTTCTAAAAACTATGACGCCACATTGGTAGTAGGAGAAGATACCTACCGTGATATATCTACATCATTTAATTTTAAAAAACTTGATACAGTCAAAGTAAAAGGGAAATCAAATAAAGTTTCAATTTACACAATAGAGAGAGAAAATGGATTGGGGAACAATTAACTTATTTTTAATTTTTGGAATACTTATCTATATGAATTGGTCTATATATAATTGGATAGATAGGGAATTCTAATGCCAGAAAATAATCATACAGATATTAAAGTACAATTAGCAACTCTAAAACAAGAGATAGAAAATGTTAATAGTATTCAAGGTCGTTTAGACACAGCAATAGATAAACTAACAGATGTATCTACATCTATTAAGTCTATGTTGGCAGTACACGAAGAAAAAATCAATAAACAAGAACAAGTTGATGACATTATCTTTAGAAAAATCAAAGATAGAGATAGTGAAATAGACGAAGTTTTTAGAGACCTACAAAGAGAAATGGATCAAGTGGAGAAAAGACTTTTAAATGAGATTAGGTCTTTGCGTTTAGATATAGGTGGAAGAGTAGGAGTCCTAGAGAAATACAGATGGATTATACTAGGTGGATTCCTTGCTATTGGTTGGGTATTATCTAAAAACTTCAAGTTTATAATCAATATGATGAATGGAACTGGTCTAAATTAGACTAGGTCAAAATCTAGCAAAAAACCTCACTTTTTAAGTGCAGGAAAGTACGGCGCTATTTTTTTACTCTAAAAAGTCGGCAACGGATTAGACTTGACTTTTTTGGGTAAAGGTGATATATTAGAATTTGCTATGTCAAGTTATATTGATCTAAAATTTATTAATGATGTTTCTGGTAGATTAAACCAGTTTAAAAAGAAAACTGATTATCTATTTAACTTCAGATGTCCACATTGTGGAGATTCGAAGAAATCAAAAACCAAGGCGAGAGCATATCTTTATAGAGTAAAAAATGATATGTTCTTTAAATGCCACAATTGTGGTCAAGGACAAAATTTCGCCAATTTTTTAAAATTTGTAGACTCTACTTTATATTCACAATATATTTTAGAGAGATACAAGGGATCGGCACCTGCGACACCAACGCCAAAGTTTGATTTTAAACCAACGAAGTTTAAAGATCAGACAATACTAGATGATCTAAAATCTATATCTGATTTGCCTGAAGATCATCCTGCTAGATTATATTGTATTAAAAGAAAGATACCTAAAAAGTATTTTGATATTTTATATCTATGTAATAAGTTTATGACTTTAGTTAACAAAGTAAAACCTAATACTTACAAAGTTATTAAAGATCATCCTAGACTTATTATACCGTTTTTTGATACAACTGGAAAGTTGTTTGCTTTTCAAGGTCGTGCTTTCGGTAAAGAACAACCAAAATATCTAACGATCAAACTAGATGAAAACAAACAAAAAATATATGGACTTGAACGAGTTAATTTTACAAAAGAAATTAAAATCGTTGAAGGTCCGATTGATAGTTTATTTATTGATAATTGTCTTGCTGCTGCTGGGGCAGATTTGTTTTTAAAAAATAAAATATCAAATGATAAAGTTACATATATATTTGACAACGAACCTCGTAATAAAGAAATAATTAAAAGAATGTATGATGTGATTGAAAAAAATTATAATATTGTTATTTGGCCAGATGATATACAACTTAAAGATGTAAACGAAATGATTATGAATGGTCAAAGTATTCCTGAAGTTGAAAATATTATAAGTAAAAATACTTACAACAAATTATCGGCATTAACAAAATTAAGTTATTGGAAAAAGGTTTAAATGGTACAAGATATTATTAATGTAGTAAAACGAGGTGCCCGAGGAAAAGAACCTTTAAATATTGACAAGATACACGATATGGTAGAGTATGCTGTTGAAGATATAACAGGTGTATCATCATCACAAGTAGAAATGAATAGTGGTCTACAATTTTATGATGGAATGTCCACAGATGAAATTCAACAAATTTTAATTAAGTCTGCTTCAGATTTAATTTCCCTAGAAAATCCAAATTATCAATATGTTGCTGCTAGACTATTACTTTATAGTTTAAGAAAACAAGTTATAGATAAACTTTGGGATCACCCACACATTTACGAACACACTAAAAAATGTATTGAGAAAGGTGTTTATGATCCTTCAATATTAAATCTATATGAGAAAAAAGATTTTGATAGAATGGAGAATTGGATTAATCACAATAGAGATTATGATTTTACTTATGCTGGTTTAAGACAAGTTTTGGACAAGTATCTAGTACAAGATAGATCAAGTGGTGAAGTTTTTGAAACACCACAATTTATGTATATGATGATTTCTGCTACACTATTTGCAAAATACCCAAAAGAAAAAAGAATGTCATATGTTAAAAAATACTATGACGCAATATCACAATTTAAAATAAACATACCAACTCCTGTAATGGCAGGTGTAAGAACACCTATTAAACAATATGCAAGTTGTGTATTGGTTGATGTTGACGATACTTTACCAAGTATCTTTTCAAGTGATATGGCAATTGGTAGATATGTTGCTCAAAGGGCAGGTATCGGTATCAATGCAGGTCGTATTAGAGGTATCAATAGTAGAATAAGAGGTGGAGAAGTACAACACACAGGTGTTATACCATTTCTAAAAAAATTTGAGGCAACAGTTAAGTGTTGCACACAAAACGGTGTAAGAGGTGGATCAGCAACAGTACACTTTCCTATATGGCACCAAGAGATAGAAGACATTATAGTTTTAAAAAATAATAAAGGTACTGAAGATAATAGAGTTAGAAAATTAGATTATTCTATACAATTATCTAAATTATTTTATGAAAGATTTATCAATGAAGAAGATATAACTTTATTTTCACCACACGAAGTACCTGAATTATATGAGGCGTGGGGTACACCAGAATTTGATGAACTTTATAAAACAGCAGAAAGAAAAATATCAGTAACTAAAAAGAAAGTATCAGCACAAGATTTATTCTTTGACATATTAAAAGAAAGAGCAGAAACAGGTCGTATATACATTATGAATATAGACCATTGTAATACTCACTCATCTTTTAAAGACAGAATAACAATGTCAAACTTATGCCAAGAAATAACTTTACCTACTGAACCTATACAACACATTGACAAAGAAGGTGAAATTGCATTATGTATTTTATCTGCTATCAATGTAGGATTAATAAACAAAAGAGATGAATTAGAAAACTTATGTGATTTAGCAGTAAGGTCTTTAGATGAAATAATAGATCATCAAAAATATCCAGTTAAGGCAGCAGAAATTTCTACAAAGAAAAGAAGAAGTTTAGGTGTAGGTTATATAGGACTTGCACACTATCTTGCTAAAAAAGGATACAAGTATGAACATAAACTTGCTTGGAGACAAGTAGATAAGTTAACCGAGGCATTTCAATATTTTTTATTAAAAGCAAGTAAAGAAGTTGCACAAGAAAAAGGTGAATGCGAATACTTTAAAAGAACCAAATATTCAGATGGTGTTCTTCCTATTGACACTTATAAAAAAGAAGTTGATGAACTAGTTAACAATCGTCAATATACTTACGATTGGGAATGGTTAAGGAAAGAAATTAAAACACACGGTCTACGACATAGCACGCTCTCGGCCCAAATGCCATCAGAATCCTCTAGTGTGGTTTCCAATGCTACAAACGGCATTGAACCACCTAGAGATTATTTAAGTATTAAGAAAAGTAAAAAGGGTCCATTGAAACAAATTGTTCCTGATTACAAAAGATTAAAAAATAATTATAGTCTGTTGTGGGATATGAAAGAAAACGAAGGATATATAAATATCGTTGCGATTATACAAAAATATTTTGACCAAGCAATAAGTGGTAACTGGTCATACAATCCTGAAAATTATGAAGACAATCAAGTGCCTGTATCGGTAATGGCACAAGATTTATTGACGACCTATAAACTAGGTTGGAAGACTTCTTATTATCAAAACACATATGATAGTAAGAAAGATTATGATGAACCAGTACATCCTGTTGGTTGGAAAGATGATGTAGAAGAAACTATATTAGATGAAAACAAAAGTAAAGAGGAAGAAGAGCATTGTGATACTTGCGAAATATAAATGAAATCAGTATTTAACAAAGACAAAAATTTAGACCCAACAAAACAATCAATGTTTTTTGGTCCTGATTTAGCAGTACAAAGATTTGATACTATGAAGTATCCTATTTTTGATAAGTTAACTCAACAACAATTAGGTTATTTCTGGAGACCTGAAGAAGTATCTTTACAGAAAGATAGAAACGATTACCTAGAATTAAGAGAAGAACAAAAATTTATATTTACATCTAACTTAAAGTATCAAACTATGTTAGATAGTGTACAAGGTAGAGGACCAGCATTAGCATTTTTACCTTTTGTATCTTTACCAGAATTAGAAAGTGCTATTATAACTTGGGACTTTATGGAAACAATTCATAGTAGAAGTTATACATACATCATTAAAAATTTATACTCACAACCAAGTGATGTATTTGATACAATTATAAAAGATGATAAGATAGAGAAAAGAGCAACCTCGGTAACTAAAACTTATGATGATTTAATTGAAATGGGATATAAATGGACAATAGATAAGAGAGTTGATTTGTATGAACTAAAGAAAAAATTATATCTTGCTATGGTATCAGTTAATATATTAGAGGGATTAAGATTCTATGTATCATTTGCTTGTTCATTTGCTTTTGGTGAGTTAAAGAAATTAGAAGGTTCTGCTAAGATTATATCTTTTATTGCTAGGGATGAAAGTCAGCATTTAGCATTGTCGCAAAGAATAATTAATAACTGGAAAGATGTAGAAAAAGATTCAGACTTTTTAAAAATTATTAAAGAAACAAATAAAGAAGTTTATAAAATGTATGATGACGCAGTACAAGAGGAGAAGCGTTGGGCAAGTTATTTATTTTCAAAAGGTTCTATGATAGGTTTATCAGAAAAACTTTTACATAAATTTGTAGAGTATATGGCAAATAGAAGAATGAGAGCAATACAATTGACGCCTGCTTACGAACAAAAGACTAACCCTTTACCGTGGGTAGATCATTGGTTGAATAGTAAAGGAACACAGAATGCACCACAAGAAACTGAAATTGAGAGTTATGTTATTGGTGGAATAAAACAAGATGTTAAAAAGGATCAATTTAAAAAGTTTAAACTCTAATGGAAACAGTAGAAAAGCATTGTACTAATTGCAATACTAAATATAGCATAAAGTGGGATGAAGAAAAAAATGAAGGACAAGAACCTTGGACTTGTCCATTTTGTGGATACGAAGTAGATGATGAAGATAACGGAACTGAAGTACCAGAACACGCAGAAGACGATAGTTGGAATTGATTATAGTCTAACTAGTCCTTGCGTATGTATTAATAATGGAAATTTAATGTGGTTCTTTTTAACAAAGAAAAAGAAACACATAGGACAGTTGAGTGAAGATATAATAGGATATGAACATAAAGAATGGACAGACCCGATTGAGAGATTTACAAATATCTCGGAATTTGTTATTGATATATTATCTCAATGTTATAACCCACAGACTTATATTGAAGGTTATTCTTACGGTTCAAAAGGTCAAGCATTATTTCAAATTGCCGAAAATTGTGGCATACTCAAACATAGATTACGAGATAAGGGATACCCTTATAAAGTTATTGTACCAAGTGTTGTTAAAAAAGGTGCAACAGGTAAAGGTAATGCCGATAAGGATATGATGTACGAAGCATTTAATAAAGAAACTAAAATTGATTTGAAAAAACTATTTGATACTGATAAGGTAGGCAATCCTGTATCAGATATTGCAGATAGTTATTTTATACAAAAGGTTGGAAATGAAAATAGCAATAGTAACTAGTCTTAATAGAAAATTATACGAGTATTACGCTCATAGATTTTATTCTACATACAATTGGCCGTTTGATTGTTATATTTACCACGAAGGATGGATACCTGAAATTGATCCAATGCGACCTATCATACATAGAGATATACACGACACAAATCCTACATTAAAAGATTTCATAACAAGAAACGATAAAAAAAATATTTTTAGTACAATTAAAGGTACTGATAATAGTCAAATAGTATATGGTTTAGATTTTATAAAAGACGCAATAAGATTTAGTTATAAAATGTTTGCCAAGACACATTTAATGCTAGAAGGTAATTATGATTATGTTTTTTGGATTGACGCAGATGTTATGTTTAAGAAACCTATTACTGAAGAAATAATATTAAGAGATATATTACCTGAAGATAAGGCGATTTGTTATTTACATAGACCTAGACCTCCATTTTATCCAGAGTGTGGTTTTGTAGGTTATAATTTAACTAATACACATACACAAAGATTTGTAAAAGAATTAAGAAATTATTATGAACAAGATTTATTGTTCAATGAAAAAGAATGGCACGATTCCTATGTTTGGGATCAAGTAAGAAAAAAGTATTTGTCAGGACAACCTCAGCAGAACCTAACAGGTACAAGATTAGATGGTCACGTCTGGCCCGAATCAAAATTGGCACCATATACGGCACATCTTAAAGGTAAAAGAAAAAAGGATGCTGGGATAGACGAAAGAGATAAACAAGTAAACGGAGCAGATTATGAAAGCAGGTAAGATATGGGGTCAAACAGAATTGATCCACGCAAACGGTGTTTTAGAATTTCATAGAATTGAATACAAAAAAAATGTTGCCTGTTCTAAACACAAACACGAATTTAAATGGAACGGATTCTTTGTAGAGTCTGGAAAATTGATGGTAAAGGTATGGCAAAAAGACTATAACTTAATTGATGAAACAATACTAAACGCAGGAGACTTTATGCAAGTTAAACCAGGCGTATATCACCAGTTTATCGGACTAGAAGATGGAGTGGCATTTGAATTATATTGGGCAGAATTTGACCACAACGATATAAAAAGAGAATCAGTTGGTCATACAGTTAATGATACAGTAGAAGGAGTAAAAATTTATGACTGAAACAGATGAAATGGCAAGAGCAGAAGCAGCGAGTTATGAGGACGAAGTAAGTTCCAGAAGAACGGTTACAATTCCTTTAAAGGAATATGACCAACTTAAAGAACAAACGCATTATATAACAGACAAGAATATGATTGCGATTATTGATAAGATTGGAGAATTGGTAAGAGCATTGCGTAAGAATATAAGAATGAAAATAGATGTATAATGATTAGAGTTTTTATAGGATATGATAATAACGAGAAGGTAGCATTTAGTACATTGAGTCATAGTTTACTCAAACACTCAACGCAACCTATTGCTATTACACCGATAAGATTAGAAAATATAAAAGATATTTTTGTTAGAGAAAGAATAAAAATACAATCTACTGAATTTGCTTTTAGTAGATTTCTAGTACCTTATCTTTGTAATTATTCAGGACACGCAATCTTTATGGATTGTGATATGTTATCTCGTGCTGATATATCATTATTATGGAGACAAAGAACTACAAAGTATGCTGTTCAATGTGTACAACACGATTATACACCAAACAGTACAGTTAAGTTTTTAAATCAACCACAAACACCTTATCCTAAAAAGAATTGGTCTAGTATGATGATATTTAATAATGCTAAATGTACAGCATTAACACCTGATTATGTGAATAGTGCTACAGGATTAGAACTTCATCAATACAAATGGTTAGAGAATGAAAATTTAATAGGTAAGATAGATGAGGAATGGAATTGGTTAGTAGGTGAGTATGAGTATAATACAAATGCTAAATTAGTACATTATACTAAAGGTGGACCTTACTTTAAAGATTACAAAAATTGTGATTATAATAAAGAATGGTTTGATATGTTTAATGACGCAACAAGAACGGATATGTAATGGAAAAATGTAGAAATTGTGGTAAGGACGCTCATTGTCCTGAAAAGTATGTAGAATATACTAGTTTTAGTCCAGATGGAAAAATTATTTGTAATAAATGTGATTGTTCCGTTTGTGAGAAACCAAGACCTAAAGTAAAGACAGGAGATGAAATAGTACAATAATATGGAAAATATGTATGAAATATATTTGGAACAGGCAAAGATAATGCACAAGGATCCAAAAGTCTGGAAAGGTCATATGATAAAAAGATATATGCCACAGATAAAAGATATAATAGAAAAATATAATGTAGATACAATACTAGACTATGGTTGTGGTAAAGCACAACATCATCCAGATGGTTGGAATAGTTACAAGTATGACCCAGCAGTACCTCAATTTGAAAAGAAACCAGAGGCAGGTCGTAAGTTTGATTTAGTAATTTGTATTGATGTATTAGAACACATACCAGAGGCAGATTTACCTAGAATTATAAAAGAGTTATTTGATTATTCAGGTAAGTATGTATTTGCTACTGCTGCCGTAAAAGAGGCAGGTAAGACTTTACCTAATGGATTAAATGCACACGCAACAGTAAGACCACAAGAATGGTGGAACGAATTATTTACTCCATATAAAAACTATACTTTAGATTTTACAACTAAAAAACCTACGAAGAAAAAGAAGTATTATGTTCTAGGACAAAAAGTGAAAGCAAATAAGATTAGAGAATAATGAAAGAAATTGCTATATACGCTAGAACTTGTGCTGCTGGGTCATATAAAGAATTATGGCCGAAAGCATTTTATCAAGGTCTTCAACATCATACAGATTGGAAGTCATACTATATTAGTAATACTAAATTATTTAAAACTGAATATGCCTGGTGTTTTGCATATCAAGTAAAAGGTGATATTAAACAAAGCGATCAAAGTCATAGAAGACAAATTATAGACAAATACGAACCAACAGGTAAGATATTCTTTTTAGATTCAGATGTATTAATATCTTATGATGGTTTTGAATTAAGTAAATCTACTATAAACAAAATGACACTACAAAATTTAAGATGGACAAGACAACCTTATGGCAGTATCTATCCTAGTAAAGGTGCAACATATTTTGAAAAAGAATTTATGGATAATGCTATGAAAAGATGGCACGATATTTCTACAAAGAAGAACATAGAAGTAAAACCTTATAATGGTAAAGGTGAACATATATTAATTACTTGTAATAGAGGAACAGAAGGTTATTCAGCAGAAAAGAAAAATGCAACTGAATATGCTATAGAAACAATAGAAGAAATAAGACGATATTCAAAACGACCTATTATAGTTAGATTTCATAGAGCATTATCAGGTACACAACAAAAAGATTTTGAAACACTATCTACATATATTAAAGGTAAAAAAGATATATCAATACAATCAAAAGCAAATGGTAATTATCCTGATATAGTACCTGTTATTAAAAATGCTTATGCAGTTTGTACTTGGTCATCATCTTCAGCGACACCAGCAATATGTGAAGGTAAACCACTATATGTAAAATCTAAAAATTGTTTCTTTTTTGATATGAATAGTGGTGATTTAAAAGATATTGAAAATCCTGGTATACAGGATAAGAGAGATAAGTGGTTTGCTAATTATGCTGCTACTCATTATAATTTAAAAGATTTATCAAGTGGTTATTATTTTGGTAAAGTTAAGAATTTGATATGATATGGTTACTTGCGTTGATAGAGTCAGAAAAAAAACAGATAAATTTTTAAAATTAATTTATCTATCAGATACTACTAAAAACAAATATCTAAAAAGTGATACGATAGATGTATCAGACAAATCTATTCGTGTCTTTAGAGGTATTACTCGTATAGCAACAATCAAACAATGTTTAGATAACAATATAGATTTTTATTATATTGATACAGGATATATGGGTTGTTATCCACAAAAGAATTGGCATAGATTTACTAAAAATAATTTTCAAACATTAGATCATTTAAATTATAAACAATTAGATTTCTTAACAGATATACAGGAATTAAAGAAAAGATTTGCTTGGGTTATGGATGTGTCTTATGATGATTATAAACCTAAACGACCAGTTAAAGGTGAGAGTATTTTAATCATACCTCCATCAGCAAAAGTATTAAGATGTTTAACTGTAAATGGGCATACAAATTTTACACAAGAAGAATATATTGATTTTGTAACTAAAGAAATTAGAAAATATACTGATAGAAAAATTATTGTTAGACAAAAACCTAATAGGGATGAAAGGACTCAAAGAGGTAAGAATTTAAAAGATCAATTAAAAAAAGATAAAGTCCATTGTTTAGTAGCATTTAATAGTATCGCTGCCTTTGAGGCAATACAAGAAGGTTATCCAGCAATAACATTAGGACCAAATTCTGCTAGTTTTTTATCAGAAAAAGAATTAAGTAATATAGAAAAACCTTATTTTGCAGATGATGATAAGATAAGAGAACATAGTTTATATCTATCAGCGTGTCAGTTTAGTAGAGCAGAATTTTTAAGTGGATATGCAGTTAAGATGGTAGAACAATTACAACACGATCAAAAATATTATAGGTTTAAATATGAGATTAATACAACCAATATTCGCTAGTTATTCTACAAGACCAACAGGACTTGGAGAAGATAACAAAATTTATAATGCGTGGAAAGAAATTAATGAGCGTGTTAAGAAAGATATAGATTTAGGAGTAAAAGAATTTCTTTTATTCTATATACCAGAGTTTAAGTTAGGTGAAGAAGCAGATACTCGTAGAGGTAATGAACATATTGATTCACATAAGTTTGACCAAGTATGTGTAACTGCTGCTAGTCTTTCCAGAGATATACAACCACAATGTAGATTGATTGTAGATGTATGTTTATGTTCTTATACACAAGACGGACATTGTTGTATAATGGGAGACCAAGAAAAAACAGATAAACTATTATTAGACAATGCAAAAAGTATTTACACGGCGTCTGGAGCAACTATAGCACCAAGTGATTGCCAAGATAATACAGTTAAGAATATTAAAGCAGTAAAAGATGGTAATATAGAAGTAATGAGTTATAGTACCAAATTCCGTTCAACATTTTATAGAGGTTGGCGTAATGCAATGAAGATAGAAAAAGGTATTTACAGACCATATCAATTAGATATTTCAGATAGACAAGGTGCTATTAATAGATCAATTAAATATAGAGAAGATGGTGCTGATGAATTAATGATTAAACCAGGTATGACAGGTATAGATTTAATTAGTGATATAAAACATTTTAATTATGGTACTCCTGTTGGTGTATATCAGACTTCAGGTGAATATGTTGGAATAGGAGCACCAGGTAGTTTATTAGAAACATATAAAGTTTTTAAAAGAGCAGGTGCAGACTTTATGATAACTTATGGAGCAAGAGACCTAGTAAAACAAGTATGATAAAATTTTATATACCTAATTATAATTCAAATCGTGCCTCATATAGATTTAGAGCAGCGATACCTTTACAAGGTATGAGACCTGGAGATTGTATAATTAAAAATTTAAAAGAAGCAACTAAAGATGACATAGTTGTTTTAGCAAAGAAGTCAACTCCTAAAGATTTATTTTATTTAAAATCACAAGGTATAAAATGTGTTTATGATATATGCGATAATAGATGGAAAAAATATATCTCACTTAAATGGATTAAAAGAGTAATTCAACCACATAATGTCCTTTGTCAAAATGCGGATGCACTTATAACTACTTGCCCAGGTATGCAAGAATTAATTAAAAAACATATAGGTAGAGATTCAATAATTATTACTGATCCAGTAGAAGCAACAAAAGAAGAACCTAGAGTTGCTTTAAAGAGTAGAAGATATATTAATATATTTACTTATGGTAATAGCAAACATTTTAATAAAATACATTGGAATACATTAATTGAAGAATTTAACAATGTAGGAATGGAGTATAAAATAATTGCTATGTTAGATAGAAGTAAAAAATTTAAAGTAATGTATAAAGATCAAATAGAAAAGGGTAGATTAGAAATATATGAATTTGATCTTAAAAAACAATATGAATTGATGAAAGAAGCAGATGTAGTTTTTTTACCTATACAAATAAACAGTATGGATAGTTTAATTAATATAAAAGCAAAAAGTCCTAATAGAATTATAGACGCAATATATTCAGGTAAACCTGTAATTACAAATCACGGTGTTGATACTTGGAATGTTTTTAGAAGATATGCAGATTTTACAGGTTGGGCAAGATCAGTTCAATATGTTGCTTATGCTGCCGCTTTAAGGAATCTAATAAATAAACCTAAAGAAGAAATTAATAAAAGAATTATTGAAGGACAAAATTATATAACAGCAAATCACTCTCCTGAAGTTGTAGGTAAACAATGGATTGGGTTGGAAAATAAAATTGGAAGATTAGGATATTGATATGAAAAGAATATTATTAACAGGTGGTGCAGGTTTCATAGCACATCATACAATAAGACATTTACTACAAAAGACAGATTGGGAAATAGTTTCATTAGATAGACTAGATTACTCTGGCAATTTAAATAGAATTGCAGATATGATGAATGAGTTTGATAAAGAAACTCAAAAGAGAGTAAGAATAGTTTACCACGATTTAAGAGCAGAATTAAATGAAATGTTGACCGCAGATTTAGGTGACTTTGATTATATAGTACACTTGGCAGCGTCATCACACGTGGATCGCTCAATTAAAGATCCAATGTGCTTTGTTCTGGACAATGTAGTTGCTACTTGCAACATATTAAACTTTGGTCGTAAACAGAAAAATTTAGAAAGATTTATTTACTTCTCAACAGATGAAGTATTTGGTCCAGCACCTAAAGGTGTTAATTATAAAGAGAGAGATAGATACAATTCTACAAATCCTTATAGTGCTACGAAGGCAGGAGGTGAAGAACTTGCAGTAGCATTTCAAAACACATACGATATGCCAGTCTATATTACTCACACAATGAATGTGTTTGGTGAAAGACAGCATCCTGAAAAATTTATACCTATGACAATTAAAAATGTTAGAGAAGGTAATATGGTAACTATTCATAGTGATAGAGATAAAAAAGTACCAGGCAGTAGGCATTATATACACGCAAAAGATGTTGCTGATGGTTGTTTATTCTTATTACAAAATCAAAACAAGATAGATAAATTAGACCAAGACTATGGTGGGGCAAAGTGTCCTAAATTTAATTTAGTAGGACCTGTTGAATGGGATAATTTAGAACTTGCACAAAAGATTGCTAGGGCACAAAATAAAGAATTAAAATATAAATTGGTAGACTTTCATACTAGCAGACCAGGACACGATTTACGATATGCGTTAGATGGAGGTTTAATGAAACAACTAGGTTGGGAACCAAAAATAAGTATAGATGAAAGAATAAATCAAGTTGTTCAATGGACACTACATAATGATAGATGGTTAAAGATATGAAATTTGTAAAGGGTTGGTATCTACCAGATTCAGATACACACTTTGAACACTATATCAAAGATGGTGGTTATCAGACTATTCATAGAACTACAATATTAAATTATATAAAAAGTAAGAAACCTAATTTAATGAATTGTGTAGATGTAGGTTCACATATAGGTTTCTGGTCTAAAGATTTTACTGAACTTTTTAATCACACATATGCCTTTGATCCTATACCACAAGTAAGAGAATGCTATGAAAGAAATATTACAAATACTAATTACACATTATATCCTTACGGTTTAGGTAGAGAACAAAAGAATATATTAGTATTATATGACCCTAAAGAAACAGGTAATACACACAACAGCGATAGAGGTAATTTAGATATAGAGATTAGACCATTAGATAGTTTTGATTTAAATTTTATTGATTATATAAAGATAGACGCAGAAGGATATGAAATAGAAGCACTAATAGGTGCTAGAAAACTTATTGAGAAGTGTAAACCTTTTATACACATAGAGGCAAAAAAGAAAGTAATGGTAAAACAAAATATAACAATGAAAGATATTGAAGATTATTTTGAAAGTATTAATTATAAACAAGTATTAACAGTTAAGTCGGAGATATTATATGCACCTAGATAACGAAATAAAATTAGATTATAAAGATGTATTGTTGAAACCTAAACGATCAACATTATCATCAAGGCGTGATGTAGATATGACTCGTAAGTTTGTATTTAGAAATTCTGGTGAACCATATGAGTGTTGTCCTATAATAGCATCCAATATGGATGGAGTAGGAACATTTAGTATGGCGAAAGTTATACAAGAGTATAAGATGTTGACCACGATTACAAAAACAACTTCATTAGAACAATGGAAAAAAGCAGTAGGTGAAGGTATTAAATTAAAGTATCTATCAGTATGTACAGGCACAGGTAAATTATGGGATGATGACGCTGAAGATTATTCTACAATGCAACAAGTATTAAAGAATTATCCAGACATTAAATTTATTACAATAGATGTTGCAAATGGATATCATACAAATTTTTCAGATTTTATTAGTGTAGTTAGAAATGAGTATCCAGATAAAACTATTATTGCAGGTAATGTAGTAACTGCTGAAATGACTGAAGAATTAATTATACAAGGTGCAGATGTTGTTAAAGTAGGTATTGGACCAGGTAGTGTATGTACAACAAGAACTATGGCAGGTGTAGGTGTACCTCAATTTTCAGCAGTAATGGAATGTGCTGACGCTGCCAATGGAGTTGGTGGACATATAGTTGCTGATGGAGGTTGTAATATGCCAGGAGATATTGCAAAAGCATTCGGTGGAGGTGCTCATTTTGTAATGTTAGGTGGTATGTTGGCAGGACATAATGAGTCCGAAGTAGAAGTTAAAAATGGTAAAAGAGAATTTTATGGTATGTCTTCTGATAGAGCAAGAGAAGTACACGGAAAAC